>Ga0208406_1000700_pt1 | contig 13452 bp, 13 predicted proteins | sample ETNtaG_15_FD_185769 | JGI IMG/M metagenome (GOLD analysis project Ga0208406, IMG submission 185769) | Marine microbial and viral communities from oxygen minimum zone, Eastern Pacific Ocean - ETNP201302PF89A (SPAdes) (version 2) | ecosystem: Environmental > Aquatic > Marine > Oceanic ...
ATACCGTCAATTCCATGCATGAGTTCCTGAGGCGCATCTACTGAGCTATTGTGGCTGGCCGGAACCACTACCAATCCCCCATTGTTCTCGCTCACGTCCTCTAGTGCCCACAGTGCTAACATACCCTGACAAAATCGAACCCCACTGTGTTGACGATAGGCTCGGGACCAATCCTGCCATTCACTGCCTTCTGACAGAAAAGGTTTCGTTTGGTCTGTTTCTGGACCAATCAGGTGTGGGAGCTGATCTAGTCGGAAACCTTCGCCACATATTTGTTCTAGGTAGTACACTAACACGGGATGGTCGCGTAAGGCGAGCAGAGGGGAACAGGAAGCCACCGTACATTCAAGTTTCCCATCGATAGTTCCTGCACGGTCAAGCGCCTGATTGCAAGCCTTTAGTTCATTGATAGTCAAGACGCTAGGAATAATGAGATAGCCCGCCACATCGAAATGATAATTTTCCTCGTTGGTCATTTTTTTCCCGTCCATAAAGATCTCCTTGTTTATCCTTAGTTTTTTCTAGTGTTTTCAGGAGTATAAGTTTCTCGATCTCATGAGGTAATCTTGGTATCTATTGATAAGGGATTTGTGAATTATAATCATCAGATTCTATTTATTAATTTAGTTATAATGGGATATTATATGTTGAAGCCTATTGGATCCAGTCGTATTATCCACCCACGCATTGAAATTTATTATACAGGTTTTTGGTCTTGCCTCAACCTTAATCTCGACATGCTGAGTTTACCGCAAGCGCATAAAATAATGTTTTTCAATCTGTCTACTAGGCATCTGTGAACGATCAGCGGTTTGCAATCGAAACAGTTGGATGATATAGGAGTATATATAGTAGAAACAATTATGAGCAAACGGTCTCAAAAGGAAACTGCAACCGAACAAGAGCAGAGATTTTAAAAGAACTTGGAATAGATAAGGAGGCGCCATTTAAAAGTAGAATCACATATGGAAGCCTGACGAGGCACCTTAAAATGTCATTTCAGGCTTAGATTCAACTCCTTGTAACCAACGCAAATGTCGACGGTACATACAACTGATAAATAGTTTACTCTGAAAGGACATACCATCTCCGCTAAAATTTGAAAGTGCAGATTTTAGCGGAGGTCCGATTGGAGAATTACTCAATCATAAAACTGGTTCTAGGTTATAAATACATTCAAGATAGTATTGGTGGAGATGAATATGAATCGACATAAAATCCATTATAAAGTGCTTAACAGCCGTAAGGAAGATGAAAGTGGGCGACACTGGGAAGTGGATGTGCAGGCCAGCCCTGAGGAATTGCAGGCATTCGTCGAATCCGGTTATTTGGTTAGGGAAAGCCTTTTTCAAAACGACGCTCTCCAGCGACTTCAAGATGCGCTAGACCGGTTGGAGGAAAATGAGTCGAAAAACCGTGATATGGCAATTTCTGGAAAGCGAGGCTGGGGATTTATTCCACGGCATCTTATGGACAAAGACGAAGTGTTTCTAGAACTTTTGAAGTTTCAGCCAGTATTGTCGATTGTCCGTGCGATGATGGGACCTCTAGTTCGATTGCGAGGGTTAAGTGCCCGAATCAGTTATCCTGGTGACGGCCGTTGCCAGCAGACCCCTTGGCACCGGCATATGCGGGTGGTTTCCAATCCATTGCCACCGTGGTTTTCGCAGCCTCATTGCATTGATAGCTTGATTTACCTCGATGATTTAAACGTAGATACTGGAACGGTGGCCGTCGTCCCTGGGTCGCACAATTGGTTAGATCGAGAGCCGCCACTTGATACGTATGAACCTATAGAGGGAGAGCTGGAAGTTTCTGTCAAAGCAGGAAGTGGAGTGTTGATCCATGGTAATCTGTGGCACCGAGCACTGCCAACACTAAACGCAAAACGTAGGATGTTAATTTTGAGCTACACTCCAACTTGGTTGCGCAAATCACCTCATGGAGGTCCTCAGCCTGAAGAAGGGTTAACGAAATCGTTTCTGGAAGAATCAGATTTTGAGGCACAGATGTTGTTGGGAGTAGGTGGATATTCTTGATCGAGTATTGGAAACTAGGCTTCTAAGCGAATGTCTTAGTAACCTGATGCCAAATATCACAGTTTGCTTCTTTCTAGTGTTAAGTCTGGTTGTGCAACTGCATCTCCAGTATCTGTTAAATGACTGTTAACCCTTGTTTTTTTATTGAAGGCATATCTATCCAAACTCCGAAAGACAGAATCTTCTGTATGTTTGGGAGATTCTGCTGCATGCCTGCGATTGCTCGTATCTAAGTTTCTGCTTTTAAAATCGACACTTTTGGACCTCCTTGAATTTCATTTGGGATTCTAAATGATTCGCTGTTCTGTTAAGATAAGGTTCACAGGGTGATCCCATGGTTGAGTGGGCAACCGGTCTACAACCTGAGTTTCAAAGGCCAAACCAACAGTCAGTGCCTGCGGGCAGGTTTGCAGAAAACGGTCGTAAAAACCACCTCCGTAACCAATCCGATACCTTTGTAAATCAAACCCGCATCCCGGGACCAGAACAAGATCTAAGGATTTCGGGTCAATAGGGGTGCAAACAGCTGGATTTGGTTCTCGCATACCCCATCGATGTTGATTAATCTCTGTTTGCAAATTAGTCAGCTGATAGGGATGGATTTTTTCTCTTTCGACTCTCGGTATTGCAACCAAGCAAGTAGTGGTCAGTTGTCTGGCCACCAGCCAATCGGTTTCAACTTCACTTCTCATATTCAGATAGAATAGTAAGCAACTAAACCGTCTTTCTTCTATCAACTTGTCAACGGATCGGCAAATTTTTCGACTGGACTGCCGGCGCAAATCTACCGGTAGTTGGTCACGACGATTCAATAATTCGGAGCGAATCTGATCTTTTTTAGCCGATAACATAGTCTTGGGTTAACACGATGGGTCTATTGATACCAATAAGTTAATTTGGCCAAGATAGTGCGATCAACGAACCGTTTTTTCGATGGTTGTGTGTGGTCGTAAATCTGATTCAGAACCAGATAAAAGTCGCTGCCAGGTTGGTAGATATAGTGCAAAAGTAGGTTGGTAGAGAGTTGTCCCGTCTCGTTATTCCATTGCGTGAAAAGTTTGGCGTAGGCTGAGGTTGAAAGAGAATAGACCATACGTCCGCTCATAACATTAGCATTGAATGACCCATCAGGTAGTTTGACTCGATTAAATCCGTAGCTAGATCCCAAACTAAAATGACCATTCGGTTTGAAAGTCAAAAAGCCGTTCAGACCTGAGCGTTGACCATGATAATATTGTCCATGACCAACGGAGATGCGTGCCGAAATAATGCGGGTTTCATTCGTTTCGGTGGTAAGCCAGAATCGAGTAAAGACATATTCACCAATTGGGATTGGATGATCTTTGTGGACGTTAAACGGTTGTTCTAGCCTGTCTAAGGTACTTTGAACATCGATGGCTATCCAGTCACTGCTTTCAAAGTTCATCCAATGTAGATACCTGAGATTAACCGTCTCTACCTCTTGGTTGTGGTTGAATGCTACGTCAGCTTCTGGCCCAGACCAGATTTCCCGAAGATGAATTTTCTCTAGTGTGGGTCGTATCCAATCACCCATGTCGCGTACCCAAGGGGCCCATCGTATTTCCCCTCGGATTCGTTTCCCACTGCCGTGCTGAACAAACCCGATCCCAGGTTCAAAATCTGGGTCGATCGCACTGTAACCTCCAGATGCTTGCAACTTATCGGATCGCCAATGGCCCCCGAGGTAAAAGGCTTGTCCTTTTTGATTGGGATCTGAAGACGTTGCCGTCAACCCATTAACGGTCAATGAGCTAAGTGGCCGATATAAAAAATCAATCCCTAATGTTCTGTTGTAGTCTTCACCAATGGATTGTCGGTTGGTTGTGATTAACCCCACACTAGATGAGGTCAATAGATCCTTGCGTAGACGGAAAACTGAAAAGTTCGTTTTGGGTATGCTCAGTTTCTCCAAAGGTTTCTCCAGCTGACTGGTCATAAGATTGAGAAACCCCACTCCGTAAGATCCGACTTTACCCGTCAGTTTTCCCCCAGCTATGATTGGGATCATTCTATCTTGTTCGATTCCGATGCGCCGGCTGTAAAACAGTAATAAAGGTGGGGTAGAACTGAGACTCGATCGTGGAATGCCAAACTCAAGGAAATTAGATCCTTCTAAAAAAAAAGGACGCTTTTCAGGAAAAAAAATACTGTAACGGCTCAGATTAACATATTCCTGATCAGCTTCAACTTGGGCAAAGTCAGTATTGTAAGTTAGGTCAACTGTTAGATTGGATGCCAAGCTGTATTTGAAATCTCCACCGAGTTCCAATGTTGTCTTTCTTTTCTGTTTCTTGATACCGTTTTCTATTTTGCTGAAACCGCTTGATAAATAAGGCAAAACTTCAAAATTACGGGTTGGAGCAATCTCTTTCAATCCTATCAATCTGCCAAGATGTTCTGTTCTATATTTGGCTTTTCCTCCATATTTTTTGGGGACTGGTGACCAGATGATTTCTTCTTGTAACCGCGCTATTTCGCGCCCAACATTCAAGCCCCATTTGATTATATCTTGACGTTTAAAACGGAGTTGGCTGAAGGGAATTCGAACTTCGGCTACCCAATTATCCTGTCCGTTGCCAGTTCTATTCACTTTTGTCTTGGCTTGCCAAACGGCATCCCAATCGAAGTTCAGACTATCTCCACTCTTGAAAACTTGACAATCCTGTAGTGCTCCAAGTGGGTTGATCCGAAAAAAGAAACCACTTCGTTGGTCATCATGACCGTCGATCAGGATAAATACGTTGTCGTTTTCGTGTACATCTTTTCCATCACGTCGCATTTCGTTTGCTACCAATTTGTCGATCTGATTGTCGTAACAAGTAAAACCAAAATACAGGTTTTTCTGGTTATATAGTATACGTACTTCGGTCAGCAACGATGGTGATGCGCCCTCTTCAGGCTGAATTTGGGTAAAATCTATAATCGGAGGAGTATTTTGCCAACTAGGTTCACTGAGAACACCATCCAGCTTGATTGGTTGGCTTGTCTGGGTGGCAGTTACGTAGAGATTTATGTCTTTGAGTTGATTGGCAACGTCGTTATTAGCTGGCTTGGCTAAACCTGTTGTTAACCATGATCCAATAAGAAAAAGCAGGAAAGTAATATAACCGCCAATTCTCCGTCGGTAGTCTTTAGTTGACTCAGTCATAGATCGGCGAAAATGAGTGAAAACATCCAGCTCGTTTAGAAAGGTAGCTTTTTGATATCGGCTTCGAAATTGATTTTAATCTACCAGTTAGTAAATGTGCCATCTGGACGGGATATTCGGGGTGAATTACCCTCTTGATAATAGGATGCTAAAGCGGCTTCCTCATTAAAATCAATGCCTAAACCTGGAGACGTTGGCGGTAACAAATGTCCGTCTTCGAACGACACTTGCACTGGAAAAACCTCTGGCAAAATTGTGCCTGGTTGACGTGGTAACTCTTGTACCCCAAAGTTAGAAGTAGCTAGATCTAGATGTAAACAAGCGGCCGTTGAAACTGGACCAAGCGGATTATGTGGAGCGATGTCGATGTAATGAGTTTCACACCAGTTGGCGACTTTTCGTGCTTCGGTCAGTCCTCCAACAATGCACACATCAATTCGCGCGTATTGCATCAACTCTTCTTCGATTAATTCACGGAACTCCCATTTGGTGGCGAATTGTTCGCCGATCGCTAATGGTACAGACACATGACGTGCCATTTGATGGTAGGTTGTCACATTCTCAGACCGAAGTGGATCTTCAATAAAGTATGGATGAAACTGCTCCAGCGAGCGGCAGAGTGGAATCGCGTGTTGCGGATCGAGACGTGTGTGAACGTCGATCAAGATTTCGACGTCGTCTCCAACAGCTGTACGCACGGCTTCACATTGCTTGAGCGTCTCACGGGCTGCTTTTGACGGTTCTAGAATGTCCCCTTCTGTAGGCGTTCCCCATCGGACAAACCTCCATCCTTGGTCGGCCGTCTTCATTGCATTTTCGGCTAATTGTTCGGGTGATCCACCTCCGATGTGTGGGTAGCAGACCACTTTGTTGCGCACTAATCCACCAAGTAAGTCATAAACGGGAACACCGAGGACTTTGCCTCGTATGTCCCATAGGGCGATATCGATGGCACTAATAGCGGAGCAAGCGATTCGGCCAGCGGGGAAAAACCCACCGCGGAACATCAGTTGCCAGAGATGCTCGATTCGGTTGGGATCTTCTCCAATCAAAAGCGGTTTCAGATGATCGACACAAGCGGCAGCAGCCAACTCACGCCAAGTAATTCCGCCTTCACCGATGCCATATATCCCGGCGTCAGTTTCGACTTTGATGAAGAAAAAGTTCCGATTGCCTCCCCAAACGGGGAACGATTTAACATCTGTAATTTTCATCTTTTGATCCTATATTTTTCGAATAAGAAAAGTGACCGAAAGCCCCCGCGATGCGAACTGAAATTCATCGTAGCAACCAATTCTGACTTCACTGCGATTCTAGACACATTCGAATTTAGAAGTCTCTTTATTGTACCGAGTCACTATAAAAGTATGCAAAGCTAAATGGCGGTTTTGTTTGGCGCGCACGTATATTTAAATTCGAGTATATTTAATAAATTTAGAAGACATAGGATGAAACAATTTGTTCTGACTATCACTTTCGTGTTAGTTGTCATTTCACCGTTTATTTGCTCAGTCTTTGTCAATAAGTTTGAACTCGGTCAACAGGTCAAAGACGGCAAATTCGATATTGTCTATGAATATGCCTTTTCCAATACGGTTGAACTGGATAGTGATTAGGAAGACCAAGCTAGTTTACCTAGGATTTCTATGGAAATCATTACTTGTTCAAACATTAGTTTACTTTGTTCAGGTTCCCGTGGAGATCCTTTGTCGGAAAATGATCATGTTGATTTTACATCATGACTTCCTGCGTTTTTGTGGTGTGCCTAGTCAAGTTAAGAGTGCAGATTATCGGTTAACGGAAGGTAAGTTTGTGTCTGTTATGATTCATATGAATTATTAGCCTGTAAGACACGTAGACGCGGGAAAACGTGATCTTTCACATTGGATTTTATAATTTTTAAAAGGTAAAAAAACATCCGACGGACAAAAATGTCCGATTTTATCCGTTGACTAACCAAGTTCGTTACTTGAACCACCTCAAGAACCCACCAAATTATTTTTTTTTCGGTTGAAATGAGGCGTAGTGGTGTCCCAAAGCTGTTAAGTGATTATTTTCGTCAAACAGAGTCGCACTGCCGAGCGGTTTGCTTGTGGAACTGGCGGAAAACCAAGCATATCTGGCCGACATACTCTAAACTCTCCAGAGCCGGCAAAATACCTTCCATAAATTTTAATACGTCTTCCGCTGAATGTCGGTTCTGGCCAGTCGATTTGGCATTCCAGTCGGCAACGGCAAATTCGGTTATCCAAATTGGACGATTGTATCTTTGATGCACCCGATGCAGTTTGTGGAGTAGCCCTTGAACATTTTTTCCACCGTAATGATGGACACAAATAAAATCGACTCGGAGCCCGAGATCATCGACCTTTTGCATGAAGTTTATCATCCATTTATTTTCCGGGTTAACAGTAGCTGGCGACCCCAAAGGCAAACCAATGGCCTCCAATTTCGGCCAAAGTGCGATTGCTTCATCAACGGACATGTTCGACTGATTGGGACTGTCAGGTTCATTGAAGCCTAACACAAATTTTATTTGGTTCTGGTTCTTCAAGTTTAGCAGATACTCAATGTCGTCATCCTTAAACCACTTGCCCCAAAACATAGGAACAAATTCAACGTTTTTCGGTCGCTCTTCTCGTAACTCACGTCCCCAGCTATAATACCAATTGGCTTTTAATTGCAATATTTTATACGACCACTGATCGTTTTGTCGGCTGAAACAGGCACCTTTTTTACCTATACCTCCTGTTTGTTTCGTTTCAACATCAGCGAAAGCATAACTTGCGAGCAACCAACAGACAATTAGAACCCGACTCATGCGATCAATTCTCCTATTTCTTGGTTTAGACAGTTTTTTGAAAGGCCATTGGCAGATGGTTAAGAATATCGGTTGCCATCAGGCTGGTGTTGACCAAACTGTTTGACAAACCCACCAGCTACAAACCTCAGGAACCCATCCCAAACATTAGACACTTTCCACATTCAAACTTGGTAATCTCTGAATCCAAGTTCGTTTGGATTCGACTAATAATTTCTGATTCTAATTCGTTGTTCACTTCACTTTTTCACGGAGCGTTCCGGTAACTCCACTCCCAAATCTTCACCCCACCTGTGATACTCCTCCCAAATCTGTTTCGTGCCCTTGAATGGCTTTACCACCACCCGTGCACGGTATCCATAACTCTGACCCACCTCTGGATCCCGAATCACATATTGCCAATCCCAAGCCGGACTATGGGGGTCGGGATCGCCAGTCTCATCCGTAAAGAAATTCCACATCGCAAAACGGATCGGATCGGTCTGATCGAATAGAACCAGGTAGAGCAACTTGTCATTGATCGTTTCCAGATTGTGATCACCGTCTATAAGGCCGTAGTAGAAAGGAGTGATGAACTTCTTCTTGGGATGCTCAATGAGGTTGAGAGTCTGTGCCTCTTCCTCGTAGGGCAGATTCTCAACAACCGTATAAGAAACGGTCCCCACTTCGAAGTCTTTTCCTGTACCCTCACCGAATGCGATCCAACCCGTTCTGTCTCCTTCTGTACCCCAGAAGTGAATCTTCCGGTCGTACGTACAGTGCATATAAGACGCCCACATCATTGCCACGAATCTTTGAGAATAGAGATCCACTGTAGGCGTGCATTCGAACACAAGGTCGACCTGGGCTTCCTTTGATAAATCGTAGACCATCCGAGCCTCCATTCCCCATTTAGAACCCTTACTTGGCCAGTGGAGTTCATATCGGTTCTCCCGAACCTGTTTCAGGTGACAAGGGTCTTGTCGTGGAGTGAACATGGAGATATCATACTGTTCTTTCGCTCCATTGAAGATGTGTTCGAAATTAATTCCAACTGCGTCATCACGATACAGATTCGTTCCAGGATAGGATTTCAAAATGAGAGGGGTGAACCCACTGCCCTGACGTTTCTTGTTGGAGAGATTGTTATGGAGTACTCCTTCGAAACTGGTGTTGTCAACTTCTAGGGTGGTACGATCTGTTAACGGTTGTTGCCATTCGATGCAATACTCGGTTGATAGCATGTCGTTGTGGTCCGTCTTGCCTCCGCTCTTACCAAGTAAATCTTCCCTCATCAGCCACTCTCTACATTCAGTCCAAACAACCTATGAAACCAATTCTTTTTAGCTACTAATAATTTCTGATTTGTCTGGTTCCTCGACATGATTATTTGCTGATTTAGATTACAGTTATAGAATTGAAAAACTTTCTCCAAAAAGGTTTTTTCACTCCCTTTATTAGCATCTGGTTATGGTTTATAATTTTGAAAATGGTTGCGTCGTGTTTTAAACTCTGTTCCTTCAAATCTGTTTCGAGTTTCTCCATCTTACTTTTGAAATCTAATCCAAACACAAGTAAGAAGAATGATATTATTGAGAGAATGGAAAATGCTAGCCATAAGATAAGTTTCTTCGTTTTCTTGTCGAAAAATCTGTAAATAAAGATTGATAACCCTATGGGATGAGATTAATTATAAGGTTTATAAAAATTATTTAAACCGTACCATATAATAGGATAACTCCTTCTTCCACCTCGTATACATACGAACATCCGCATTCTGATCTTACAATGCTTGAATTAGAGTAGGCACGGCATCTACTGCACCCTCTCCTATGTTCCCTAATGCCCCTGCCGCAATAGAAAGAACATTTGAATCCGCATCTTGTAATTCTCTAATTAGTCTTTCAACCTGTTGTTCTTGGGGTTCCTCTGCATATGCCGGCAAACTCAAAAAACGAATTAACAATATGCAACTAATTGATTTCATCACTCTCTATCCCATAATTCAATTTAACCACACACTCATTGCAATAGAACTTCCAAAGGTTTTCTGCCACTATAGACATCCATTGTCATTGTTCCGCGTGAATGTCCTACCAGTTCTTTGATGAAGGATTGAGGGGGTTGATCTTAAAAATTTGGTGTCTAATGTGTCGACACATTATTGTCGGAATCGATATTCCTTGACTGCTTCCAGTGCTTCTGGATAGATTGTGCTTATAGAATCTAATACCTTTGCCGCATTACCACGAACACTTACACTCTGATCATTCAATGCTTGTATCAGAGTAGGCACCACATCCTCGGATCCTATAGAACCCAATGCCAATATAGCACCCTTACGAACCTTTGCATCCTGATCATGCTGCAATGCCTGCATCAGGGCAGGTACCGCACTTTCTCCTACCATCCCTAATATCTCTGTCGCATTAGCACGAACCTCTGTATCCTGATCCTTTAATGCTTGGATCAGAGTAGACACCGCATCTTCTACTGCCTTGATTGCTTCTGGTGTCCCTATCCGTCCCAATGCATATGCTGCACTGCCACGAACTCTTCTGTCCTGATCCTTCAATGCTTGTATCAGAACAGGTACTGCATCTACTGCTTCGGATCCTATAGAACCCAATGCCAATATAGCACCCTTACGAACCTCTGCATCCTGATCATGCTGTAATGTTTGCATTAGGACATACACCTCATCCTCTGACCCTATTTGTCCTAATGTTATTGCCGCATTAGAACGAACAAATCCCTCTGTATCCTGATTCTGCAATACTTGGATCAGAGCAGGAACCGCATCCTTTGTGCCTACTCCCATATTTCCTAATGTTATTGCCGCATTACCACGAACATTAGGATCCCGATCCTGCAATTGCCTGATTAGTCTTTCAACCTTCTGCTCTTGGATTCGGTTTTCACATCCACTCATCCAGATACCAACCAACCCAACAAACAAGAACATTGCAATTGTCAATCTCAAAACACTCTTTTGATTATTCATAATCAAGTTTCCAGATAGGCAGTTCCATTATTCGGTACCTACTGATTTGATAAATGTATCGGCATATTATTGTTGTGATTGGTATTCCTCAATTGCTTTCAGTGCTTCTGGTGTTCCTATTTTCCTTAACGCCTTCGTCGCATTCCAACGAACATCCTCATTCTCATCCTGTAATACTTGGATCAGAGCAGGAACCGCATCCACTGACCCTATCTGCCCCAGTACCTCTACCGCATTCCAACGAATATCCTCATTCTCATCCTGCAAATCTCTGGTTAGTCTCTCCACTTGCTTTTCTTCTACATATCCCATCAAACTCAATGGACAAACTAACAATATGCAACTAATTGATTTCATCATTTTTATAAACTCACAATTGTTTAATCTTCTTCACACACTCATTCAACAGAACTTCCAATGGTTTTCTGCCACCATAAGGGTGTTGATCTTAAAATCGGTTTCTAAATGTATCGGCATATATTATTATTCCTCAACTGCTTTTAGTGCTTCTGGTGTTCCTATTTTCCTTAACGCCTTCGTCGCATCCTTACGAACAGTCTCATCCTGATCCTGCAATAGTGATATTAGAGTAGGTACGGCATCCTTTGCCCCTATGTTCCCTAATCTCAAATTGGGAAACAATTTAATCCCACCAGTACTCTTAATTTCTTCGACATAATCCAATAACCCGAAATCAATTAGTTTCGGGTTATTGGGAACAATTCTATTTCCCGATATAGTCTTAACACTTTTGCCCCACTATCATTGGTTAAGTTAATCACCCAAATTCCATCTTGTTCTTTTATATCAGATACATTCATTTGAAAAATTTCGTTCAGATGACTTCCAGAATAAAGTGAGATTAATGTCACCCAATACCGTTCTGGTCGACCTTTACCCAGAGAATTATTTTTCAGACTATCACCACAAATCAGTTCTCATTCCTCTTTGAAGTAATTTTCTTTCACATATCCCTGATTGATAGACCAGTTAAAACATAGTTATGATTTTACTGAATAGTTTACTGATTGTTTTGTCGCCCATCAGTTCAACATTTCCCATCTCTACCAGATCATTAATAGTTTTATTGGGATACTTCTTTTTTTCTATTCTTTGGAAGTTTTTTGAGGATCTGAACAAATTCCCTGCCATGTGAATAATCCAGAGTATTGACTGGAATCTTTCCAACAATTTCAAGGAGTAGATCAGTAGAATTTTGACAATCGATAATAGTCTGTGGTGTTGAACCTCTATCCCTTCTACTCTGTATGAAACTTTTACATAAAACTGATAGAGAAAGAGAATTATCCTTTACTGAATCCAGTTGAACTGAAGTTGAAACCGATTCCACAGGTTCTATTCCCTCTGGATTTTCAACAACATTAGAATTCCCACTCAATAAGATTCGTTTTTGTTCATACTGTTCCAGTTTTAATTGGATCAATCCTTCTCGCAAATGTTTGAATTCCAGAGAGTTGATCGGTTCTGGATCATACCCTTGTTCCTCTAAGACCAGATTGACCTTGGGACTCAGTTCTTTCAAGGTTTGTCTGCAATTCTGTTTCAACTGTTGTCGGGATTGTTCTTCCTGTTCTTGATTATTCAGAAGACTCTTCAATCTATCTGTTTCACTAAATCGGTTAGTACCCAGATAATAGTGTTGGACATGTCATTTGGACTTTTCCAGTTCTACCTTGAGGATCTCCTTAATATCATTGATGGTCAGTTTCTTCATTTCTGGATTTTCTCGGATTAAATTGTATAGAGACTGTGTCACCCAATTAAGGTAAAATGAGAGTAATCTGGATTGACTCAAGATACCACAACCCAGAGATAATTGAAACTGTCTGGATTCAAGTAAGGATTGAAGGTCAAGGGGAACTACGGAACGAAAAGGGTAGGAACTACCTGTTTTACGGTGAACCAGATAAAAGTTAAATGGAATAGTCATTGATCAACTTAATATGTGGATTGTTCTTGATGTAACAGGCGGATAAGCTCATTCTGGTGAAGTAGCAATTTTCAGAAGTGTCTTTACTAGTAGTATTTTATCATTCTATTTTTTTTATATTAGTATGATCAACTCTGATGGAGTTTGCAAAGAGTTTGGGCTTCTACTTTCTCGATTATGCTAAAGATGCTCTTACTTGACAGAAAATGGTCGTTCATATATAATGTGCAAAATTTGGGTATGGTTGGACAAAATAGACCTGTATGAGTCCGCACTGTGTTGTTCTTCAACACCTTCTCTTTGCCAGTTTTTTTGCTTTACTTACAATGGGTGTTGCAAGCGAAAAGACGCCAATAACCTACAACGATCATGTCAAACCGATTTTCCGTCAACATTGCCTGAAGTGTCATGGTGACGACAAACAGAAAGCAGGTATTAACCTGCAAATTTATACTAATGTACTCAAAGGAGGCAGTGCAGGTGAAGTTG
>Ga0208406_1000706_pt1 | contig 13351 bp, 10 predicted proteins | sample ETNtaG_15_FD_185769 | JGI IMG/M metagenome (GOLD analysis project Ga0208406, IMG submission 185769) | Marine microbial and viral communities from oxygen minimum zone, Eastern Pacific Ocean - ETNP201302PF89A (SPAdes) (version 2) | ecosystem: Environmental > Aquatic > Marine > Oceanic ...
TTACTTAGCGAATTTCAAATGTCCAAACAAACGAAATTGGCAGCAAAAATTGTTGCTAACAAGTTACAGATGGAACAAGAAAGTCAGGAATTAGAATCTGAAAAAATAAAAGTGGAGCCTCAAAAATTAAGTATTAAGCCAATAGGAACTCTTGATTTGTCTGATACAAAATCAAAAACAATAGATACTGATAAAAAAACGGAAGAGCCAAAAAGAGAAAAAGTAATAAAGGCAAAAGCTCAGCTATTATCAAAGCCAAAAGTAACTGGTGAAAAAGTGGATTTAGATAAACTAACTCCTAAGAAGAAAAAACCTGTTGCCACATCTTCAGAAGGAGGGGTTGCTGGAAAGAAAAAAAGAAAACGACTTCCAAAAAAAGTAAATCAAGATAGATTTAAAAGAAGACAAACAAATAAGAAAAAACCAGTTGTAATTGAAGTAGATGCAGAACAGGCTCAAAAAAGAGTAAGAGAAACCTTAGCAAAGCTACAAGGAGGGGGTAAGAAAACCTCTGTAAAAAACAGAAGAGAGAAAAGAATTGCCCACAGAGAAATAGCCAAGCAAGAAAGTGTTGAAAGACAGGCTTCTGACAAAGTAATAAAGATTACTGAATTTGCTACTGCTCAAGAATTGGCAACCATGATGGATATTCCAGTTACAGAAATTATTTCTGCTTTAATGGCACTTGGTTTCATGGTAACTATGAATCAGAGATTGGAGGCTGATACCATTCAAATTATTGTGGAAGAGTTTGGCTTTACGGTAGAATTTGTTGGCGTAGAAGTACAAGAGGCAATTGAAGATGAGGAAGATAAAGAAGAAGATCTTAAATCACGCCCACCAATTGTTACCATTATGGGGCATGTCGATCATGGGAAAACATCCCTTCTCGATTACATTAGAAAGACCAATGTAATTGCTGGAGAATCTGGTGGAATTACCCAACATATTGGCGCTTATGAAGTGACATTAGAAAATGGCAAACAGATTTCTTTTTTAGACACTCCAGGACATGAGGCTTTTACCGCTATGCGGGCAAGGGGAGCAAAAGTTACCGACATTGTAGTAGTAGTAATCGCTGCTGACGATAAAATTATGCCACAAACTAAAGAAGCGATTAACCATGCGCAAGCGGCAGGCGTTCCCTTACTTTTTGCAGTAAACAAAATTGATAGAGATGCATCAGATGCTGAAAAAATAAAGGGAGAGTTAGCCGAAATGAATTTATTAGTGGAAGATTGGGGTGGTAAATATCAGAGCCAAGATGTGTCAGCTAAAACAGGAATAGGAATCCCTGAACTTTTAGAAAAAGTAATATTGGAAGCTGAAATGTTGGAATTAAAAGCAAATCCTAATAGAAATGCAAAAGGGACAGTAATTGAAGCATCATTAGATAAAGGGAAAGGGTATCTTACCACTATTTTGGTGCAAAATGGAACTTTAAAAATAGGGGATTACGTATTGTCCGGAGGATTTAGCGGAAAAGTAAAAGCATTATTAAATGAAAGAGGACACAGCATCAATGAAGCAGCTCCCGCATCTCCTGCAGTATTGTTAGGGCTAAATGGAGCGCCACAAGCAGGAGATACTTTTAATGTAATGCAAGATGAGCAGGAAGCGAAAAAAATTGCTATCAAAAGAATGCAACTAAAAAGAGAGCAAGGCGCGAGAACTCAAAAACACATCACTCTTGACGAGATTGGAAGAAGAATTGCACTTGGAGATTTTAAGGAAATAAACATCATTGTAAAAGGAGATGTAGACGGATCGATTGAAGCACTTTCAGAATCCTTAGAAAAACTTACTACTGAGGAAATAAGTGTAAATATTATTCATAAATCAGTTGGACAGATTTCTGAGTCGGATGTAATGCTGGCAGCTGCATCACAAGCTGTAATTATAGGGTTCCAAGTTCGACCATCCGTAAAAGCACGAAAATTAGCTGAAATTGAACAAATAGATATTCGCCTATATTCCGTAATATACAAAGCAATTGAAGAATTAACACAAGCAATGGAAGGTATGCTTTCTCCTGATATTGAAGAGGCGATAGTTTGTAGTATTGAAATAAGAGAAATATTCAAAATCTCGAAAGTAGGAACCATTGCCGGCTGTATGGTGTTGGAAGGGAAAATAAACCGAAATTCCAAAGTAAGAATTATCAGAGATGGAGTAGTTACTTATACAGGAGTTCTTTCCTCCTTAAAACGATTTAAACAGGATGCAAAAGAAGTCGCCAAAGGCTTTGAGTGTGGGCTGTCAATCGAAAACTTCAACGACATTAAAGTTGGAGATATTGTAGAGGGATTTGAAGAAAAAGAAACACAAAGAAAACTCACCTAATCGTCAGCAAGATTAATGTTTGAAGGAACTATATAAGAAGTATACCTTCTTCTTATTTCATTTTGCACTTTAAGTGCTTCCAGTCTAGTATAAAAATCACCAACAGTTACTTTAAAATAAGGTTCTTTATGGACCAGATACGCAGGTATTTCTGGGAATTTTAACATGAATGAGATTCGAATCTTTTTAGCTTTTTCTCTGTCGGTATCCGAATGAATTTGTAAGCGCCATCCTAACATCCCTTTTCTTTTTTTATTTAATTTTATATGCCGATCAAGTAATTCGCCTACCTTTTCTTCCATTTCAATATTTGTAATAGCAGATTCTGTACTATCTGTTTTTGAATTTGTTTGCCCAATAGCGTAAAAGGAAGAAAACAAGAAAATTGTAAATAGATATTTGATCATAATATGCAAAAGTAATAAACTAATTAAAGCACATCTTTACTTCCGGTTTTATTAGAGACCTTTATTTATTATTTAGAACAATTATAAATTATACTAAATAATGACTTTCCTCATATTTCAATTGACTGAAAAATATAAATTTGCAGCCGAAAATTGAATACATAAAATAAAGATGACTCGAATAAAAAACCTAAAAAGTCACCTCCTGCTTCTTGTGGCTTTATTTTCACTTTCAGCAAATATATTTGCGCAATCGGAAGGAGAACAAATTTTTAAATCGACTGGATGTACCGCATGTCACACCATTGGAGGAGGCAAACTAGTCGGTCCTGATTTGCAAGGGGTTCTAGATAGAAGGTCAGAAGATGAGATAATTAAATATGTCCAAAATCCTGCAGATTTTGGCGTTACACTAATGCCACCACAAGCACTTGATGCAGATGAAATTAAGGCAGTATTAGCATACATATCTTCATATGTGCCAGAAGTAAAAGAGACTACAGAAGAAGTTGTTTCAAAGCAAGAAGAAGGAATGAGTGCAATAAAAAAACTATTATTAGCCGCCCTTATTTTGATTGTAATTATTTTTACGCTTACTAGCGTAAAAAACGCATTAAAAGCTACATTAGATCAACCAACAGAATCAGTATTAGAATCAGTAAATAATTTTTGCAAAGCGTTTTTAGCAAACTTTCCTGCAGTAGTTGCTGTAGTTTTTATTGGCTTTATCATTGTTCTAAAAATTGTTTTTGATGCTATGATGGGAATTGGTGTTACAACAAATTACCAACCTGAACAGCCTATTGCTTACTCCCACAAAATCCATGCTGGGGATAATGGTATTGATTGTAACTATTGTCATTCTGGTGCCAGAAACAGTAAGACTGCAGGTATCCCATCAGCAAATGTCTGTATGAATTGTCATACTTATATTTCAAGCGGTACAAATACTGGTGAAACTGAAATTGCTAAAATTTATGATGCTATTGGTTTTGATGTTAATACAAGATCATACATTGAAGGGTATGAGCAAAAACCTATCAAATGGGTAAGAATTCATAATCTTCCTGATTTATCTTACTTTAATCACTCGCAACATGTTACTGTTGGTAAATTAGAGTGTCAAGAATGTCATGGTGCTGTAGAGGAGATGGATGTTGTTTGGCAAGAGAATGATTTAACTATGGGGTGGTGTATTGATTGCCATAGAGAAACAGAAGTAAAAATGGAAGGAAACGACTACTATACTAGCATGCACGAAAAGATGAAAGAGAAATATGCTGGTGAAAAAATCACTGTAGATAAGATTGGAGGTTTGGAGTGTGGTAAGTGCCATTATTAATTAAGTATTTAGTTTTATAATATGACAAAAGCAAAAAAATATTGGAAAGGTTTAGCAGAGCTAAATAATGATCCGATTGTAGAAAAATTAAGACAAAACGAATTTGTTGAAGAAATTCCAGTTGATGAGTTTTTAGGGGATAAAGAAAACATTTCTTCAACAGCTACATCTAGAAGAGATTTTTTAAAGTTTTTAGGATTTACAACAGCTGCAGCAACTTTAGCTGCCTGTGAGACTCCTGTTAACAAAGCAATTCCTTATGTTGTAAAGCCAGACGAGATTACTCCAGGTGTCTCAAATTACTATGCATCTACAATGTATGATGGTCATGACTTTGCGTCTGTTTTAGTTAAAACAAGAGAGGGACGTCCTATTAAAATTGAAGCAAACAAAACTGCAATAAACGCAAGAATTCAAGCTTCAGTACTTTCATTGTATGATTCAGGAAGATTAAAAAATCCAATGAAATCAAGTTCTGATACTGATTGGGATACTGTTGATTCTGAAATCACTACTGAGTTAGAGAAGATTTCTGCTAATGGTGGAAATATTGCTATTTTAACTTCAACTGTTTTAAGTCCTTCTACAAAAAGTTTAATTGCAGATTTTTCAAAGAAATATGGAAATGTAAAGCATGTGCAAATGGATGCTGTTTCATATAGTGGAATGCTAGATGCCAATAAAGCTACATTTGGCCTAAGAGCATTGCCTACTTATAGTTTTGATAAAGCAAATGTTATTGTCTCTTTTGGTGCTGATTTTTTAGGTAATTGGCTTAATGCTGATTATGCTGCTCAGTATGCTGCAGGGAGAGATCCTAAATCAGGAAAGATGGCAAAACATTACCAAGTAGAGTCAGCATTGACTTTAACTGGTTCTAATGCTGATGAAAGAATTCAAATAAAACCATCAGAACAAGCGGGTTTATTATCTAATCTTTATAATGCATTAAAAGGGGCTTCTACTGATAGCAGAATTGAAAAATTAGCTACTGATTTATTGAAAAATGTAGGAAAATCAATTGTTGTTTGTAATAGTAATAATACTAATGTTCAAATATTGGTAAACAAGATTAACCTTAAATTAGAAAATTGTAACAACACTATATCATTATCAAATCCTTCTTACTTAAAACAAGGAGATGATACTGCGGTTGCTGAACTTATAAAAGATATGAATGCTGGAAATATTGCAGCATTATTTACACATAATGTAAACCCTTCATACACTTTACAAAATGCTTCTGAGTATAATTCAGGAGTTGCTAAAGTAGGATTAACGGTTGCTACATCACTTTATAATGATGAATCAGCCGCTAATATGACCTATGTATGTGCTGATAATCATTATTTAGAAAGCTGGGATGATGCGAATCCATCAAATGGAGAGTATACTTTAATGCAACCAACAATTGCACCATTATTTAACGGAAGACAATTCCAAGAGAGTATTATGTCTTGGATGGGTAAATCTGATTATTATGCTTACTTGCAAAATTTCTATACTGATATTGATTGGAATAAATCAGTGCATGATGGATATTTTACAAGAGGTAATGGGATTGTAAATGCTGATGCAAAGTTAACTGCAGTTCCTTCATTTGATTTATCAAAATCAGAGTCAATAGAGTTTGAAATGACTGAAAAAATCTCAATGGGGGATGGTAATCAATCTAATAATCCTTGGTTACAAGAATTACCTGATCCGCTTTCCAGAGCTTGCTGGGATAATTACCTAACTATGTCGGCATCTACTGCTCGTGATTTAGGAATTAAAAACTGGAATGTTTCGAATGGAGCATTAAATGGTAATATGGTAAATATTACTGTTAATGGTATTACCTTAAAGAATGTTCCTGTAATGATTCAGCCAGGGCAAGCAGTTGGAACTGTAGCAATGGCTGTAGGTTATGGTAGAACTGCTGCAGGTAAATGTGGTGATGAAATTGGATTTAATGCTTTTTCATTAGGAAATGGTAAAGCAACTATTAAAGTAGTGGGGGGTGAATATGAATTTGCTGCAGTTCAGTTGCATCATACAATGATGGGGAGAGAGATTGTAAAAGAAACTACTCTTGCGGACTTCATTAAAGATCCAAAATCTGGCAATCATGATGTTACTTATGCTACACATGATGGACCAAAAACAGCAGAGAAAGTTACACTTTGGGATGAATTTGATCATTCAACAGGCCATTTCTGGAATATGTCAATCGACTTAACTTCTTGTATTGGATGTGCCTCCTGTGTGGTTTCTTGTCATGCAGAAAACAATGTTCCAGTTGTAGGAAAAGAAGAAGTCAGAAAATCAAGAGATATGCATTGGTTGCGTATTGATCGTTACTTCTCCTCAGATATGACAAATGAGTTGGCAGAGGAAGAGAAGAGATCTGCTATTGATATGTATACTGAAATGGAGGACCCTTCAGAAAATCCTGAAACGGTTTATCAACCAGTTATGTGTCAGCACTGTAATCATGCTCCTTGCGAAACGGTTTGTCCTGTTGCAGCAACATCTCATGGTGCTGAAGGACAAAATCATATGGCCTATAACAGATGTGTTGGAACAAGATATTGTGCAAACAACTGTCCTTATAAAGTAAGAAGATTCAATTGGTTCCAATATTCAGAGAACGATAAATTTGATTTCAATATGAATGACGATTACGGAAAGATGGTATTAAATCCTGATGTTGTTGTTCGTTCAAGAGGAGTTATTGAAAAATGTTCAATGTGTTTACAGAAAATACAAGAAATTAAGTTGGATGCGAAAAAAGCAGGAAGAACAGTTAATGATGAAGATGCGCAAACTGCTTGTTCATCAGCTTGCCCTACTAATGCCATTGTATTTGGAGATGTAAATGACGCTTCACATCAGGTACAAGCGCTAAAGAAAGACAAAAGAGCTTATCAATTATTAGAGCACTTAAATGTCTCGCCATCAGCGTTCTATCAAACAAAAATTAGAAATAAATCTTAATAAAGAGATATGCAAAAAGAAGCAACAATTAGAGACCCATTAATTCTTGGCAAGAAATCATATCATGATATAACAAAGGATGTAGCTCGTCCCGTTGAAGGGAAAGCCAATAAGTATTGGTGGATTCTTTTCTCCCTGTCATTTGTTTTGTTCCTTTGGGGAGTTTTGTCAATAGCATATACAGTTGGTACTGGTATTGGGGTTTGGGGATTGAATAAAACTGTAAACTGGGCTTGGGATATTACAAATTTTGTTTGGTGGATCGGAATAGGGCATGCCGGAACTTTAATCTCAGCTGTATTGTTATTGTTCCGTCAGAAATGGAGAATGTCAATTAATCGTTCAGCAGAGGCAATGACAATTTTTGCTGTAGTACAAGCGGCACTTTTCCCTATTATACATATGGGGAGACCATGGCTTGCATATTATGTTTTTCCAATTCCGAATCAGTTCGGATCTCTCTGGATGAACTTTAACTCTCCATTGATTTGGGATGTATTTGCAATTTCTACTTATTTTTCCGTATCTGTGGTATTTTGGTATATTGGGTTAATACCTGATTTTGCAATGATAAGAGACAGAATGAGTGCTACCATTAGCCCAATGAAAAAACAATTGTATTCTTTCCTTTCTTTTGGCTGGAGTGGAAAAGCAAAACATTGGCAAAGGTTTGAAGAAGTTTCATTGGTATTAGCAGGATTAGCAACCCCACTAGTATTTTCAGTACACTCTATTGTATCAATGGATTTTGCAACTTCTATTATTCCTGGTTGGCATACAACAATTTTTCCTCCTTACTTTGTGTTAGGTGCATTGTTCTCAGGATTTGCAATGGTAGAAACGTTACTTATTATTATGAGAAAGGTTGTAAACTTAGAATCATATATTACAGTCAAACATATTGAATATATGAATATTATTATTTTGCTTACAGGTTCATTAGTAGGGACAGCTTACATTACTGAGCTTTTTATGTCATGGTATTCTGGTGTTGAGTTTGAACAATATGCTTTTTTAAATAGAGCAACTGGGCCCTACTGGTGGGCATATGCAATTATGATGTCATGTAATGTGCTTACTCCACAATTATATTGGATTAAGAGTATTCGAACTTCTTTTGTAGCAACATTTATCTTATCAATTTTTGTAAATATTGGCATGTGGTTTGAGCGTTTTGTGATTATTGTAACTTCTTTACACAGGGACTTCTTACCATCATCATGGAGTATGTTCTCTCCATCGTTTATTGATATAGGAATTTATTTAGGAACAATCGGATTCTTCTTTGTATTGTTCCTGCTATATGCAAGAGTTTTCCCAGTTATTGCACAAGCAGAATTAAAAACTATTGTTAAATCTTCAGGGTCTGAATATAAAAACAAAAAATAATGAGTACAAATACAATATACGGAATTTTTGATGATGAAGAAGTACTATTGTCTTCAGTAAAAGAGATACGATCTAACAACATTGAAATTAAGGAAGTGTATTCTCCTTTTCCTGTTCATGGCTTAGATAAAGCATTAGGGTTAAAAGAAACTAGAATGGCAATTACATCATTTATTTATGGATGTTTAGGCTTAACGCTAGGGTCCTTAATGATTTATTACATGATGCAAGTAGATTGGCCGCAGAACATAGGAGGAAAGCCTAACTGGACATTTTATCATAATGTCCCGGCTTTTGTTCCAGTATTATTTGAATGTACGGTACTCTTTGCTGCACATTTAATGTCAATTACTTATCTGTTCAGAAATGGCTTGTTTCCTGGAGCAAAATCGGATAGCCCAGATGAAAGAACAACTGATGATAAATTCTTAATGGAAATTGAGGTTGAAGGAGATGCGTCTGCAATAAAAGAGATCTTGAAGAAAACAGGTGCTTCAGAAATTAATGAAAAAGACTTTTAATCATGAATAAAGTATTTAATAAACTTGGATTTTTTACTGTAGTATTATTTTTCTCATCATGTACAGGAGGCGACTCTAGTCCTGGATATGAATATATGCCAAATATGTATCGTTCTCCATCTCAAGAAACTTATGGTGAGAATACTATTAACGGAATGAATGCAAGAACTCCTGTTGAAGGGACTATTGCTAGAGGTAAATTATCAACCTTTAATTTTGACGAGACATTAGATGGTTATTTAAAGGCTGGGGATGAAGCAATTAATCCAATTGAGAATAATGCTGAAAATCTTGCAGATGGGAAAGAATTATACGGAATGTTTTGCGAGCATTGCCATGGAGAAACTGGAGCTGGAGGCGGTACAGTAAAACATGCACTTTACTCGGTAGTTCCTCATTACAATGATGGCAAATTAATAAGAAGAGCTGGCGTTCCTATGAATGATTTAAAGGCAGGGCATATCTTCCATGCTATTACTTATGGATTAAATTCTATGGGACCACATGCATCTCAACTTTCGGAAGAGGAAAGATGGAAAATAACTCTTTATGTACAAGAAGAATTACAACATTACGGTTTAGAATAAAAAATATAATAGAATGTTTACAATAGATAAAAAAGCAAAGAATCTTTCAATGACCTTAATGGCAATTGGACTTATTGCATTAATTTTTGGGTTTGTATCAAATCCTCATGGCGCTTGGTCTGCACTTTTATTTAACACATATTTCTATTTAGGGATATCAGTATTTGCAGTATTTTTTGTTGCCTTACAATATGTTGCTGAAGCAGGATGGTCAATTGTTTTAAAAAGAGTTCCTGAGGCTATTATGGGCGCATTACCTGTATTTAGTGCAATTATGTTATTAATCATGGTAGCATCTATTATGCATTGGAATCATATTTATCACTGGCTACATGAAGGAATTATGAATCCTGCAAGTGATCATTATGATTCAATTATTGCCGGGAAAGAAGCTTATTTAAATGCAACTTTCTTTATTATCAGAACAATAATTTATTTATTAGGATGGAGTTTCTTTGCTAGAAAACTAAGAACGTTATCTGTTTTAGAAGACAAGGAAGGTGGTACTTCAATTCACTTTAGAGGAGTAAGTACCTCAGCTTGGTTCATGGTGTTTTTTGCGATAACATCTGCTATGGCATCTTGGGATTGGATTATGTCAATTGATACGCACTGGTTCTCAACTATCTTTGGATGGTATGTTTTTTCAGAATGGGCAGCAATAGGATTTACAACTATTTTATTATTTACACTTTACTTGCAAAGACAAGGATACTTAAAAGATGTAAATGATAGCCATATTCATGATTTAGGAAAATGGATTTTTGCATTCTCATTGGTGTGGACTTATATTTGGTTTTCTCAGTTTATGCTTATTTGGTACTCCAATATTCCAGAGGAAGTAACTTATTATACTGCCAGATTGGAAGTACATAATTACAAATTCTTATTTTGGTTTTCTATGCTGATAAACTTTTTATTTCCTCTTATCTTACTAATGAGTAGAGATGCAAAACGAAAAAAAGGAAGATTGATTTTTGTAAGTATTATTATTTTAATTGGACACTGGATTAACTCTTATTTATTGGTTGCTCCAGGAACATTAAATACTCATGGTCATATTGGATTTTCCGAAATAGGAATAGGACTTGGCTTTGCAGGATTGTTAATTCATTTTACACTAAACACTTTAACAAAGGCACCATTAGAAACTTCAAACCATCCTATGCTTGATGAATCTAAGCATTTACATCACTAAAAATTGTTAATACAAAATTTAAGGGTTAGTATTTTAGCCCTTTTTTTATGAATTAGTTTGCTTACATTTGCTTTTGTAATGAGTGAAGAATTAGATTCAAATATTGAAAATCTTTCAGAAGAAGAAATCGTTTTTGAACAAGTTTTACGACCCAAGTTATTCAATGATTTTTTTGGACAAGAACAAATTGTAGAGAATCTGAAAATATTTATTCAAGCAGCAAGTGAGAGAAATGATGCACTTGACCATACGCTTTTGCATGGTCCTCCAGGGCTTGGCAAAACTACTTTAGCCTATATTATAGCTAATGAATTAGGTGTAAATATTAAAACTACTTCTGGCCCGGTATTGGATAAGCCAGGAGATTTGGCTGGGCTTCTGACTAATTTAGAAGAGAGAGATGTTCTTTTTATTGATGAAATTCATAGATTAAATCCAGTTATTGAAGAATATTTATATTCTGCAATGGAAGATTTCCAAATTGATATTATGATAGAATCTGGTCCGAATGCCCGCTCTGTTCAATTGCAAATAAATCCTTTTACCTTGATAGGAGCAACTACTCGTTCAGGATTACTTACTTCCCCACTTAGAGCAAGGTTTGGAATTAATTCCCGCCTTTCATATTATCCTTCAGATTTACTTTCAGGAATTGTAAATCGTTCGGCTTCCATATTAGATGTTGGTATTACAAAAAATGCAACAACAGAAATAGCCAGAAGAAGTAGAGGAACGCCAAGAATAGCAAATGCAATACTTAGAAGAATTCGTGACTTTGCTCAAATAAAAGGAGATGGAAATATCAATTTAGAGATTACTAATTCTTCATTGAAAGCACTAAATGTAGATGCAGATGGATTAGATGAGATGGACAATAGAATCCTTTCGGCTATCATTGATAAATTTGATGGAGGACCTGTTGGAATAAGCACTATTGCTACTGCTGTTGGAGAGCAAGTCGGGACTATTGAAGAGGTATATGAACCTTTTTTAATTCAGGAAGGATATTTGATGCGTACCCCAAGAGGTAGGCAAGTGACTGAAAAATCCTTCAAGCACTTAGGTAAAACAGGGCCGACAAAGCAATCAGATTTGTTTGATTAAAAATGTCTTCTCCAAATCATACTTTTTTACTCAAAGAAAAAGCAAAAGAACTAGGTTTTACTTATTGCAAAGTATCCAGAGCAGATTTTTTACATAAAGAAGCACTACAATTAGAAAGATGGCTCGCCAAAGATTCCCATGGAGAGATGAACTATATGGAAAGTCATTTCGACAAACGACTCGACCCAAGACTATTGGTGGATGGAGCAAAGTCCGTAATTTCATTAGCGTTCAATTATTATCTCCCTGCAAAACAAGAGGATAAAAATGCACCTAAAATATCTATGTATGCTTTTGGTAAAGATTATCATAAAGTGGTAAAGAAAAAATTAAAATTACTTTTTCAGTTTTTGCAAGATGAAATGGGAGAGATAAACGGTCGTTTTTTTGTGGATTCAGCCCCTGTTTTAGAAAAAACCTGGGCAGAGAAAAGTGGCATTGGATGGGTTGGTAAACACACCAACTTAATAAGTAAAGAGCAGGGCTCTTATTTTTTTTTAGCAGAACTTATTGTAGATATTCCTTTTACTTATGATGCGCCAATAAAAGATTATTGTGGAACATGTACAAAATGCATTGATGCTTGCCCAACTGATGCCATAACAGAGCCCTATGTAGTAGTTGGCAGTAAATGTATTTCCTATTTTACCATTGAGCTGAAAAATTCTATCCCAAAAAATATGCAAGGAAAGTTTGAAAATTGGATGTTTGGCTGTGATATTTGTCAAATTGTTTGCCCTTGGAACAAATTTTCAATTCCTCATAATGAGCCCAGTTTTTTGCCGAAAAAAGAATTATTATCTTTTAAAAAAGAAGATTGGAAAAATTTAACAGAAGAAAAATTTGAGGAAATATTTGAAGGGTCAGCTGTGAAAAGGACTGGCTTTAAGGGCCTTAAAAGAAATATAGAATTTATTAAGAAATCTGATCGAACACTTCCAAGATAATCCCCTTGTACTGACTAAAAGTCGCAAGTGTCCAAATTTTTAAATGGGTTATTTCTGTTTTAGTAAGCCATCTAAGGCTTTTTTGCAATTCTTTTCTAAAAAGGGCTTTATCGAAACAGACTTTATTAAGGACTTTTTTGCTGAATTCTAACATGTCATCTATTTTTATCTATATCATAACACAAAGTTGGGTAAATTATTGTTTTTTCCCCCAACTATATGCCTTATTTTGTAAACCAGAGAGTGTTAATACCCTGTCAATTACAGTAGCCGCAAGTTCTTCAAAGTTTTTTGGTTTGCTATAAAATGAAGGTGTTGCGGGACAAATGATTCCTCCGGCTTCCGTAATACCTTTCATGTTTTTTATATGAATTAAATTATATGGAGTTTCTCTTGCAACTAAAATCAGTTTTCTTCTTTCTTTCAAAATTACATCAGCTGCTCTTGATGTTAAATCATAAGATATTCCATTTGCAATTCTTCCCATTGCACCCATTGAGCAAGGACAGATTATCATAATATTAAAGTTTGCTG
>Ga0208406_1000713_pt1 | contig 13313 bp, 7 predicted proteins | sample ETNtaG_15_FD_185769 | JGI IMG/M metagenome (GOLD analysis project Ga0208406, IMG submission 185769) | Marine microbial and viral communities from oxygen minimum zone, Eastern Pacific Ocean - ETNP201302PF89A (SPAdes) (version 2) | ecosystem: Environmental > Aquatic > Marine > Oceanic ...
CTTCACGACGTTCTACCATGGCTTGTAAAGCCTCAAAAGCGTGATAACCGTAGGCGTCTAAACCACCATAACTAAGAACTAATGCTTCTTCTAGATTAGTTTCTAAATTATGTTCCAACCAAGGATCTCTCCAAAATAAAGGTACAGACGAACCTGCCATGAAGGGAATATTTAGTTTTCGTGCACGATCATACATCCACTTGGCATCATACCAATTATAGGACAAGTGCTTATCGTTGAAGACAGGGACTGAGCGGCCAGAAGTGGCCAAGATACCAGCTATCTGTTCAAAAAAATAACGACGTGGATACAGATGCTGTTCCTTTTCGTTCCAAGCATAATCCCCATGTTCCCCAATGGATAATACTCCGTCTACCGCCAGCTCGTTGCCTTCCAAACACAGTGCTTGACGTATACTAGGATAGACTGGGATATCGTTTCTCTCAGCGAGGGCCAGACCAATATCATTCTGGTGAATTTGGTCCATATACATAGAAACAATATCCACCTTTGGGTGTAACAGTCCTTCGTCTGTAGGAAATCCTTCTACGAATTTAGTTACAATTACGTCAGCATGCGAAGCAGGATAAAAGGTTGTGATTATTGCAGCGATCTTCTTACGTTGGGTCATGTGTCCTCACTTATTGACAACTGAGTCAGGTAATATTATCTGTGATCATAAATTTAAAGCAACAATTATTTTTTCAACACCATTTTTATAGAAATTATCTAAAAAATTGGATTTGATTCAGTCTCAATTGAATTATAATCCCGCAGATCATGTCCTCCAAATGCTGACCATGGAGCTTATAAGGTCTAAACATCGGTTGATCAACCAAGTAAAGAGTATATATTACTATCGATTCTTTTTGGGTCTTGGAAGACTATCGCCTGTTCTATTGACTGCGATTTCTAGCTAATATCATTTTTAGAAAGAAACGGTTTTGCCCGACCAGGTCACAATCGTTATTGCTGCTGATCTCTGAATCGATGTTATAATTTTGGAATGAAGTGTTACATTGACGTTGTATGCTTCCAAGATAGATCCTTGGGGGTTTGATAGAGAAAAAATGATCTGAATGATATTTATGTAGATTTGCGATATTTGGTAGATTTGACCTATTAATTGGATCGCTCGAACCATAAATTTCATTCAGATCATTTTTTGCGTTTAAACCAATATTGCAGATTTTGGAATGTCACACAACTTAAAGTAATACATTGAGGAGAATTGATGTCATCAGTTTCACAACAGAGTGATTGGTTGGTACAGCCTTTTAATCAACCTGCATCGATTACAGAAGACCAGGGTCGTTTGGTCCTAAGCAATGGCCTGATCGCACGTTCTTTCGTAACTGCCCCCAATTTTGCAACCGTAGATTATATAAACTTAGTCACTGGATCTACGTTGCTACGTGGAATCAAACCGGAAGCTCTCATTACCATTGATGGTCAACAAGTAGAGATAGCTGGTTTGATAGGTCAACCGGATTATGCTTATTTGGATTTGGACTGGCTTGTTGATTTAAAGAGCAATCCAGAGGCATTCCAGTTTGTTCGCTATAGCGTAAGCCAAATTGAGGCCTTGTATCCGTGGTTGGCCAAACGTTATGCGCCACCAGCGGAGTATCCGCCTAAGGGAATCAGGTTATCGGTTGACTACGTTGCGCCTTCAGCATTTGGGGGGTTGGAAATTTCCATCCATTATGACCTTTATCAAGGTATTCCGGTTTTGTCCAAACAAATCTCCATCAACAATTGGAGTGAACGTGCGTTATGTATTGAAGGGTTGGTTTGTGAACTAATAGCAGTCAACGAGCAGGAGAAACATCGATTGCATGTTGAAAGCGATTATGCCTTTAGCCAGATGGAAACTACTCGGTGGATCCCCGACGAGGATTATAAAACCCAGATTGATTATCATTACCAAATGCCTTTGTTGATGACCAGTACTTATCCTTTGGGCCCTGGAGTAACGCTGGAACTAGGTGATAATTTCCAAAGTTTTCGTACCTTTGAGCTATTGAATGACAGCGATGATCGTGAACGAAAGGGGTTGGCTCGCAGAAAGATGTATAGGATTATTGCCCCACAGGTAACCGAAAATCCGATCTTCATGCATGTACGGCAATCAGATTCGGAAGCCGTCCGTTTAGCAATTGACCAATGTGTGGAAGTTGGTTTTGAGATGGTAATTATGACCTTTGGTAGTGGTTTCAATATTGAAAGCGAAGATCCAAACTACATAGCTGAAATGAAGGAACTGGCCAATTATGCACACAGCAAGGGAATTGAAATTGGAGGTTATACTTTGATGTGTGCTTCACGGGGTGTTGGAGAAGATTACAATTGTATTGATCCGAAAACACAAAAACCGGGTAGCCGCTTCGGGCAGAGTGCCTGTTTAGCCAGTGAATGGGCAGACGGTTATGTTCAAAGGGTACTGAATTTTATGGATGCGACGGAGATGGACATTATTGAAACCGATGGTCCTTACCATGGTGATGTTTGTGCTTCTACTAGGCACAAACATCACCGTGGTTTAGCAGACTCGCAACTTCGTCAGTGGGAATCATGTATCAACTTTTATCACCAGTGTCGTGAAAGGGGTATTTACATAAATTCACCGGATTCCTATTACCTTAATGGATCCAACAAGTGTGGTATGGGATACCGGGAAACTAATTTCAGTCTACCTAGAGAACAGCAAATCTTGATTGCGCGTCAGAATATCTATGACGGTACTTTTGAAAAAACTCCCAGTATGGGATGGATGTTTGTACCATTAGTTGAATATCATGGTGGAGGGCAGGCTGCTACCTTTGAACCGCTTTGCCAACACTTGAAAGATTACGAATGGCATTTAGCACAGAATTTCGGTAGCGGCGTGATTGCTTGTTATCGAGGACCACGCTTATTTGATACTGAACAGACCAAGATATTAGTGAAAAGATGGGTTGATTTCTATAAACAGTATCGCCCGATACTGGATAGTGACCTGATTCACGTTCGGCGGCCGGATGGGCGGTCAATTGACTGTATACTTCACGTCAATTCACAATTAGATCCACGCGGATTAGCAATGGTTTATAATCCAACTAGTCAGACCCAGCAGATGAATTTGAAGTTACCACTCTACTACACAGGGCTGGTCGAAGTCGCCCAAATTTGCCAGAATGAAGGTGAGTCGACGGAATATTCAATTGATCGAGATTACAATGTCCAGATACAAATTGAAATGGCGCCTAGAAGCATCGACTATTTGGTTATTAAAGCTTAATTCGTGAGAGCTTGATAGTTACCGAACTTTTATTTTTCCCCAGACACCGGAAAGTTTCATCGTTTTTTCGACTGCGAGAACCGTAGTGTAGAGTGTTTTAACATTTGTCTCGTTCAATGCCGTTTTATAAACAGCTACTTCGTCGATAGAACCAGCGTACCAGATTCCATTTAGGTGCCGGGTATAGGCAATAGTTGGCTTATCATTTGCACCGTAAGCGACGCTTATCGGATGTGGTGCTGGAGTCGTTTTCTTTAAATCCCCGTCGAGAAAGATCTGAACGTGTTTTTTGTTGGTAACAACGCCAACGACATGGTGCCACTTGCCGTCATCAGGAAACGAAGTATAAGCTGACGGCCAATGTTTGTTCTGTTGGTTAGTGTCTGCTCGTATCCAGACTCCGACTTGGTTATTGTCCAACAGTTGGATACCATAGTTGTATTTATCATAGATTGGGTTTCGTGTGCCGAGGTTTGGGTTGATGACCGCTTCTATACTGATACTGGGAAAGAAAATATCTTCGGTTATCTTGACGAAGTCGACCGTGCCATTAAAGTTTAGAGCATCCCCGTGTACTCCTTTTTGGATTTTTGGTTTTCCAACGATCAACCCATTATTCTTGCTCAGATTATCTTGAACCGTTTTTGCATCGAGTGTACCTTTATCAAAGGTCCAGTGTGCAACCAGACCAAGCTTTTCCCTTACCCCAGCAGCAGTCAAGTTTGTTAATATGAAGAAGCTAAAGATCGAAAGGTAAACTACATAACACAATTGGTGAGGTTTAACTGTTTCGATTTTCATCTTTTTTCCTTCTATAGGAATTGTTTTCTATTCCTTGAATTAACCGGGATAGCTCGCGGGCTATTGTGAAATTGTTGTCAGTCTAGCTTAAAAAATTGCTTTGGAGGTTCTATTAAGTGTAACGAGCTACTCATCGTGATTATGTAGGAAATTTGGGAGGAAGAGAAACTTGTCCGTCTTTTACGTCATTATCACCAATTTCTTCAAATAGGGATAGAAGCTTAATTCTATTTGCAGTTAATGCCTAATCTACAATTCATTGGTCAGTTTCTGCGTCATCCTTGAATTCCTCTACAGGATCAATCTGCAGGTACTCGGATAAATAATGAACTGCGACATAAAGAGGAGCAGTATCCAGTAATGCAACCATCAGTTTAAACATATAACCTGATACTATAAACGTTAGCAATTGAGGAATAACAGACTGATTTGCCTCAATTGGCAAAGCACCAGCAAAGTAGTGAGTAATTAATATCACACATGTGCTGTCTACTAATTGACTAATTAACGTCGATCCGTTATTGCGTAACCAGAGATGCTTGCCTTTGGTTAAACGTTTCCAGAAATGGAACATATGGACATCAGTGAACTGAGCTACGAGATAGGCAACCATAGAAGCGGTGACTGCACCAAAGGTTAACTTCTGGACTTCAAAGAATAACGGCAATCTTCCCGCAGCATCTTTAGCGATTTCACCAGCAGCATTAACCTCTTCGAAACCCGGTAGGATACCGCCCAACCACATGATAAATATCACCCAGATATTGAGTATGACACCTACCCAGACGACAAACCGAGCTCTTTTTTCACCATAGAGTTCACTAATAAGATCTGTGCATAAAAAAGTGATTGGGTAAGGTAGGACACCCACAGCTACAGCAAATGTCCATTCGCCGATGCTAAAAAGTTTGATAAATCTGGAAATTCCCAAGATATTTAACATGGCTAATGTTCCAATAAATAAGCCCGCGAGAATCAGGAATACTCCCTCGCGACGTTTGGCTATCTCCGGGGAATCAGCAACCCAGAATTCATTCTTCATATAGGATAATCCTTCACAATTGATAAATATGTTCGTTGAGACTAGTGTGTTTCGTCGTTATGAAGAGATCCTACCATGAGCTGTACGCTTTGTCTAGAAAATGACTACCTAAAATATGATAGTTTTATTCTGGTTGTCAAAAATAGATCTGATGTTTGATGCTTTTATTGTTTGATATTTGGCTATCATTCAAATAGTGAATAAAGTTTCCTTTGTTTTTTCTTGCCTGGAAAAAACGTTTACATGAACTAATTCTCGTCAGCAGAGGAAAACATAGTTGCAACTTATGTTTTAATTGATGTAGGTATTGAAAAGAATTTGACCTCAAGGGTGCGATAATAGCCAAAAAGTAGTAGGTAAGATATAATTTTGCCAATACATTATCGGATAAACCATAATTTTCAAATGTTGGAGTTAAGCAGGTAATGGCAATATTGTGAAATGAAGCTAATAAACCCGACAATCCACAATGTTGTATTTAAAAGGTTTTCTGTTACCATGACAAGTTGCTGATTTTCTATATCTAGCTAATGAAGTGGATCCTAACTGACTATGACCGTTAATATGGAACATTATCAAAAATGTCTCTAGAAATTACCGAAGCAGATCTAAAGAATGCTTTACCCGATGTAACTTCTAATCTTCGTTTATCTGGACTTGACGAACTTGTTGAAGTGTACCGAGATCCCTGGGGTATACCTCATATTAAAGCCAAGAATGAAAACGACCTGTTCTTTGCTCAAGGGTTTGTTACTGCGCAGGATCGGTTGTGGCATATGGATTACGATCGATATCGTGCGCTTGGTCGGTGGTCTGAGTTAGCGGGATCTAGCGGTGTTGAACAGGATAAACTCCTTCGAGGAGCTGGAATGGGGCGAACCGCGAAACTTGATTACGAAATGGCCTCTTCAGAATCGAAGGCGATGATCGAAGCTTACACAGCCGGAGTTAATGCCTTCATTGAGGTTACGACTGCATTGCCAATTGAGTATACAATTCTCGATCGTGAACCTGAGTGTTGGGAAAACTGGCATTGCCTAGCCGTTTATAAAATGCGTAATACACTTTTAGGAACTTTTGAACCTAAGCTTTTCCGAACACGCTTGGTAAAAGCTATTGGGGCGAAAAAAGTGGCCTTATTCATGAAAGGATATCCTGATGGGCATCTCCTCACCGTACCTCCGGGTGAAGTTTATAAAGGGACAGCGCTTGATGGCCTGAAAGAATTAAGTCAAATTGTTGAGGAAGCCAGTTGGCTTGATGAGATTGATGCTGGATCCAATGGGTGGTCAATTTCTGGTGAATATACCGCGTCCGGGCTGCCATTAGTTGCTGGTGATTCACATCGTGCGCTTGATACACCAAATGTTTATTATCAGGTTCATCTTTCGTGTCCAGATTTTACTGTCATTGGCTATTCTTTACCCGGTATGCCAGGTGCGCTTCATTTTTGTCATAATGAGTATGTGGCATGGGGGATGACCCATGGTGGAGCAGATACACAGGATCTGTACGTTGAGCGTTTTCGTCAAACAGATAACGGTTTTCAATATGATTTTCAAGGAGAATGGTGTCCAGCCGAGGTACTGGACGAAGTTATTGAAGTAAAGGGCGATATTCCGGTAAAATTTTCGGTTACAATTACCCGCCACGGACCAATTATTTCGGGAAATCCAGCGTCGGGATTCGCTGTGGCTATAAGTGACCCTGGCCTTCTGGTCGGTTCTCCATGGGTTGATGCTGTTCGCGGCGCCATGCGCAGTCAATCATTGGATGGGTTAGATCAAGCGTTAAGTAATTGGACGGATAGGGTCAACAATTATGCTGTTGCGGATATCCATGGTAACTTTGGTTACCTGCACGCTGGCAAGATCCCAATTCGTGGCGAAGCCAATGGCTGGCGAGTTGTCCCCGGTTGGACGGGAGAATGCGATTGGCAGGGATATATCCCACATACAGAGCTACCTAAATCTATCAACCCTGATACAGGTTACACTGTAACCTGTAACCAACGCGTGACTGATCATCGATATCCGTATTATGTTGGTTTATACTTTTCACCGGAGCATCGCGCTAAACGTGTTCAAGCAAGAATTCTGGAGTTGGAGCTCGGTCAGGCAACTGTCGAAGAGATGAAGCAGATACATGCGGATAGAATCTCGATCCCAGCCCGGATATTCACTGAAAGTCTAATCCAAGTGCGTTCGTCTGATGGAGACGTTGTGCAAGCCCAATCTTTGTTGCGGAAGTGGGACTATAGTATGGATCGAAGTTTGGTCCAACCATCAATTTATGCCCAAACCAAAAGTGAGGTCACTCGACAGATTACACAGGAATTGCTAGGTAACCAAGCAGATTTTGTCCTTTCCGGTGAAGCAGGAAGTTATGCTCACCTTCGGCTGATTGAGCTTGAAATTCTATTGGCGATTAAAAAAGATGATAATTCACTCTTGCCAACTGGAAAAAGTTGGCTGGAAGTACTATTGTTTGCTCTTCAGTGTGCAGTTACCAATCTCAAGGCAAGACTTGGGGATGACATGTCTCAATGGTGTTGGGAAAGACTACACTATACTTGTCCGCAGCATCCGCTTTCGGCAATATTTCCTGAGTTAGCTGAGAAACTTGATCCTCCTTCGAACCCAATTCACGGTGACGGAGATACTCCGCTAGCAGGAAGTTACAGTTTCAATAATCAGTTTATTGCCACTGGAATGTCAGTCAATCGGTACATTTATGATCCCGCAGATTGGACGAACTCACTATGGATTGTACCGCTAGGCGCATCAGGTCACCCTGGAAGTCCTCATTATGCTGATCAAGCGCAGACATGGGCGGATGTTGAATATATACCCCAACTTTGGGATTGGAACCAAATTGTCTTGGTCTCCGAATCACGCCAGCAACTCATCCCAAATAATGCTTGCCAAAATTCTAGCTGAACAGTAGCTAGATTCTTTGACATAATTCAACTACCTCAGAACTTTTTTCCTTTAGCTTCAGGTTGTCCTTACTATGATTGGTATGCTTAATTGCAAGTTTGTACGTAGTCTGATTGTTGTGGGAGTTATGATTGCGATACTTCCAATAACCTCGTCCTATGGAAGAACAGATTGGGGAAATAATCTGCGTGGCGAGTTCAATTGGTCTGTTGGAGCTAGGCTAACAACTGGGTCGCATGATCAAAAGATGACTCTGTTTGCCGCAGTAGCAGGGAGCATTCTTCCTTCTTTCCTTTCTGTTGAAGGGGGGTTAATGTTGGAATTAGAATCCGCTTTTGAAAAGTGGAATATTAATTCCCCAGCTATTGGGATGCATGAATCCTGGTTCTTGGGTACTGGAATAGGGCGTTTCGAAGAATCCATAAATACTACCTATTTTTTCTCTCCACAGAAGCAGTTTCTCGGAAGTGGTTTAAGTAATAGAAGTAAATGGCGTTTTACGTATGGTATTGGCCAGACTTATTCTCAAGGCTCTTTTTTAAAAAAATATGAATCGTTCTTATTCAATGTGGAATCGCACAATGATTTGGATGAGGGGTTTGTTTCAGAAAATTTGAGGCAAGAATTTAAAGACGATAAAGGCATTGTTCTAGCTGAAAATTACATTATCATAAAACAGGATGGTAACTGGTGGATCGGCGACGAAAATGATCCAAACAGATATATCGTTAAAAAAGAACTTTTATTTCTTGCCAGTTTAAAGTTCAGTGATACTTTGGGAAACGGTGTTGTACCAGAGAAACTGAGTCAGGAATTCGAAAGGAATGGGATCTCACTGAATTTTCCTGGTACCATAGTGACTCCGATAAAATCGATGAAAAGCGAATGGCTGATAAAAGATAAGGAAACAAAACAAGCCTACATTGCAAGTAGAGAAAATAACCAGCTAACTATTTACGAAATAAATAGCTACAATTATCGCAATTTTGGTTTAGACCAAAGACGAGGAAATACATATATCAAAGCTGAATATAAACAGACTAGCATACGAACGGCCTTTTACAATGATTTGAAATCTTTTTCGCCGCCCATGGTAATACTTGGTGACGGTAATGACAATAAGGAAACGGCCTCAGGGTTTGCATCGATTACCTTCCACAATCGATATACAGCCAAAGAATTTGGTATAGGGTTTGACAATATTACTGATGATATTGTCAGCAGTGAATCATTGAAAAGTTCTAATAGTGTTGTGAAAAGAAAGAAATTAATTGATAAAAATGATGCATATTACAGGGTAGAAGGTCTAGGAATTAGTTTATATCGTGCTTTCTTAATGTTTAACTTTTATGGTAATAAATCGAAATTAGTGGACGCAACTAGCTTGAATTATGGCAGTTTTGGCCTGAAATTTGGGATACATGGTAAGTCTGTTAAAACACGGTCACAAGATCATGTACATAAGAATGTTAAATCATATGCCTTTAGCGTCAGAGGTAACGAAACAGAAAAATATAAAGTTGATTTGGATAACAATATTATTTCGAGTAAGTTACGCGAACGGTTTAGTGAGAATAAAGACAAGTTGTTTTTCGCCCAAGATATCTCGCTTAGCCAAGATTGTGATGTTATCCGAGATGGTAATGGATGGCAAATAGAAGATAGATCTAAAAGATTTTTCTATTATGTTCGCAGGGATGGTGAGGAACTGGATGTTTACCTCAAGGGGACTGCCCTGTTCCCTAACACTGAGCAGACTAAGAGGAATAGAATATGGGCCGAAATCAATGGGGGGAATTCTACACCTTCTACTAGTTTACAACCATGATGCAGATAAATCATAAGGAAAGATTCGCAACAATTGGATTCAATAAGAAAGCCCATTAGCTAAACCAACAAAGCGAAGACTAAAGAATAGCATCGCTAATGATATAAAGTTGTGCCTGAGATCCAAGGATCCCGAAGCTACGAGGGAAGTGCAAAATAGCCGATCTTGGTGAATAGCCCAATAATCATCCATACTCCTACCATCAGGTATTCACCCAAAATCAACCCTAGGCAGACAAACCGAAGCTTATTATTTCCCGATGGACCGCTAAATTTTAGTACGCAGTATTTGATTAACCAACCAACGAAAACTGAAAACCACAGATGAAATGGTGGATAAGTTGCGCCTAAAAGATAGCCTATTGGGTGAAGTGACCACCAGATGAAATGGTGACGTACCCACAACAGAAAGAATGTAAAACTAGCACCACCTATCATGCTATAGACCTCATCCCAACGTGTGTGAGTAGGGAATTGAATCATATTGCTCATTCGTTGGAAATAATTTCTTGGGGCGTTAACATACACCCAGCGCTGTAAATTTAGTGCGCCTTTCCCGTAAATTAGATCTAATGAAGTATAAGCTGAAACGATCACAGCTACAGCAATTGACAGGAACAAAATGGAAAGGATTTTCCTTTGCGAGAGTTTGCTCTCCTGAAAAACACGAAAATTATGCAAAAAGTTCGGCATCATGAATTCTCCCCAGTCTCGAAAGAAACCACGCTGAAAACCCAAAAGAGCTAAACTTCTCGAGTCAATCACGGATGATCCTGCAACGATGGTTATATATTCCGAAGGGAAAAAGGGGGCTTGAACAAGTAGCAATCCTCCGTTAACAACCATCCATGATAAGACGATTGAAGTGATAAATATTGCCAACATCACAATCAAAGATACCCAAACAGATATACCTGCTATCCAACAAAAAATAACAATTGTGGCGAAACCAATTAAGAATCCAAAAAGAGCTATACGATAAGGCAATGGTTCGTTAGTGTCATCTATTAGTAGTCTTTGGTTCCTCCGAGAAAAAGTTTTTCGAATTACGTCGACAAAATGCCCTCTTCCAATCCAGAAAACAGCGGGTACAAATATAAGGTAACCACCCATAACTTGGCGGCTACAGCTTATCCAGGGATTAATCTCTAAACCAATCGCATTCATAATGATATATTGGAACTTAAAAAACAGGAAAAAAAACCAGAGACTAAATGACACTTCAAGAGTTAGCATGGCCGCAATTCCCATAACTGAAAAATAAATGACAATTCGGACAGCGGGCCACCAACCCAGTGTATGCCAAGGTTTACCGTGAAACATACGGTGAATGTGGTAAATTCTGGGAATCTCAGGTATGTTCGGGAAGTGAGCATGTAACCCATTAATCAAATGTAGCAGAATTGGTAGCGACATGCCGAGCCAGAGAAATCGATTCTTGAAGAATGAGTTGAACAATTGTTCTTTTGGGGAGGTCGCCGCAATTTCTAGAGGGATCTGAACGAGCGGGAACGAAAAACGTTCATGTTCAATCCACTGTTTGCGTAAAAGGATTGACAAACAAAGGGTCGTAAAATAAAAAACGAGTGCAAACAATGTCCAAACGCATAAAGGTTTTAACCAAATTGACCAAGGAATGGATCCTCTTTGATCCACACCTTCATAAAAGTTTCTAACTGCGTTTCTGTCAGAGATGACCAGCCACTCTGGAATGTAGTGATGTAACGTTTCTGACCAATCGTTTTCAGGTGTGGCAAAATAAAATATGGCGACAAGAGTCGGCAACAAAAACTGTAAAAATCCCATTGAAGGAATGCCGAGTGTTACAATCAGCATGACCCAGATTACTATTAATTCGGTGGATGAAAGTGCTAAGTGATTGGCAAACTTTTTTAGGGGAACATTAATAAATATGGCAAGAAAAAATAGTGCCAAGATGGAACCAACAGGAAGATGGTTTCCTGAAAGCTTAGAATTTTGTAGAAAGTAGTTATTATAAGCAGTAACTCCACACAATACTATAATCAAAAATAGGCCAATTATGAAAACACCAGATCGGATTTTCATTCTGTTGTTACAAGAGTTGATTGGGTGTGAAGTTTCTCTAGCCGTCAATCGATTGTTGTATGTGATTATCTAACTTTTCTTTGTTATAGTTATGAGGAGAAATGGAAGTTTTCCGCTGGTATTATGTAGTGCATTCAAGATAAAGCAACACAGTGTGATTGCACAAGACGAAGGAAAAGGAGAAACATAGCTCAGATCAATAAACATTAGGGAGTGTGGAAACTATATTCTGGAAGATTAGATCCTTGTTATTAAGTTTTCTAATGATGTATATCCTAAGAGGGAGAATTGATTTCTGAGAGCTTTGGATATTGTATTGTGCAGGCAATGTTATTTATAGTTCGAACAAAGTAGAATACATTCTGTTTACTGCATAATCTATAGGGAAATCAATCACGGTATGATGATACGTAACAGATCAATAATTTTACTGAATTTACTCGTATCAAATCTGGTAAATATGATTGGTAAACACAAAACCACAACCAGACTTTTTGAAGAGGATCATTTCCTAAAAATACTGAATAATTTCCTGAGAAATCCGAACGGCCTCTTCCTAATCTGGTTCTGTAACGTTCTTTTGTACGCGTTAATCAGGTTACTGTATTCGGCAACTTGCCCAGGATTGAGTTCTATTGCTGTTTGATAAACTTTTATCGCTTCCTCATATTTCCCTTGCTTGGCATATGCGTTGCCTAGATTATTGTATGCAGCAACTTGTTCGGGATCGAGTTCTATGACTTTTTGGTAGGCTTCTATTGCTTCTTCATATCTCTCCTTTTCGGAGTGTACATTACCTAGATTATAAAGTGTAGCGGTTTCGTCAGGATCGAGTTCTATGACTTTCTGATAAGCCTCTATTGCTTCTTCATATTTCCCTTGCTTGGCATATGCGTTGCCCAGATTGTTGTATGCAGCAACTTGTTCGGGATCGAGTTCTATGACTTTCTGATAAACCTCTATTGCTTCTTCATATCTCTCTTTTTCAGAATATGCATCACCTAGATTACTATATGCAACAATTTGCTTAGGATCGAGTTCTATGACTTTCTGATAGGCCTCTATTGCTTCTTCATATTTCTCTTGTTTGGTATATGCGTTGCCCAGATTGTTGTATGCAGCAACTTGTTCGGGATCGAGTTCTATGACTTTCTGATAAGCCTCTATTGCTTCTTCATATCTCTCTTCATTAAAGTGCATGTTACCCAGATTTCCGTGTGCCATAATATCTTTGGGATTATTTTCTATTTTTTTAATCAAGAATTCTTTAGAAGATTTGTCCAATATTTACCTCAAAACCAAATAAATGGATTTATGTTCAATATATTATGAAATTCGCTAGGTTCACTGGATTTGA
>Ga0208406_1000714_pt1 | contig 13303 bp, 11 predicted proteins | sample ETNtaG_15_FD_185769 | JGI IMG/M metagenome (GOLD analysis project Ga0208406, IMG submission 185769) | Marine microbial and viral communities from oxygen minimum zone, Eastern Pacific Ocean - ETNP201302PF89A (SPAdes) (version 2) | ecosystem: Environmental > Aquatic > Marine > Oceanic ...
GCGCCGAGAAAGGTACGAGGATTGGATGTATGAAGCATAATGAATTCCCTATGACGAGGATGCTCGTATCCTTGGTTATCATATTTCTATCTCTGGGTTTGAGTATTGAGTGCTCTGCTGAAACCCCAGACAACAGAAAGCTACAGGATTACTATGAGTATTGGAGAAACAAATATCTCAAGCCCAGCCAACAAGTTGATGGGGGCACATTTGTCGATTACAAGGATAACCGGACAACGTGCTCAGAGGCACACGGATATGGAATGCTCATTTGCGTATACATGTCCCGGTTTCATGAAGATACTGCAAGGAAAGATTTTGACGCGCTCGAGATCTTTCGGAGGCAATTTAGGAGCAGAATTGATTCGCGGTTGATGTCATGGTATGTGGATGACAAGGTAGGCACTCCCAATAAGACCACTTGTGCAACTGACGGCGATCTTGACATCGCCTACGCGTTGATCCTTGCCGCACATGAATGGAAAGTGCCAAAATATATGGCCGAGGCGAAGAAGATTCTGGCAGGCATCGAAGCTTCACTTATCAGACCAGATTACTCACTGCGTCGGGGAGATTGGGACAGGGATCAGCATGCCACAAGGTTGTCTGACATCATGCCTACTCATTTTGATGCATTCGCGCAGGTATCGAACCGCAAGCTTTGGCGATGTGTCAAGGGTGTTCACTATAGCATACTGCGACAGATGTCACTTTACGAAGGAGTCTTTCCTGATTTTGTCGTCAAGGGTAAGACTGGTTGGAAACCGGCACCACCGAATTTCCTCGAAAGTGATTACGACGGCATGATGTACTACAATGCCTGCCGAGTTCCATGGCGATTGGCAGCAGCTGTGATTGAAAACAGCGATAAAGACGCCCGACATCTCTTAAGGATCTTTAACTTTGGGATCGGCAAAGTTCCTAATGATGATTTTATGGCAGGTTATCGCTTAGATGGGAAGCCTTTAAATGAATGGACTGACGGGGCATTTACAGCACCACATATGTGCAGCCTTTTTGTGAACAAACGGAAAGATGCTCTAGCAACAAAGGATTCTCAGTTCTCTCAGCACGAGACATATTATCAAGATAGCATTCGCCTATTGTCGTTGTGCCTAGTTACAGGCAACACATTCACTTTGAAGAGTTCAAACTACAGATAAAAAGAGAGGTGATTTATGGCATTACCCAAAAAGGTTCTTGTCACTGGTGCAACCGGGCATGTGGGCAGTAGCACATACTTGGTTTTGGCGGCCCAACCGGGGAAATACGATGTGTACGCCTTGGATCGGCAGCGCGAACTTTCTGCCCGCGTGCCGGTTAGGAACCAAGGCCTGGAGATACCAGACGACAAATTCTATTTGTGCGATCTGGCAGATGCAGGAGCGATTCGGCAGGCGGTTAAGGGGATGGATATGGTTGTTCACCTTGGAGCGGACCCAGGCGATGATGGAAGCTGGGAGAGCCTGCTAAACAACAATGTTGTGGGCACTTATAATGTCTTTGAGGCTTGTCGGGATGCCGGCGTGGCTCGGGTGGTTGCAGCCAGCAGCATTATGGTTTCTCAGGGGTACTGGGAGCAAGAGCCTTATAAGTCGATTTACAACAAGCAGTTCTCCAATGTGTCAGAGAATTACCCGATGATCACACCGGAGATGCCAGCCGAGCCAAGGGGGATCTATGGTGCCACCAAAGTGTGGACCGAGTCGCTAGCGCGGATTTATGCATACACCCATGGGCTGTCGTGTATTTGCATCCGCATTGGGCAAGTGGAGCGAGATCGAATCCGGCCTCCACACGGCCACGCCATTTTCGTGAGTCAGCGGGATATCGTTCAGATTATGGAGTGCGCCATCAATGCAGATGAGGATCTACGATTCGGGATTTTCTATGGCATGTCTAACAATGACTGGCGATGGGTGGACATCGAGCATGCTAGCGACGTGTTGGGTTTTGTGCCTCAGGATAGAGCTGAGGACAATCACGATTATTGAACGCACATGTAATGTTAGGTTGAAATGGAACCTGTTTTGTGATGAATGGACGTGCGTTCAGTTTACATGCTTTAATCGAAGAGATTGTGGCCTACCCAGATGCCATGATAGAAGTGTGAAGTACAGATTTAGTACTATCTGTGTTATTATAGAACTGATTATAGTTCTATAAGGGAGGTTCTATGACCAAACTGGGTGTTATTGGCTGCGGCGGCATGGGCAGCTACCATGCCAAAACCGTACACGACATGGATAATGTGCAGCTAGTAGGCGTGGCCGACACGATTGAGAGCAAAGCGGCGGCGCTGGCCAACGAATTGGGAGTTGCCACGTATACGGATTTCCACGACCTGCTGCCCTTTGTGGATGGCGTAATGGTCTGCACCCCGCCGTTCGCCCGCACCAACGTGGTGCTTGACTGCGCCGCTCGCGGCAAACACATCTTCGCCGAAAAGCCCATCGCCTTGAACTTGGAGGAGGCCGACCGCATGCTGGAAGCGACCGACCGGGCCGGCGTTATCATGATGATCGGCTATGTGTTGCGTTTTACCCATCCCTTCCAAGCACTTTATGAGCTGTTCTCCGCCGGCGAGTTGGGTCGGCTGGTCAACTGCTGGACGCGGCGCTACATGCCTTTCGACACCTCAAAAATATGGTACGGTGACCAAGCCAAAAGCGGCGGCGTGGCGCTTGATTTTGCCAGCCACGACATCGACTGGGTGCGCTGGGTGGGCGGCGAAGTGCGGCGTGTCTTCGGTCGCGTCGACCGTGTACGCCCGGGTATCCGGGCCGACGAGCACGTACACGCGCTGTTCACCTTTGCCGAAGGACTCGGCTCCATCGATGACAGCTGGGTGCCGGGGCTTGGCCACAGTTCCATTGGCCTGGTGGGTAGCGCTGGGTCCGCCATTGTTAGCGAGGACGGCATCATCCGTAAACGGTTGGGGGACAGCGAGGAAACGGTCATCACTCCGGAATCGGGCGAGGCCATCCAGACCCATTTCGTCCGCTGCATCCGCGACGGCCTGACGCCCAAAGTCACCGGCCACGACGCCCGCGCTGTGCTGGCCATCGTGCTCGCCATCCAGGAATCGTCGAGGACTGGAGAGGCCATCCTTCTGCAGTCCGCAACCCACTAGTCCGGGAAAAGAAAGAAGTCGATTTTATGGCACACGAGGGCCGCATCCTATTCTTTCGGAGGTTGTTCCTGAAGTTGGTGATACCATCAAAATAGCCCAATCAACCGGTAGTGATCGATATGGGGAATAGTATATGATTACCAGTGAGAAAGCACATGGACTTACCGATGAGGAAATCGCATTCTACGAGCAGAATGGCTATGTGCTCGCTAAAGGCGTATTTCCCCGCGAGGAAGCGGCGTTGTTCCGGGAAGAAACGCGCGCGCTAGCGCACCGATTGATATCGGTATCGGACCCGAGCGTCCGCGGCGAGAGATGGACTAGCGGCGCCAAGGTGACCGACCTTCGCAGGGAATTAATGCACTACCACAATGTGCAATTCCATAGTGCGGCCCTAGCTCGACTCATCATTGATTGACCGATTGCGCCGCAGATATTACCGGGCCCAACGTGCAGTTACACCACACGAAGATGTTCATCAAGCCGCCTGAACGGGGCAGAGTTTCACCGAAGTTTCCTGTCAGGGGTTCAAGGGGAAGATACCACATTTCCAGCCTGATGCCAATCGTTATCAAAACCCTTTCGACAGTGAAGTTGCTCTGTTTCGGACTTCTGAAGGAGGGTCGTCACGCATGAGTGTTTGTTGGGGTATGCACAGCCCAAGGTGGAGTTATGGTTCCGGACACCCATGGACCGGAGGACCAACCGGTTTGGTACATGGCGAACTTGGATGTATGCATGGCACTTCATTTCAGCTGGCGGAAGATCAGGCCAAACTCCCTGATTTGTCCAAACCCCAGCTACCACCTGGGATGGAAGGTGGGGGCACGGTGGTTCAGACTAACCCGCCTCTTTACTGGTATACACCAATCGTGTTGAAACACCCGCCAACCAAATCCAGTACAATTATACAACTCACCTATCTTCGGGTTGATTACAATGAGACCCTCTTAAATGGCAAGGGATCATGTTATCACATTCAGCATAATTTAGCCTTCTCATGAACCGGTTACATGTATGTTCCTCTTAGGATGAGCTGGTTATGTAATCGTTTTGTTAATTTTATTTGTCAAAAGTCTAAAGTTATACTACAACTAACACTCAACGCAATTAGATTATGGCGACCATAAAACGTATGTTGGTATGTTAAACAGCGTACCAATCAACGCCCATATGCTGACGGATATATAGTCTCCCATAACTAAACCTAAGAAGAAAGGGATGGCACGTTGATGAGCTTTTAGCCCGAAAACCTTGAGAATTATGAATTTGATCAGCCATCCAAGAAAAACCGAAAACCAGAAATCGGATAGTCCTCCCCAAGTGGCAGCAGTCATTACATAACCGATCGGATGAAAAGGCCACCATATATATTGGTGTCGCAAAAAGTAAAGGATCGATGTCATTCCAGCTCCGATGATCATTGATTGCGTCCCGCCAATATTTGGGTTCGTCGGGTTGTTGATCCACCGTTCTAATCGTTGTCCAAAAACTTCGTTCCCGATGCCAATGATGTAGCCATGAACTGATAGAGCACCTACTTTATACATCAAGTAGAGAAAAGCCCAAAACGATGCCAGTGTTCCTAAAATGATAGCCAACATCATCACCCAGATTAGATGCCGGCTATTAATCTGGGCGCGTTCAGCAATTTTGAAAGCTTCAAGCTGATTGGGCATTGGATGCGAGACGTTGAGGCGATTGAGCCAGTAATAAAACGAAATTATAGTCAGGTTACCTGTTCCAACCAATCGTGAACCGAAAACGACTGTCATCAACCGTGCTGGATCAAGGGCTAAAATTTCATGTGATGGTGGCCCGGATTCTGCCCGGATTCGTGTAACACCAATTGCCATAAGCAAAAAAATGACCGCAAACCCGCAGATCCCCCACCATGTCATGCCGGCCTGCAGGGAGAAGAGCGTTAAACCGATCAGGCCGAAGGTTAGGCCCGTTACCGCTGTTCGGTAACCCATAGGTTCATTGGAGTCATCGATGGGGACTTTGGGATTGAGAAACTTTTGCCCGACATTACCAAGATGTCGCCGCGTACCCCAAAGGCCCAAAATACCGACAGCGAGCCATGCCCCGCCAGCTCGTTCTGCCATAAACAGTTCACCCTGTCCCATCATCCCAGTACGGATAATCCGCTCTGCTTTACCAAATATATAGAAAAACCAGGCAGACATGGAAATGTCGAGTGGAACGAAGAATGTCAGGCCTATAATGAATGGGTAAGCTGATAGCGAAACCCAGCCAACAGCATTCCACGGTTTCTCGTGAAACCAGTGGGAAATCGAATAATAGTTGAGTCGTACAGCTGGTATTTGTGGAAAAAGGTGATTGAGTCCGGCCAGAATCTCGAAGAATCCCGCCACGCCGAAACCAATCCACATGATTTGGCTTTGATAAAAGCGATTTTCACCTTGTGCCATCTGCAACGGTAACTGAACGATGGGATAAGCCAGCTTTTCTCGTTCCGTCCACTGTGCTCGGATAATAGCGCTGAGACAGATGAGCACAAACCAAAGCATAGCTACAAATCCTGTCCAGACCAATATTGGAATCAGCCAACCGCCGAGATGCAGACTGGTATAGAAGTTTGAATCGCCCTTGAAGTAACCATCAAGCGCATTTTGTTTGGGAACAAACCACCAGGGAATCTCACGCCAGAAAAGGCTAGCCCACTCATTTTCAGAGGTGGCAAATTGATAAGGATGGGCCAAGGTTCCAATTAAGAAAGTCATCATTGTATGACCGCCAATTGTCGAAACCATAACAACCATGATGTAGATAACTAGCATCTCTTGCACGGTTAGCGCATAACGCGGAGCAAACCGTTTTAGCGGAGAATTGCATACAATTAATACAAATAAAGTAAAAACAGCATTGAAAAAGAGTGAAACGAAATTAAGCAGGAATTGCGGCCGGATTAATTCTGCCGCGTACGCCAACCAATGGGCGTTCCAAATAACTAGAATCGTACCTATCAGAATCGCTCGATAAGTAACACCAGAAGGGAATTTGCGTGTGTCAGGCATGAGTTATATTTAATTCCATATACAATATGCACAAAATTAAACCGAACACTATCATACCATGTCTATTGAAAATACTCAGCTTTACAAGTATGGACTATCCAGATACAATTGATATTGCCCATTCTACGGCTAAAGAATGGAACATGGCTAGATGTCAAGCAGGTAAAGGAGAATGGCCAGGAGGTAATCTTCGAATTGACTGGGCCAATTGGGGCAAAAAGATCAAGACCAAGATAATCACCCATACTAAGTTCGGTGGAGAGAAATAGGGTTATTCAACGCCTGCAGTAGAAGCCTTCCATTGCACATTGTGTGAGGTAATGGTTGCCAACTTTAGGACTCAAGCATTGGAGAAGAGATATTCCTAATTATATTACGGACCCTCGATAGAAGAGATAAAACTTTTCGATGAGGAAGCTACTATTTATCTCCAGTTTGTGGGTTTTGGTTTCAGGTTTGGTCGAGGCAGAACCTAGAAAGAGTTTGATCGTTCAAGCGCCTGTAATAGAGTGGCATAAGGGACATGGTACTGATGGTGGAGACCATGTTCATTACGGCATGCAAACCAGCGATGGCGGCTATATTATGGTTGGTCAAACGGAGAAAGACAGAAATGGTTCTGATATGTTGGTGGTTAAAACCGATGCCAAAAGAAACTTAGAGTGGCAAAAGGTCAAGGGTCAAAACAGACAGGCTGAATATGGCACTTTTGTGGCTGAAGTGGGTGCTTCGACTGGCATTGCACACGGTTTTATCGTTGCAGGTGCACTAACTTCAAAAGGCCAACAGGAGAGAACTTTGGTGAAATTTAATGCTAAGGGCAACACCCTTTGACAAAAAACTTACCCCGCTGCAGGAAACAGTTCAATTCGAGGTCTTGGTCTGACCAGTGACGGCAGTATTGTAGCCACGGGATATGTTGGCAGTGAACAAAGGGAATATCAGTTCATATCCGATGACGGACAAGGCTTTATCCTCAAAACGGATGCAAACGGCAACTTAGAATGGGAGAAAGAACTGACTGTTGCCCCGCATGGTATGAGAGTGGAGGAAATCCACCGGTGGTTTTGCCATCGGTGCCAATGTGTGGGTTGAGGAAGACGGTCGAGATCATCAGCAAGTATGCCTAATACTGACGGACAGTCAGGGAAATGAGACATTCAGTGGGACTTACGGCGGAGTCAACAACGATCAGGTTTTTGATTTTGCCGTTACGATGGATGGAGGGTATATTTTTGCCGGGCATACTCGTTCCTATGGTGTGGACAACTGGGACTTTTTGCTGTTAAAGGTTGGTGCCAGTTGGCAAGAGCAATGGCATAAAATTTTTGGTCAACCCAGAGGATACGACGCTAAATATATTCATGACGAGTGCTATGGTGTTAAGCAGACGCTCGACGGTGGTTATGTGATGGTAGGTGGGACAGGGGATGAGTATAGGTACACCGCTTCAGGCCATCCTTTGGGACCGTCAGACCTTTGGTTGGCTTACGTAGTCAGAACGGACGGGTATGGCAATCTGCTTTGGCAAGGGCTTTATGGCCACCTTGAAGGAAACAATGCGGGTGAATACATCAATTTGACCAGTGATGGTGGATACGTTATATTCACCGACTCAGATACGGCGGGTTCGATGGAGGAACATAATTTTGGTCTAATGAAGATCAAACCTGAGATTACCGATCCATGAACCTAACTGGGTTACATCTGTTGCTAAAAACCATGTGTTAATGGGTCACGGCTTCACTCGATTTAAATTGTAAAACGGTGTCGTAATTCATCACAAATTGCCGTCCACAAACGTGATTAAGCTGTGTTCATCCCCATAGTTCGCCGTTTCGGCACCCTAATACCTCATACACGAGTTATCTATTGCGCGGGTATCAGTGAGTGTTTAATAACCTTGTTGGTATTAGCTGGTATCGCCCGGTACTCCGCAGGGAGGAAACAATCCAACGGGAACTTTCCCTTATCCCACGAGTCATGATGCGCCACGGCGGTAGATACAAAGCGTCGGATAGTTTTCTAGCGCAAAAGAAGGGACTCCAAGACAGCGTAACGTAGCGATACATCCCTTCATTCAGAATGGTTTAGCTTGAGTAAATGGGGATGTAAGATTAATGTAAGCGGTGTCGCCGTATTTTTTCCAGCTTGCAATTTTAACGACTTAAACCATCAGTAGAAAGGTTTTACACATTGTATTATATAGTACAATATAAAATCTTAACGTCAAATCTAGCTCCTAATTCAGCATGGAAGTTTCCTACTGCTTTCACAACTCTAAGACAGTAAACAAAATGGAATCCTCAACCTATAAAACGCTAAAACATCTAGTCATAGTTTGGGCTACTCACGGATTGATAAAAGAAAGCGAGTATAACCTTGCACTTCATTTCTTGAATAAACAACGTATTGTTCCACAAACAGATCAACGCCAAAGACAACTGTTAATTGTCAAGCTGTCCTTAATCGGTGGAATTTCGTTGGTCATTGCAGCCGTTATCTACTTTATTGCCGCCAACTGGAAAGGCATGGATTACGGCTACAAACTAAGTCTGGTCGGTGTTGCAACACTACTGGCTTATGCTGTTGGCCTTCTATTATTGCAACGCGGCCCCGTTATTAGCCACCTGTCCTGTATTGTGGGCTGTTGGTTTTTTGGCGCCCAGATTGGACTGATTGGGCAAATCTACAATTCTCATGCTGATGCTTGGCAATTATTTGCTATTTGGATGATCCCTGCCATCGGGTTGGCGGCGATTTTGAAGTCGATCTACTTTGCAATCAAAAGTCTCCTGTTGTTGAACCTCAGCCTATGGCTATTTTTGTTTCCCAGTGTGCTCTTTGGTATGGAATTTCCAGATCTACAACTTGGTTTCGTGCTAGCTGCCATTGGTAATACCTTGATCTTCACTGTCATCTGCTTAAAACCAACGTCTTGGCTACAACCAACCAGGTATATTGCATATATTGCTTTACTGATCTTTACTTTCAGTTTGACAATGTTGGGCATTGATGAGGAAGGTGGTACTTCGACTGTCTGGACAATCCTCTATTTTCTAGCAGTACCTGTGTCCATCTACATTTCAGTCAAGGTCAAGCCAAATCAATGGCTCTGTTACCTTTCGCTATTGGTTTATGCTATTTGGATTCTCGTTAAATCTGTCGAGTTTCTGGGCAGATCTGATTTACTTGATGAAGCAGAATCAGCACTTGTCACCATCTTTTTCTTAGGGGGGATATGGTTGGTTCTGGTTGTCTTTACAGTTTGGCAGGTCAACCAACGGATGAAAATAATTCTAAATCAGGAAGCATCAGATGTCGAATAATCAGTCAAGACAGAACCAGCAGCAGTCAATTCCTCCGACAAACCAACCTCTAGTTGACCAGCTTACACATTTGCTTGGCCAATTAACCAGTGTGGGCGAAATGACCGATGCCCGTAGAAAACGCTTGCTCGATTTTGCCCAGCAATGGGAGCAAAACGACCCCTCGACATTGGGTAAGGTCATCACTGCCATTTTAACTATTGTCGGCAGTGTCATTATTGGAGGGACGTTTACAGGCATTCTCAGCATCATCTTTGAATTGAATAGTCTCTATGTCCTCTACATTATTATCCAACTGACTTTTATTGGCTTTGGCGTTTCCCTTCATTTTCTTAGTCGATCCCAACTCCTTGTTCTTGCTTCTGTTATTCTGATACTGATTGGCCTTCTTGCTTCTGGTGGAGTTGCCTTAGTTCCAGATCAGGGAATCTCTAGCTTGATCCTGTTTCCGCTTTGGATAGTAACTTTCGTTTTACTAACTCCCCTAATGCGTTCAGATGGGATAACCTACATCAATCTTTTGATGGCTGAGATCTATCTTTTTGCTTTTCTAATGATTCAGTTTGAGTTTCGTGCTAACGGTAACTTTCAACCCGTGATACCGATTGGAATTGCGATTGCGATCAACCTGTTACTGTTAGCAGTCAGCTATACTCCTATCAAAATACTACCGTTTTATATCCGTTTACTTATCCAGCCCATCCTAAAAAATATTGCGTTGTTAGTTGCCACCTTGTTGGCATTTGTTTTGACTTTCGAAGGAATCTATCGTCTTGGTCAAGACGGTATTTCTGCCTGGGGGACTGGACTGTTAACAGCCTATAACCTGCTTTTTATGGTTGCTTCGGGAGCAATGGTTTGGTTCGGTCACAAGCTGAATCAACGTAATGTGCTGATCATTGGTGGTATCTTCTGGTTCGCCTTTTTGTTTTATAAGTATTACGACTTATTCTGGGAACTATTACATAAGTCGATTTTTCTATCAGTTCTAGGACTGATCTTGATTGGGATCAGCTATCTGATTCAACGAAATGCAACCTTGAAACTATCAACGACAACTGAGGTAAATTTTGAAAACTAAACGCCAAAAATGGTTGTTGCTTACGATTGTTGTACAATTGTTGATTGTAACCGCTTTAATTGCCAGCAAAGAGATCTTGCTCCGAACGGGTCAAACTGTCAAATTAGAGTTAGCCCCTTTAGATCCGAGATCTTTATTGCAAGGTGATTATGTTCGACTCAACTACAAAATTAGTCAACTACCATCAGAAGTGGCCTTTGGTGATAACTACCGTGTACAACTGGTACTTCATCCTGATGAAAATGGTGTTTCCCAGTTCAAAGAGGTTTACAACAAGGATAAAAGGCTTGCTCCTAGCGAAGTGGTGATCACTGGCTGGAGACGTGGTGATCGAAATCGACTTAGTTACGGTATTGAATCCTACTTTGTTCCTGAAGGTACTGGTCTAGACGTCGAACGTTCGGCCAAATATGGCATTGTCAAAGTCAATAAACATGGTGATGCCATGCTGGTTAGTTTGAGTCCCTGAGTCCACTTTCTAGTACACCACGGCGATACATACATTACGTCGGATAATTTCCCAGCGTAAAAGAACAGGTGTCAAGATGGCGTAACGATCTGCACGGGTTCAGCTGCCCTGATTGCTACATGCTCGTTCAATATCTAAATCTAAAGAAATTATAATCATGGGAACATTGGATCTCATTTACGAATCATCCTGGAACAATGAGCGGAACACGACTTTGAATTCGCTAGGATTTATGATAGGTGAGAAGCCAGCATGAGGGACAAGAGACAACGTAGTGTCTCTGATGTTTTGGTGGTTGTGTTTCCTTTGACGTTGGTGATCTTTTTCATCTTTCTCGCCCGGGTGGTTTTCTCACCACTTCTGATGCCGATGGAGACAGAACTCCACCTTTCTCATACCTCCGCTGGAAGTTTGTTCCTCTGCATTTCCATGGGGTATGCACCAACGATGCTTTGTTCTGGCTTTGTCTCTGGTAGAATAACCCATTATGGCACCATTCTTTTATCTGCTACCATTTGTGGGTTGTCACTCCTGATAATTTCTTTCAACTCAAGGCTTATTGGCCTCCAGCTTGGAATGCTTGCGCTAGGCGCAGGAGCTGGTTTGTATTTTCCCTCTGGCATGGCGACCCTCACCCATTTAGTGGAAAAAGAACATTGGGGAAAAGCGATTGCTTTTCATGAGGCGGGTCCAAATTTAGGGTTTGTTTTGGCTCCTTTGGTTGTGGAGCTAGGTCTTAACTTTTTCTCTTGGAGAGGGATTGTTGCCAGCTTGGGTGTTTTGTGTTTGGTTGTAGCTACCATCTTTGCCTTATTTGGATTAGGGGGGAGGTTTCGGGGTGAACCACCACATTTTACTAATATCAAGCTAGTTTGTTCTCGACCATCGTTTTGGAGAATAGGCATTATGTTGAGTTTATGTTTCGCCGCAAATATGGGAGTTTACTCGATTTTACCTGTTTACCTGATTAGTGAGCGAGGGCTGGATCAAACACTAGTTAACACTATTCTAGGATTTTCTCGTCTGTCGGGGTTCTTTACCTTATTTACCGCTGGCTGGCTAGCCGACCGTTTTGGAGTAGAATTGGTAATGAGATACATTTACATAGCATCTGGGCTTTCGACCGTATTGCTTGGTTTAGTTTCCAATGTATGGTTAATTTTCGCAGTTTTTCTTCAACCAATAGTTACCACTTCTTTTTTCCCTGTCTCAGTATTAGCCCTGGCAAATACCGAATCGTCGCGCACCCGAGACGTTGCCATATCGTTAATGATTCCATTTGTTTATTTATTTGCTGGTGGAATTGTTCCTATAGGTATGGGTGCGATGGGAGAATATTACAAATTTGGGATCGGTCTAATATTGATGGGCACATTTCTGCTGTTTAGTTTGTTACCTTTGAATATTAGCTCTGATTCTGCTACCTAAAAACTGAGTATGCAGCTAATCAGAACCTGCAACGTTAGTGTAAGTTACTTGCCAGCTAGCTAATATAATTAGTTTGGCAGCACGGCTAAACATGACCACTATTACTCAACCAGTTGAACTTAAAGAAAGGCATCTCGTCTCAACGGATAGAGGTACAATTACAGTTTGACAACTTTGATTTGAGTGATGACCTGACAGTGGCAGAAATGGTGGGAAGCATCATCCAAGATGTAATCGACTACATGGTAGATGAAGGGGAACAAGATGACGACATTACGCTAGCTGCAAGTTAAGATAACCTAGTCATGCTATTCTGATTTGCACTAAGCAGTTTTAAGGAGCTAAACAATTATTGAAACCCACGAAAAAATAACTCGTGTCCGGAGTAATCAGGTGGGTATCAACGCGTGTTTAATAACCCAGTTTGAATTGGTCAGTATCTGCATGATGCTTCGTAGGCAGAATAAATCCAATGGGGTTTTCCCCTACCCCCACGAGTCACGATAGGCCCACGGCGGTCCAAACCCCAACATCTGCAGTTTACTCCTATACTTCAACTTGGCAATACTTCCCAGCTAGAGTCTAAAACCAAAGCTACACAACCCACCCATGCTGGTCTGGACTAGGCTGCAGGCTGGTGTGGGTGGGTTTATTTCAACCTGTGTTACAGGATCAGGTCGACCTGATCCTGTAACACAAGACAATAGTCATGATAGAATGACTCATCTGAATTCTCAGTATAACTAATGAGCGATACGATGAGCCGATACCCGATTCTGATTTCGATCTTATGTTTATTTCATGAATTCTTCAAGAATAGTA
>Ga0208406_1000725_pt1 | contig 13162 bp, 10 predicted proteins | sample ETNtaG_15_FD_185769 | JGI IMG/M metagenome (GOLD analysis project Ga0208406, IMG submission 185769) | Marine microbial and viral communities from oxygen minimum zone, Eastern Pacific Ocean - ETNP201302PF89A (SPAdes) (version 2) | ecosystem: Environmental > Aquatic > Marine > Oceanic ...
ACATCTTCAACATTCAACCATAACTTTCAAAACGAAAGTTATTAATTTTAAAGTGAAAGCATCGTAAGTTAAATTGAAACGACGATCAAGATAATTGTTTAATTAAACGCCAGCGATTTCTTTTGAGCACTCGCTTTTATGGCTAGCTCAATGACTTTGATAACAGGTACGACCGTACTCGCGTCAGCCGGCGAGAATTTACCGTCTTCAATAGCGTGAGCAAGCCGATTGAAAAACGTGAGATATTCACCCTTCAATGTTGTCACCGTCTCTTCAACTAGCTGGCCGCTTTCATTGACCACAGCTAGCACACCATGCTCGTTGTCTTTTGTAATCGCCCAGTGTTCATCATCAAAGGATAGCTCTGCACGCAATTGATCTTCTTGCGGATCTAAATAGAACTTTCGAAAGCTGCCTTTTGTGCCTTGCAAGTCGTAGCGCAATGTTGCTCCTCCCTGAAAGGCTGAACTACCTAGTTTTACAACTTTATCAACATAGTGAAGAGTTACATCGAACGTGTCGTCTGACTGCCCATTTTCACGCAAGGCCTGTATGTTTGCCGACACTTCTTCCGGCTCGCCGAAAAGCTGTAGCGCTTGGTCGATTAAGTGGGGACCCAAATCCCAGAAGATACCGCTTCCTGGCCCTGCATTTTCACGCCACCTGTCTCGTGGTACCGGGCGAAATCGATCGAAGCGGCTTTCCAAACGTTTAATGTCGCCAAGTTTTTCATCGTTAATTAGCTGCTTAATCGTAAGAAAATCGCCATCAAAACGTCTGTTGTGATAAACACAAAGCTGTTTATTTTGAGAATGTGCAAGCTCTACTAAAGCTTCTGCTTCTTCACTATCTAATGTAAATGGCTTTTCTACCAATACGTGACAACTGTGCTCTAATGCCAGTTTCGCCTGTGGCCCATGAAGGTGATTTGGGGTTGTAATAACCACCAAGTCTACATCGTGAATTTTAAGCGCTTCTTCCAACGAGCCATACACTTCAGCATGGGGTAAAACTGCGTTAACCACATCAGGTTTTGAAGAGATAACCACATCGACAGAGAACTGCGGTAGATAATTTAGAAATGGCAAATGAAAGGTTGTGGCGGAAAATCCAAAGCCAACCAGAAGGGTAGATATCATCGCATATCCTTATTTAAAAAGAATCAAGAGGTAAGTAAACACACACTATCAGTAATGATAGATAGGGGAAACCTCAGATGGTTCATTATTTAGAAGACAGATAGCTGAATGAGTTGCGTTTACAGCGACACAGTGGACGTTAATTCAAGCCCTCTGATTTTGTCATCTTTCTGACTGGGCGATATTTTGATAGGACTAAAGAAGAAACTGGGCTAGCTAATCACTATTTGTGTTTGCCAGCCCTATCTCATCATATAACCCGTTAGCGAGCTTTAATTAGGGTACGTCTTTATTTTTTGGTCGGGCGCGGCCAATTTGGAATATTGCGCTGCTTACCGCGGGCAACGGCTAGCGCGTCTTCGTCTACGGTTGACGTGATCACGGAACCAGCACCTACCGTAGCCCCTTTGCCAATGTTTACAGGCGCGACAAGCGACGAGTTTGAGCCGATAAAGGCATTGTCGCCGATGACGGTTTTGGACTTGTTCACACCGTCGTAGTTACAGGTAATTGTGCCTGCGCCAATGTTCGCTTTAGCACCCACTTCAGCGTCGCCAAGGTAGGTTAAGTGATTCGCTTTGGCGCCTTCACCTAAAATAGCCTTCTTCATTTCAACGAAGTTACCCACTTTGGCATTTTTCTGCATTACTGCACCAGGGCGCAACCTTGCGTAAGGCCCAACTGTGCAAGCTTCACCTACACTGGCTTCTTCAATAATAGAATTAGCTTCAATTACAGCGTTATCGGCAATAGTACAGTTGCGCAGAATACAGTTTGCACCAATGTTGACGTTGCTACCAAGCGTAACCTTACCTTCAATAATAACGTTAACGTCGATAATGACGTCGTTACCGGTTTCAAGCTGACCACGTAGGTCAAAGCGAGCGGGGTCCAGCAAGGTTACGCCATTGGTCATTAGCTCTTCGGCTTGGCGACGCTGAAGCGCGCGTTCTAGGTTAGCTAGCTGCAAACGATTATTAACGCCTTCCACTTCTACCGCAGCCTGTGGCTGTGCAGACTGAATTCGCTTGCCTTCGGCCGCTGCCATGGCAATAACGTCGGTAAGATAATACTCGCCTTGCGCGTTATCATTGCTTAACTCACCCAACCAGCGCTTAAGATCAGCGCCAGACATCATCATCATGCCAGTGTTAATTTCTTTGATTTCACGCTGAGCATCAGTGGCGTCTTTGTGCTCGACTATCGCGGTAATATTGTCATTTTCGCGAATAATGCGGCCCATACCTGTGGGGTCGTCTAAATTTACAGTGAGCAGTGCTAAATCACAGCTTTCCTTTGCTGCTTTTAATGCACTTAGTGTTTCTTCGCGAATAAGTGGTGCGTCGCCAACAAGTACAAGCACGTCTTCATCATCTTTAATGTGGGGTGCAGCTTGTTGAACAGCGTGGCCTGTACCTAACTGTTCGGTCTGTAAGCACCAGTTTAGATTGTCTTCAACAACCGTTGCCTTTAGCTGGTCGCCGCCATGGCCGTAGACCAAATGAATATTGTCAGCACCCAGTGATTTTACTGTGTTGATAATGCGCTGCACCATAGGCACACCAGCTACTTTGTGTAATACCTTCGGTAACGACGATTTCATACGGGTACCTTTACCCGCTGCTAATACAACCACTGAGAAAGCCATATAATTCCTTTATTTCGCAAAGAGAATGAAAATCGGAGCATAGTGTAACCAAGGCCCAACAAGATGTCAGCGATTGATTCACCCCGAGGTCTGACCGGACGACTTCACATTGCGCTTTTGCTCTTCGTTATTTAGTCTAAGTTAAAAGAAACCGCCTAGTAGTTCATTATTGCAACAGGTATACTCAACACTTAGGTTAGGTTCAGTCAGGCAAGGGAGCATGCGCAGTCTGTGAACACATTTCGTACACTACATAGAAGTATTCTGGTGTTATTTGCGGTAGTGGTTATCGCTATTGTGACACTGGTTCATTTCAGTATTTCAAAAATCGTTGCCGAACAAAGTCGCGCACAGCAGCAGTCACTGTCGCCTGCAATATCGCTTATCGTCGAGCAACTTCTTAAGCCTCTACATATTTCTGAAGCATTAGGGCATTCCACTGAGTTGGTAGACTTGATGGATGGAGAAACAATTGATCAAGATGCTGTTTTTAAGACATTGGATCGCCTTGAAAATGAGTTTGGGTTGTCTTTCTTTATTGCCAGCGAGGCAGACAGAAAACAGTATAATTCTGATGGCAGCATAATTAACCTGATTGAAGGGGAAGTAAGCTGGTATTTCAAGTACAAGGACTACCCTATCGATGCCGTTGCCGATATTGGTAAATGGGAAGACACCCATTTCTATATTGATATAAAGATCCACGATGAAGATGGCCGCTTCTTGGGATTCTTTGGTGTTGGAAAAAGCCTGCGCAGCTTTATCGAAGTGTTCGATACCTACAAACAAGAATACGGCTATGACTTCTTATTCGTGGATAGTGAAGGCGATATTATGTTGTCTTCAGATCCAAGTCTTATCGCCTCTTACTCAGAATTCACCAACTTGTCCGAGTTGCCTTGGTACGCGAGTTTGCCAGTGACAATTCAAAGCGAGCAGGCGCTGAATAACAAGCTGGTCACTATTGACCAAAAAGACTTTCTGATTGCGGAAGTTAAGCTGAATCAATTTGGTTGGACTGTGTTTCTTTTAAGTCCGCTTGAAGACCGCCAAGCAGAGATTTCTCAAGCGTTTATTTTTAGCGTGGTAACGCTGCTGGTTGTTGTCTTCTCGCTGTTCTTACTTATCTACAATCTACTGTACTATTTCAGAAAAGATATGCAGCCAGACTTGGTGGTACGTCACAGCAACCGACTTCCTGAAAAAGATAACTTGCAGCTTATTTATAAAACGCTGTTAGCCGAGCACAAATCACTCAGCGTAATGTTGCTAAGCGTTGACGAATTTTCAGATATTGTAGACGCCCACGGCCGTAATGCGGGAGATGACATTCTTGATAAAGTGGTCTCTTACTTAGCTGAACATATGCGCGACCAGGATATATTGGGTAGATGGAGTAGCGCAGAGTTTATAATCTTGTTGCCACACACGGGCCCCCATGTAGCCTTTGATATAGCGCAAAACCTTCGACATGGCATAGCTACGCTTTCACCATTGCAAGAGTTACCGGAAATTGTGATTACCGCTTCTATTGGTATTTCTTACACTGCGTCACCGCGCGCTATGCACGAAGTAACCGCGCACGCGGAAGACGCGCTTTATCAAGCCAAACGCGACGGCAGCAATTTAGTAAGAATGCAGCTGATTGACTAGCCCTAGTTCAAGCTAATCTAAGCAGGTTTAATTTTGAGGCGTTTTCTTTTGAGAACGCCTGTGGTTAACGCCACACCGAACAAAATCATTAAACCACCCACAATGGTTTGAATTGATAAGTGCTCTTGCAAGAACAGTACACCCCAAATAATGCCAAATAGTGGTACCAGGTAAGCTACAGTAATGGCTTTGGCTGGGCCGATGTCAGCTATGAGTTTGAAATACAAGATATACGCTATGCCCGTGCCACCGACAGCCAGCGCTACCGCATTTACCCATGCATTAACGCTTGGCATTGTTTCTGGCAAGGTCGCAAGCGCGAAGGGTGCTAGCATCACGCTGGCCATAGCCTGACTACCTGTAGCGACAACCAGAGGTTTAACCCCCTGCAACCATTTCTTCATCATACACGCCGCTATGCCGTAGCCAGTGGTGGCCAACAATGCAGTCAAAATAGGAAGAAAACTAATATCGCCCTCGCCGAGCTTTTGCTGACTAATAACGGTCACGCCTACAAAGCCTACAAAAAGCCCCGCTACTGCTGACTTTGTTAGTTTGTCACCTAACCACAGCCAAGCGACAATGGCGCCAAACATGGGAGCCGTGGCATTTAAAATGGCATTAACGCCTGCCTCTAAATGCAGGCTGCTGTAATTAAACAGGACGAAAGGCACCGCCGTGTTAGCCATGCCCACCAGCGCAATAGCCAACCAGTGGCGCTTTATGTCTTTTACCGACCCTCGTATTAACAGCAATGGTAGCAATACCGCTGTAGCAAGCACGGTACGAATGGCTACTAATACATAAATACCAAATTCTGGTGCGGCAACACGCATGAAAATAAATGAACCGCCCCAGATACCGGCTAACACCAGCAGCGAGATAATGTCTCTTATTGCCATTCTTTTATCACCATTTTCTTATCACCCATTCTTTTATAGCCCCAGCACCCCTTGGGCTCCTTCTAAATTAAGTAAATACTGCTTACGCGGTAAACCACCTGCATAGCCCGTTAGGGTTTTATTACTTCCGATTATACGATGGCAAGGCACAACAATAGCAATAGGGTTACGACCATTTGCCATACCCACGGCGCGGACAGCTTTTGGGTTGCCAATGGCTTTTGCGATATCTAAATAGCTAGCGGTTTCGCCGTATTTAACGTGCTGCAAGGCATCCCACACCTGATTCTGAAACGCCGTACCTTTAGGGCAAAGCGGTAGGTCAAACTCGCGTAACGTACCGTCAAAGTATGCTTGTAACTGACTGCACGCTGCTTCGGTGATGGCGTTTTTTTGCGAATGAAGGTCGTTGCTTAGCGCGCTTTCTTGCGCTGCAGTTTTTCTGCCTATGCCACCCTGCTTCGCGTTGGCCGTATTACCTGATTCAGCGGCACTCACGAACTCGATAGCCGTTATGCCTTCATCAGTGGCTTCAACTTTAACAAGCCCCTGTATGCTGTTCACGAAATCTGTATATTTCATACTTACGACTCTCTTTACTGATTGCTTAACTGCCACAATTGAAGGGTTAAATAGCTGCGCCAAGGTGCCGCTTTTTCGGGCGCTATGGGGTACTGCTGCGCCATTTTACGAACGATTAAATCACCGCCAAGGTAAATATCAGGGTTTCTCTCCCCCCGCATTTTTAAATAGTCGAGCGTCCACGGGCCCACGCCTTTAATGGCGAGTATGTCTTCATGGCTTGGCATGTTACCGTTTATGAATAAACGAGCAAAGTGACGTACGGCCTCTTTTCTCGCCTGTGGCATACGTAAGAATTCCAGACTGTTTTCGGCCACACTTTCAGGCGAGGGAAAGCTGTAGCGTTCATTCGTTATAGATTCAAGACCGTTTGACGGGAGCGCATCAGATACCGTTTCGCCCAGCTGATGTACCAGTAAAGTCACCTGGCCAATAGCCGCTTTTACACTAACTTGCTGGCCTACAATAGCCCGGCAGCCGCTTTCAAATACGCTCCATGCACTGGGAAGGCGTAGCCCAGGCGTTAACTTGCTCGGCGGTAACCCAGACTGCAATAGGCTTTGTTCAATTAAAAGCGGGTCAGCGTGAAGATCTAGTACCTGCTTTATGTTCTCAATTATCGTATGAAGACGACCTAAATCAGGCATGTCGATGAGAAGTTTGAATCCGTGGCGCGCCTCGTCGTGAATGGCTTTAAAAAAGCCTAAACTTTCATTGCATGAAAAGTATCGCTCATAGCTCTCGTCCGTTACTCGTTCCATGCCTTCAATAGCGCGAGTTGCCAAGAAATCTCGTACATAGGGCCAATTGTACGGCGGCCGATAAGAAAGAAATAAAGAGATAGCCTTTTGTTGAACCGGCTCTTTTTTTCTAAGCTGGGTAGGAGACGTAGCGCAATATTGCTCTATGGCCCGCTGCAGTTGTCTCAGTGATTGATAGCCTGCCGTAATTGCGATATCTGTCATAGATAAATGAGTTTGTTGAATAAGCTGCTTTGCAAACAAAGTGCGCTGCATATTTTGAAACTGCTTTGGCGGTATGCCCACAGCATTGACGACCAACTTATTAAGGTAACGCTCACTAATACCCAACCGCATAGCAATATCCGCAACCCGCTCAATGGGAATAACAGATAGCAGCGACAACGCTCGGTTAATCGTTGCGCCCACGCCTTTCCACGCCGCTGAACGAGGTGCACTGTCAGGCCTGCAGCGAAAACATGGACGATAACCATGTGCCATTGCCTGTGTGGCGTGTTGAAAGTAAGTCACATTCTCTTCTTTAGGAAGTCGCGCTGGACAGATTGGCCTACAGAAAATACCGGTTGTTTTTACCGCCACAAAAAATCGTCCGTCAAAGCGCGGATCTCTGCTAAGTCTTGCTTTTGAAAGCACTGACTCAGCAGTTGTTGAGTTTTCTGAAGCCCCCATGTCTGAGACAAAAAGATTGTCTGGCATTAGAATGCGCTTCCCACCTGTCGTTTATCACCTTTATCTAGTGTATCGTGCATTGGCCCTGTTGGTGCGACAAAATCAGAACTCAATAATTACAAACCTTGCTAGTCGAACTTTTCTTCCTTTCTTGCATATTCTTACAACGGTTCGCTTACCGCTAGAATAAATCAAATCATTGAAGAGATAGTGAGCATAATTAGCGACATTTGATCATTGGAGCAGCTAAACGCATAATAATGCGATAATAATAATGAGCGCCTGATGGATGTATCAGAAAACCACAGGCTTAACGAGCTGACTGTATGCTGAACTCTTTGCGCACCTTCAAGCTGCGCCTGTCTAAAATTTGGCTGATAGCGATGCTAATGGTCATTACACAAAGCGCTTTTGCGGATTGGCTTGATGACTATGCTAGTTACGTTCAAAAGGAAGCCTCAAAATACAACGTGCCTGGTTATGCGTTTGTGTTTTATGAACAGGGCAAAGCGCCAAGGGTTTACGTATATGGAAGTACCCGCAAACGCGGCGGAGAGAAAGTTACAGAGAACACAGTATTCAGGCTAGCTTCTGTTTCAAAAACCTTTACTGCGTTGTTGTCAGCTAAACTTGTAGAAAAAAACCAGCTTAGCTGGGAAACACCGATAACCACCTTATTACCCGACATTCCTTTTAAAGGCAAAGGAATGAATGCGCTGCAACTGCAACATATCGTTGGCCAATCTAGTGGCTTTATGCCCAACGCTTACGACAACCTTATTGAAGCTGACTACTCGCTGGAGCGCGTGCTTAAATCCCTGGGCGAGCTTGAACCACTGTGTGCGCCGGGTGAATGCTATACCTATCAAAATGCACTCTTTGGTGCGCTGGAATACTACTTCAGCAACAATAATACCTCTTACTCACGACAGCTTCAGGCCAACCTGTTTGCACCACTAGGTATGAAAACAGCCAGTGTTGGAAAAGGCGGATTGCTTGCATCAGAATCATGGGCTCAACCTCATATTGCTATCGCCAGAAATAAATGGCGCGAAGGAAAGGTAGAAAGCAACTACTATCGGTTCTCTCCAGCTGCTGGCGTTAACGCTAGCATTTCGGATATGACGATTTATCTGCAAGCGCTGCTAGGCGAGTTCCCAACAGTCATATCCGATGAAATGGTGGACTATGTCACTACAGAGCGCGTGAAAACGAAGCGTGAAACCTACCGCAGAGGTTGGCGCGGCATGATTGACGATGCTCACTATGGTTTGGGTTGGCGTATTTACGACTTAAATGGATTACAGCTTAACTATCATGGGGGTTGGGTAAAAGGCTATCGCGCTGACGTGGCGTTTTTGCCTGAACACAAAGTTGGCTATGTGATGCTGATGAATGCAGAGTCGAATATGATTAATTCAACAACAGCCGAGTTTTGGAAGCGTTACTTGAAAAAAGCCGACGCAGATAAGTAATATCGGCATCGGCTTTTCGGTACTTTCATTCAGATATTAAACGCTACTGTTTTAGATAGGTATAACCTGCCAAACAGTTTTCGTAAAAATCAGTCCAGCGAACCCCTTCACGAGGGTTCAATTTTCCGTCCCACACTTGCTTGTCTATCATGCGTTTTACGTCTGATGCCATTGCGCGCGGGTTATACTGCATAACGTTAAGTACATCTTCTACCGATGAGCCCTTTACCACTTCTTCAATGTAAAAGTCTTCAGGATCGTCGTCATAGCTGTAAATATGCACTTCATTTAAGCGACCAAACAAGTTGTGCATGTCGCCCATAACGTCTTGATAAGCGCCCGTTAAGAACAAACCAATGTAGTACGGCTCATCTTTCTTAAGTGGGTGCATTGGCAGTACGTCAGTAATTTCACGGCCAATAGTGAACTGATCAATTTTACCGTCGCTATCACAGGTAATATCCACTAGCGAGCAATTAACCGTTGGCTCTTCATTCATACGAATAAGAGGCACTACCGGCAGCAGCTGGTCGATAGCCCATGTATCAGCAGCCGACTGGAATACAGAGAAGTTACAAAGGTACTGAGACGACAAACTGTAATCTAGCTCTTGAAGCTCTTCTGGAACATATTCTTCGTTGCGATACCACTGCTGTAAGCGACCCATAATTTGCCAGTACAGCGTTTCGATTTTGCCCAGCTCTTCAAGTGACAACACGCGTAATTTAAATGCATCTAGCGCTTGCTCTTTATACTGCGACGCATCGTTGTAAATTTCATGCATGTTCGTTTGTTCATCAAACGTGTCTGCAAGTTCGCGCATATTCTTAAGGAAGAAGTGTTCACCCGCTTTTGCTGATGTATCCATTTGCGACGCATTCGACTTAATTTCGCCCACAATTTCCGTGATAACACAGCTGTGATGCGCAGTGATTGCACGTCCACTTTCACTAACCAGATGCGGATGCGGTACGCCTTCAAGGTCGCACATTTCCTTCATGCCATAGACAACGTCAGCCACATACTCTTGCATGCTGTAGTTGCGCGACGATTCATTAGTTGAATTACTGCCGTCGTAATCGATACCAAGGCCACCACCTACATCAACATAATCTAGCTCGAAGCCCATTTTGTGAAGGTCTGCGTAAATACGCGCGCCTTCGGTTACCGCTTCTTTAACCGCACGAATGTCTGTTAATTGGCTACCAATATGGAAATGCAGCAGCTTTAAACAGTGCGCCATGCCTTGCTCTTCAAGGTAGCGGGCTGCGTTAATGATCTCAGTAATGGTTAAACCAAATTTCGCACGTTCACCACCAGAGCTTTCCCACTTACCACGACCTTTCACCGTCATTTTTGAGCGCACACCAATGATAGGATCGATATCCAGCTCTTTGGCTATTTTTACCAGAAGAAGAAGCTCGGTGTATTTTTCAACTACTACCACAACGCGGCGACCCAGCTTTCTTCCTAACAGCGCAAGACGCATAACTTCGTCGTCTTTATAACCATTTAGGATAGTCAGAGACTCTTCGTTAGTATTCATGGCAAGCACAGTCAGAAGCTCGGCTTTTGACCCCGCTTCTAAGCCATAGTTAAATGGCTTGCCCGCATCGACAATTTCCTCAACCACTTCGCGCATTTGGTTTACTTTTACCGGATACACACCTTGGTACTGGCCTTGGTATTCGGCTTCTTCGATGGAGCTTCTAAATGCTTTGTTCAAGCCTGCAACTTGCGAGCGCAGAATATCGTGGAAGCGCACAACAACAGGAAACTGTACGCCTTCTTTGCGGATATCTTCAATTACCGAATTAAAGTCGATTCGAATGCTAGGATCTTCAGGAACAGGGGTAATATGGACGTTGCCGTTTTCACCAATTTGAAAATAGCCGCCACCCCATTGAGACACGCCATAGACGCGCTCCGCTTCTTCGATGCTCCAATCTGACAATTTATTCACCTATTTGTAAGTGGGCTAGGCCAATACCTAGCATAGAAAGTGCGAAAATAAGCAGCGTATTATAGTCAACGTAAGACTGAACGCGATAGTTGTTGCGATATAAAATATCTATTGTCGCGACGAATTTTGTTTATCGAACGCGGGCTTTTTTAGCCTATCCAAGTTCGAACATAATCTATAACAACGTTATCTGCTTTTTCTTCACAATGGGTTATAAACTCTGAGATGCTTTGAGTACGTTCAAGTTCAAATCCCAGTTTAATTGATGGCGCGCTAAAAAACTTTTCTGCAATGTGATCAGCATCAGTTGCTTCATCTTCCAGCCATGTCTCGCTGAGCTGACTTCGCCTATCTAACTTAATGGGCGCTTTTATTTGATTGAAGGTATCAGAATTGGGGATTTGCCAACTACGCATGTCTACAAATAAGTGAAAGGGTCTGCCTTTACGGGTTTTCAAGCAATCAGAAAGCTTAGCAAGGTACTGAATGTTCGTGGACATATCCCACTTACCGCGAAGCGTGACCAAAATACAATTTCTAAACGGCTCAATATGAAAAGGGGTCGTAGACATTTACTCGTACATCTCTATGCGACTATATGAATAGCTAACTCAACATCTATAACATTCACATACTAGAGCTGATAAGCATCAACTACAACTATAGTTGAGTACTTTATAATTAAGTTTAATACCCAACAAAAAGGCCTGTGTTTAAACAGGCCTTTATAGAAGATGTATCAAAAAGATACGCTGTATTAGTCGTCTCCGAACTCGCGAATAATGCTGTTAATAGTGTCTTTAGCGTCACCCAGAACCATGCGCGTGTTGTCTTTGAAAAACAGTGGATTGTCTACACCGGCAAAACCGGCATTCGCAGAACGCTTAAGTACAAAGACCGTTTTCGCACGGTGTGCTTCGATAACTGGCATTCCGTAAATAGGGCTGCCTTTCATCTCTTTGGCTGCTGGGTTAACTACATCGTTTGCACCGATAACAATAACCACGTCATAGTTTTCCATACGAGGGTTAACGTCATCCATCTCGTATAGTTGGTCATAAGGCACGTCAGCTTCTGCCAATAACACGTTCATGTGGCCCGGCATACGCCCCGCTACAGCGTGAATGGCGTAGTCAACCGTACAGCCATTTTCCTCTAGCAACGACTGAAGTTCACGTACCGCATGCTGCGCTTGCGCAACCGCCATACCATAACCAGGCACCACCAGTACTGCTTGCGCTGCTTCTAATACATAAAATGCATCTTGCGCCGACAGTACTTTAATCTCGCCTTCTATTTTTTCTCCGGCCTCGACTGGCTTGGCAAAGCCAGACAACAACACATTCATCAATGAACGGTTCATGGCCTTACACATAATATTGGTAAGAATTAAGCCTGACGCGCCTACTAGTAAACCGGTAACAATCAATATTGTGTTACCTGTAGCAAGACCTGCCGCCGACGCTGCTACACCTGAGTAGCTATTTAAAAGCGCAATAACCACCGGCATATCTGCACCACCAATTGAAATGGTAGCCCACAAGCCGAAGCTTAGTGACAACGCAATAGCACAGTAAATCCAAAGTGGGTTGCTTGGGTCGGTAGTAAAGAAATAACCTATCACCACCATGCCAATTAGATGCAAGATGCTTAGCTCGCGAAGCCCTGTGAAAATAACGGCTTTAGAGCTCATTTTTCCTGACAACTTACCCCAGGCTACCACCGAGCCAGAGAACGTAATGCCCCCAACTAAAATTGTGAAAAACAGGGTAATAAAAGTGAACGCACTTTCAGTTTTAAGAGTAATTAGGCTCATTCCGGCTAATGTTGCCCAACCCAGAAGCAATGACGCTGCGCCACCAAAGCCATTAAATAACGACACCATTTCTGGCATTGCCGTCATTTCAACGGTCTTAGCTTTCCACGCACCAAAGGCGCCACCAATAACAAAACCTAGCAGGATGTAATGATAGCTAATAATCTGCTGGTCAAGCAGGGTGACGACGACAGCAACCAGCATACCAATGGCAGAAATAAAGTTACCTTTTTTCGCGGTATCTGGATGGCTAAGTAACTTAAGTCCTAGTATAAATAGTGCCGCAGCTACTACGTACGCAAGGTTTATTACGGTTACGATATCACTCACTTGCGTACTCCTTATTTATCTTTTTTCTTGAACATGCCAAGCATGCGATCAGTAACGAGATAACCACCCACCACGTTGATGCTGGCCAGCGCCACAGCTGCGGTACCAAGAATGGTCGTTAGCAAATTGTTGTCGCTACCCGAGGCTACCAATGCTCCCACTAACGTAATACCCGATATCGCGTTAGAGCCTGACATTAAGGGTGTATGTAAGGTTGCTGGGAC
>Ga0208406_1000737_pt1 | contig 13075 bp, 11 predicted proteins | sample ETNtaG_15_FD_185769 | JGI IMG/M metagenome (GOLD analysis project Ga0208406, IMG submission 185769) | Marine microbial and viral communities from oxygen minimum zone, Eastern Pacific Ocean - ETNP201302PF89A (SPAdes) (version 2) | ecosystem: Environmental > Aquatic > Marine > Oceanic ...
CATCGAAGGCGTCCGGCCCATAGGTTTCCTTGGCATCGCGAAACTCCATTTCCGTGAGAAGCTGGTTTTTTTCCAGCGGCGTGTCGCCGGGGTCCACCACGAGATAATCCTCGTAGTAAATAACCCTCTCAAGGTTGCGTGCGGTGACATCCATCACCAGGCCGATGCGGGAGGGCATGCACTTGAAAAACCAGATGTGGGTTACCGGCACCGACAACTCGATGTGGCCCATGCGTTCGCGCCGTACGCGTGCCTGCGTCACCTCAACACCGCAACGGTCGCAGACCACGCCGCGATGCTTAATGCGCTTGTACTTGCCGCAGGAGCATTCCCAGTCCTTGACCGGGCCGAAAATGCGCTCGCAAAAAAGCCCGCCCTTCTCCGGCTTGAATGTCCGGTAGTTGATGGTCTCAGGGTTCTTAACCTCACCCTTGGACCACGAACGGATAGACTCCGGGGAAGCCACCGCGATGGCGACATGATCCACGCGGTTGACCGTGTCGAGTCCGAGCAACTCTCGTGAGGATTCTGCTGTGTTAATCATCTTTAAATTTCAAGGTTTACGTTGTTCGGTTTATTCGCCTAGCAACAGGCGTGGACGCTCACTTTCTTTCTTCGCCTGGACGACCGGATTGCTGTGACTGACGGTTATATTCAGGCCAAGCGATTGCATTTCCTTGACCAAAACATTGAACGATTCCGGCACGCCGGCCTCCAGCGCATGGTCCCCCTTGACCAGGCTTTCATAAATCCGGGTGCGCCCCTGGACATCGTCTGATTTTACAGTGAGCAGTTCCTGCAGCATGTAGGAGGCGCCATAGGCCTCCAATGCCCACACCTCCATCTCGCCGAAGCGCTGCCCCCCGTACTGGGCCTTGCCTCCAAGAGGCTGCTGGGTAACCAGCGAGTACGGGCCAACGGCACGGGCATGTATCTTGTCCGCCACCAAATGGCCAAGCTTCAGCATGTAGGCGTACCCGACAACCGTTTCCTGATCGAACGGCTCTCCGGTCTGACCATCAAAAAGACGAGCCTTGCCGTGTGCCGGCAGTCCAGCCTCCTCCAAGTACTCCTTGATGCGTCCCTCCTTGATGCCATCAAAAACCGGCGTGGCAATCTTGATCCCGAGTTTATCTGCCGCCCAGCCGAGATGGGTCTCGAACACCTGGCCGATATTCATGCGGGAAGGCACGCCCAACGGATTGAGGATGAAATCCATCGGGGTTCCATCCTCGAGGTACGGCATGTCCTCCTCAGGAATGATCTTGGCCACGACACCCTTGTTGCCGTGGCGCCCCGCCACCTTGTCCCCCACGGACAGCTTGCGCTTGGAGGCGATGAAAACCCTTACCGACTTGATCACACCCGAGTCGATCTCATCACCGGCAGCCACGCGCCCTACCTGTTCCTTGTGCTTGGCCTTCAGGTCGTCAAACTTCTTGGTGAAGCCCCCTATAATCTCAAGAATCTTGTTCTTGATCGGCGAGGGATCGATGGAGATCTGGTCATAGACCTGTGACAGCTGGCGGAGCAGTGTCTTTGTGATTTTTCGATTGGCGGGGATGATAACATCTCCCGTCTCGGAATTCTTAACGTCCAGCGGGATTTTCTCGCCAAGGAGGATGTTGCTCAGGTTTTCAGTCAACTGCTCGTGAAGGCTGTTGAGTTCCTTCTTGTAGTCGTCCTCAAGCTGCTTGGCCTGTTTCTTGGCCTCGTTTGCGGCAGACTTGAGCCCCTTGTCGCTTTCCTTCTTGGAGGAGATTTTCACCCCCATCACCTTGCCAAACACGCCCGAGGGCACTTTCAGTGAGGAGTCTTTCACGTCGGCGGCCTTCTCCCCAAATATGGCCCTCAGGAGGCGTTCTTCCGGGGCCAGTTCGGTTTCGCTCTTGGGCGTTATTTTGCCCACCAGGATATCTCCCGGTCCGACCTCGGCACCGACCCGAATGACACCATCCATATCGAGGTTGTTCAGGGCTTCCTCGCCAAGGTTGGGTATGTCCCGCGTGATTTCCTCCGGGCCAAGCTTGGTGTCGCGGGCGTTGACCTCGTACTCGCCGATGTGGATCGACGTGAAAACATCATCCTTAACGATGCGTTCACTGATACAGATTGCGTCCTCGAAATTGTATCCGTTCCAGGGCATGTAGGCAACCAGCACGTTCTTCCCGATGGCCAGTTCCCCGCTGTTCGTGCAGGGGCCATCCGCAATCGCATTACCCTCCTTGACCTTGTCCCCAACGGAAACCAGAGGCTTCTGGTTGATACAGGTGCCGGCATTGGACCGGTGATACTTGCGCAGCGTGTACACCCAGCACCCTTCCTCCGGGCGATGCTTTATCTTGCGCCGGTTCTCGGGAAGTTTGCCCGTCTTGGTGATCACGATTTCGTCCCCAGTCACGGAGGCCACCACTCCGTCCGCCTCAGATTTGAGCAACGCGTGCGAATCCTGTGCCACCTTGGTCTCCATCCCCGTGGCGACGAGCGGCGACTCGGTCGTCAACAACGGAACGGCTTGGCGCTGCATGTTCGACCCCATCAAGGCCCGGTTAGCATCATCATGCTCCAGGAAAGGTATCAGGCTTGCTGCCACGGACACCAGTTGCTTGGGAGACACGTCCATGTAATTGACCTTGTCCGGCGGCATATCCACAAAGTCCGCCCGGAAACGGCAGGCCACCTGTTCAGTGGTGAATTTGCCATTGCTGTCGATCGGCTGGTTTGCCTGAGCAATGAAGTATTTCTCCTCAACGTCGCCGGTCAGGTAATCGACTTTGTTGGTCACCCTGCCCTTCACCACCTTGCGGTAGGGGCTCTCGATAAAACCAAAATTGTTCACTCGGGCAAACGTGGCCAAGCTGGCGATCAATCCGATGTTGGGGCCTTCCGGCGTCTCCACCGGACAAATGCGGCCGTAGTGGGAGGGATGAACATCCCGGACCTCAAACCCAGCGCGTTCGCGGGACAAACCGCCCGGGCCAAGCGCGGATAGGCGGCGCTTATGGGTCAGCTCCGCCAGCGGGTTGATCTGATCCATGAACTGCGACAACTGGCTCCGGCCAAAGAAGTCCCGCACGACGGCAGACAGGGCCTTGGGGTTGATCAGCTTGGCCGGGGTCATGGTGTCCAGTTCCTGATCGAAGAGCGTCATGCGCTCCTTGACCAAGCGCTCAGTGCGGGCCAGGCCGACCCGGCACTGGTTGGCCAGCAGCTCGCCCACGGTGCGGATGCGGCGGCTGCCCAAGTGGTCGATATCGTCAATGGTGCCGTCCCCCAGCTTGAGACGAAGCAAGTACTTGGTCGCATCGACCAGGTCCTCCTTCATCAGCGTGCGGGAACCGTCCACCCCCTTGAGGTCGAGTTTCTGGTTGATCTTGTAACGACCCACACGGCCCAGATCGTAGCGCTTGGGATCGAAGAACAAACGCTTGACCAGAGCGCGCGCATTGGCAGGAGTCGGCGGATCGCCGGGCCGCAACCGCTTGTAGATTTCCTTGAGGGCATCCTCCTCGTTGTGGGCCGGATCCTTGGCCATGCAGCGAATAATCAGCCCGTTGTCGCTCGTCACATCCACGATCTGGATTTTCTTGACGCCCAGCTCGCTCACCCGCTTGACCACCGCCTTGGACAGCGGCTCGAACGCGCGCGCCACGACGATACCCTTCTCCGGCTCCACGAGGTCGGTGATCAACACCTTGTTATCGAGGTCATCCATTTTCAATGCCTTCTGGGTGGAGACCTCCTGAATCTTGTAAAAAGTGTTCAGCAGGGATGCATCGCTGCTGGTGTCCTGCCCCTCGAGGAAATTAATGGCTCGCAGGAAGGTGGTGATCAGGAATTTGCGGCGGCGCTTCTTCCGGTCGAGATAGACATACAACATGTCGTTGGTGTCAAACTGCGCCTCAAACCAGGAACCCCGGTCCGGGATGATCCGGAAGGAGTGCAGCATCTTGCCGTTCGGATGGCGGGAGGCCTCGAAGGCTACACCCGGTGACCGGTGCAATTGGCTCACGATCACACGCTCGGCCCCATTGATGACAAAGCTGCCCTGTGGGGTGATGAGCGGCACCTCGCCCATGAACACTTTTTCCTCCTTGGTGCCTTTTTGATCCTTGAGCCGGAAGATGACGTGGAGCGGCGCACCATAGGTCTGGCCCTCGTCGATGCACTTGAGCCAGTCCATCTTGGGCGCGCCTATCTCGTAGTGGCAGTACTTGAGCACGACTTTCTCGTCGTAGCTCGTAACGGGGAAGATTTCGTTGAACACCGCCTCCAAGCCGATGTTCTCACGTTTACCCGGGCTGATCTCCGTCTGCAGGAACTCGTGATACGAGTCCACCTGAATTTCGATCAGGTTGGGCGGAGAAATGATTTCCTTGATTTTGCCGAAGTTGATGCGGCCGTTCGCTTTGTTAGGCATCGATTATGTCGAGGTTTGTCGGGGCCGGTCGGTTACCGGGGGATCCATGAACACACAAAAACTGGCAACACACTCCCCCACCCTTGCGGGGGGCGTATTCACCCTCAATAGACAGTTGGTTCTTAAAACCGTTTAAAAAAATATTTATTCCCAAAAGCAGGAAATGCATTGGCCAAGGGGCGTTGCCGCCCCCGGGTCCAATTGCCGTTACTTGAGTTCGATGGCTGCGCCAGCCTCCTCAAGTTTTGCCTTGGCGGCTTCGGCCTCATCCTTGGTCACGCCTTCCAAGACGGGTGTCGGGGCGCCTTCAACCAGGCCCTTCGCCTCGGCCAAGCCCAAACCGCGGTCTTGACGGCGCGCACAGCCTTGATGACCTGAATTTTCTTGCCGCCGTCACTCACCAGGACAACGTCAAACTCAGTTTTCTCCTCAGCCGGGCCGGCATCCGCGCTTTCACCGCCGCCTGCAGCCGCGACCGCAACCGGGGCAGCAGCGCTGACCCCCCATTTTTCTTCCAGTTCCTTGACCAGTTCAGCGGCCTCAAGGACCGTCAAACCGCTCAACTCTTCCACTATTTTTACTATGTCTGCCATTGTTTTATTAGTTTCTTCGCCCCCGGAGCCCCGGTGATTTAAGTGCGCGGACCGCGCACCGACGAGTTACTGTTGTTTATCCTCCAGCGCTTTGTGCGCGGAAAAAATTCAAATTCAATCATGCTTTGTTTTCGCCAAACTTGGCCCGGACAATCCTTGCCAGGCTCGCGCCCGGCTCAGCCAGGGTGCGCACCAGTTGCCCGGCCGGTGCTTGCAGCGTGCCCAGGAGCTTGGCCCGCATCCCGTCCAGCGACGGCAGGTCGGCCAGCGTCTTAATCTGGTCCGCGTCGAGCCGGTCATTGTCGATAAAGCCGAAGTGCCACTCCGGCTTTTCAAATTCTGCCCTGAAATTCTTCAGGGTTTTTGCGGCGCCGGTGATCTCCCCCTCGCCGGTGACCGCCGCCAGTTGGCCGGTCAGCGCTTGGCCAAGGTCTTCAATCCCGGCTTCCTTGGCTGCCGTCCTGAATATCGAGTTCTTGAAGACATGCACCTCCGCACTGGCATCGGCCAAGCGATTTCGCAATTCCTCAAACTGAGTAACCTTCAACCCCTCGTAGTTCACCACGATGAAGTAGGGGCTGGCGTTCAGTCGCTCAACGTATTCTTTTGTGATTAGCTTCTTTTCTTCGCGCATCGGTTTTCCTTTCGTTTCCGGGTCAGGCGGCCTTCAGGGCTTCACGCAAATCCAAGGGAATCCCCGGGCTCATGGTTGAGGAAAGCACGCAGTTTTCGATGTAACGGCCCTTCGCCGCAGACGGCTTGGCCTTGATGATCGCGTCGATTATGGTTTGTGCGTTCTCCACAATCTGTTCCGGCTTGAAGGAGCTTTTTCCGGCCAGGACCTGAATATTAGCTCCCTTGTCGAGCTTGTACTCAACCCGGCCGGCCTTGACCTCCTGAACTGCCTTGGCGGTGTCATCTGTCACCGTGCCGGTCTTGGGGTTGGGCATCAGGCCGCGAGGCCCGAGAACCCGGCCCAGTTTGCGCACTTCGCCCATGGCCTCCGGCGTGGCTATGGCCACGTCGAAACCGGTCCAGCCGCTGGTCACTTTCTCGATGTATTCCTCAAAGCCGACGTATTCGGCCCCGGCCTTCTTGGCGGCCTCCAACGCGCTGACTTCCTTGGCAAACACCAGCACTTTGACCTCCTTGCCGCTGCCGTGGGGCAGTCGCACGGTGCCGCGGATCATCTGATCCGTCTTGCGCGGGTCGATGGTCATCTTGAAGGCCAGCTCAACCGACTCGTCAAACTTAGCCTTGGGAAATTTTCCGACCAACTCGGCCGCCTCGGCAACAGAGTATCGCTTGCCGGCCTCCACCAGTTCCAACGCTTTCCTGTATCGCTTGCTTTGTTTTTTAGGCATCTTTTTTGGCGCGGTGCAACCGGGCCGCGAGGCCCTCCCGCTGTTGGGGTTAATTCACGACCTCGAGCCCCATTGACCGGGCGGTGCCGGCAATCATGTTGACCGCCATCTCCGGATCGCGGGCATTCAAATCCTCCTTCTTGGCCTCGACGATCTCAAGCAGCTGGGCCTTGGTCACCTTGCCAACCTTGGTCTGGTTTGGCTCACCCGAGCCGGAGGCAATTCCCGCCGCCTTTTTCAGCAGCACCGCCGCCGGGGGCGACTTGGTGATGAAACTGAAGGACTTGTCCTTGTAGACAGTGATCACCACCGGGATGATCAGGCCGGCCTTGTCCTTCGTCGCCGCGTTGTATTGCTTGCAGAACTCCATGATGTTCACGCCCTGCTGGCCAAGCGCGGGGCCGACCGGCGGGGCGGGGTTCGCCTGGCCTGCAGGGATCTGCAACTTGATGTAGCCTGAAATTTTCTTTGCCATTGTTCTGTTTTTCTATCTGTAAAACTTGCCGCTTGGCCAAGCGCTCTGCGCCTAGCCCTTGTCGACCTCCCAATACTCGACATCCACCGGTGTGTTGCGGCCGAAAATATTGACGGTCACCTTGAGCCGTCCCTTTTCGGGATCAATCTCCTCCACGATGCCGTTGTTCCCCTCAAACGCGCCGTGGTTTATTTTCACAGTTTCGCTAACTTCAAACTCCACCTTGGGCCGCTCCAGATCCTCCGAGTCGGCGATCCGGCTCTTGATGTCCTCGATTTCGGCATCCGGGGTCGGTTCCGGCCGGTCGCCCCCAACAAATCCGATCGCCCCCGGCGTGTCCTTGATGAAGTTCATCGGCTCGGAGATGACCTTGTGATCCTCATCACGAAGTCGGACATGGATGAACACATAGCCCGGGAAAAGCTTTTTCGTGGACACCTTCTTCTCGCCGCCGCGCACATCCACCACCTTCTCCTTGGCCACGAACACCTCGTTGATGTACTCACCCACCTCCTCCACATCAACGCGCTTGTTGATGCTGTCGAGCACCTTTTGTTCCTGCCCCGACAAGGTATGAATGATGAACCACTCGTGCGCCATAACGGATCAACTCAACCTGTGGCCCCGGCGCCGCCAAGCCATTTCAGGAGGACCTCCTGAATCATGAAGCCCCCCAGGAGCAAATCTGCCAGAAACGTGAACGTGCCCAGCAACGCCACCGCCACAAGCACCATCCAAGTGGAGCCGCGGAGTTCCTCGCGATTCGGCCAGGAGCACTTTAGAAGCTCCTCCCGGGTCTGCAGAAAAAACACCCGGATACGATCGAGCCAGCCCACTTTCTTGGCGACCACCAGGATGACCAAGAGAACAACGCCCCCGATGATCCAGTCCCAGTCAAGTGGCAGCGGACTGCCCATCGTCGAACCGGCATCGGGCTGCCCCGCCGGTTGCTCCACGGTTCCGATTGTCTGAACCGCGCCTGCATTGCTGTTGGTTTCTTCCATTAGCGAACTTTCCCGTTGTCAGCTCTCCCGGAACTTGGCGGAGGGGGAGGGATTCGAACCCCCGGAAGCTTGCGCTTCAACGGTTTTCAAGACCGCCGCATTCGACCACTCTGCCACCCCTCCGGTTCGGGGTTGGTTTAAACTTGATTGGCAGGGCGGGAGGGATTCGAACCCCCAACAGACGGTTTTGGAGACCGTTGCTCTACCAATTGAACTACCGCCCTACTCAGGGTCCACATCCATTCCCGTGTGCGGCCCCATGCCCCACCCGCGAAAAAACGAAATTACTCTACCACCTCGGCCACACGGCCCGAGCCAATGGTCCGGCCTCCCTCGCGAATGGCGAAGGTCAACCCCTGCTCCATCGCGACTGGCTTGCCCAATTCCACCGAGACCGTCACGCGATCCCCGGGCATCACCATCTCGATGTTGTCATCGAGGGTCAATGACCCAGTCACATCAGTCGTCCTAAAGTAAAACTGCGGACGGTAATTGGTGAAGAATGGCGTATGTCTTCCGCCTTCCTCCTTGGTCAGCACATAGACCTCGGCCTTAAACTTGGTGTGCGGCTGGATCGTGCCAGGCTTGGACAACACCTGCCCACGCTCCACCTGATCCTTCTTGATCCCGCGCAAAAGCACTCCCACGTTCTCGCCGGCGCGGGCTTCGCCGAGCAACTTGCGGAACATCTCCAAGTCAGTCGCAACGGTTTTCTGGACATCACGCAAGCCAACAATCTCAACCTCGTCCATCTTCTTGATGATGCCCCGCTCCACACGCCCGGTCACCACGGTGCCGCGACCCTCAATACTGAACACGTCCTCAATGCACATGAGGAACGGCTTGTCCTCGTCGCGGACCGGATCCGGAATCCCACTGTCGCAAACCTCCAGCAACTGGGCAATGGACTCCACCCACTTCTCCTCGCCGTTCATGGCACCCATGGAACTGGACTGAACAATCGGAGTGTCCTTGTCAAAATCGTACTTCTCCAGCAGATCCTTGATCTCCTCCTCGACGAGCATCAGCATTTCCTCGTCGTCGACCAGGTCACACTTATTGAGGCAGACCACGATGGCGGGAACGCCCACCTGCTTGGCCAGTAGGACATGCTCCTTGGTTTGGGGCATTGGGCCTTGTGAGGCGTCCACCACGAGGATTGCGCCGTCCATCTGGGCGGCACCCGTGATCATGTTTTTCACGTAGTCGGCATGTCCAGGGCAGTCAACGTGCGCATAATGACGCTTCTCACTTTCATATTCGACATGAGACACCGCTATGGTAACTGTCTTGGATTCATCACGGACGGTGCCACCCTTGGTGATATCAGCGTACGAAATGGGGGTCGCCAACCCCTTCTTGGACTGGACCTCCACGATGGCTGCCGTGAGAGTCGATTTACCGTGGTCAACATGACCAATGGTACCGATATTTACATGAGGTTTTCCGCGTTGGAACTCTTCTTTTGCCATTCGATTTTTTCTTGTTGGTTAGTTCGTTCTGTCTACTGAATAAATTCATCCCTTGGTGGAGCCCATGACCAGGGTTGAACTGGTGACCTCATCCTTACCAAGGATGTGCTCTACCAACTGAGCTACATGGGCATCGATCGATAGGGCCGCCTGCCATTCAAACCCGCCTGAAACACCAAAAAACCACCTACCTCCACCGGTATCTTTTAAACAACTGGAGGCCAATGGTTTAGCGATTGTTTTGCACCCCGAAAGGGAAGGGAATGTATTCGTCTATTATCCCCTAGTCAACGATTTTTTTGAAATTGTTCAAAAACGCTCTTGCGCGGGTCGTTTGATGTTTACCCATGCGTGAACGTGGGGGGCGCCCCGGAAAAACCATAGACAATTCGGCCCCTCGATCTGCCAAACATCCCAGACTTTGTCGTTGCCTATGTCGTGATTCTTGTAAAAAGCCAGGTGCAGATGGTCAAAACCGCCCGCATTGACCATTTTCAACGCTTCCTTGGCGTCCGTTTCGCGGAACATCGCCAGCAAATCAGCCATGGTTTTGCGCACTTGGCTCTTTTGGTCGCTGCTTAGCTCCGACACCGGGATGCCTGGCAGCCCCTCTTTGTTGCCGCTCAATGCCACCGTCTTGGTTCCCTGCTCCTCCCGGCTTTCGCTCAACAGGGCCATTTTCCGCTGCTTGCCGTCCATCATCGCAAACACCTTGTTGGCCTGCTTGGCCTGATGCCAATAGACATTGCCGGGATGATTCGGTGCCTCGTTGAAGGCCCGCGCGGCGTGCCCGTAAAAGATCGGCCCGCCGAACGCCTCCCCATCCACTGAATCACCATCGCAGCGGCGGGTGCAATGCCGACCGGTCAGCACGAACTCAAATTTACCCGTGTTCGGCTCACCGAACAACGCCACCGATGTACTCTCGAACCCTTCCTCTCCCGCATCATGCCGCACTTGGCCAAGCACCGTGTCAGCGTATTGCTCACTATGCAACTTGAGAAATATCTCCTTCACCAACGCCTGCTGATCCTTGGTGAAAATCTCGCCGATGCTCTTTTTGGTGATGTACCAGTTGTTGTTCACTTTCTCACGCAATGGATGCTCGAACGGAAACGCCACAACTTTTTTCTGCCCTTCGTTGAGGCTGTTGAACAATTGAGCCACCAGCGTCTCGGAGCTGGCCTTCTTTTTCGCCGCTTGGCCAAGCGGTACCGCAGCTAGCGCGGCGGAGCCAAGCACGGCACTCTTCACAAAACGCCGTCGATCCATCCTCGGCAGGCAATCCGAGTATTCGTTGAGGATTTTGATTTTCATGGTTTTTTGACGGTGTGTCTGCGTGGGGCGAAACCTCGCACATCGCTTGGCCAAGTCAACCCGCAATTGCGCCATTGGCCCAGCGCTTGGCCAAGCGGGCATTTTCCTGTTTGCGCCGCCGGTTGCCAATGGCACACTCCCCTGCCCTGTTCGCATCGGCACAGAGCAATCAACAATCAAATGGACAAAGTACGCATCGGCATCGTCGGTTTGGGAAACATCGGGCAGATTCACGTCAACAACCTGCTCAAGGGCAAGGTGCCGCGCGGCGTGTTGACAGCGGTGGGCGATGCGTTCCCTAGCAAGCTGCCGGAGTACGAGGCTAAGGGACTGAAGACATTCGACAGCGGCGAGGCGCTCATCGCCTCGAGCGAGATCGACGCGCTCGTGATCGCCACGCCACATTTCCAGCACACCACGCTTGGTATCGCCGCGCTCGAGGCCGGCCTGCACGTCATGGTGGAAAAACCGATCTCCGCTCACAAGGCCGACGCCGAGCGCCTCATCGCCGCCGCCGAGGCGCGGCCGGAGCTAACGTTCTCCGGCATGTTCCAAATGCGCGTTGAGCCGCGCTACCAAAAGATTCGCGAACTGGTGCAGGGCGGCGAACTGGGCGACTTGATCCGCGTCATCTGGATCATGACCGACTGGTTCAGAGCCGAGGCGTACTACCAGAGCAGCGACTGGCGCGCCACGTGGAAGGGCGAGGGTGGAGGCGTGCTGCTCAACCAATGCCTGCACCAACTCGACGCCCTGCAATGGATCGTCGGCATGCCGTCCCGCGTGCAAAGCCACATCGGCATCGGCCGGCATCACGACATTGAGGTGGAGGACGACGTGACCTGCTACATGGAGTATACAAACGGCGCAAGCGGCGCGTTCATCACCTCCACCGGCGAGACGCCGGGCAGCAATCGGTTCGAGATCGCCGGTGCCAAGGGACGCGTCCTGCTGGAAAACGACAAGTTGATTGTGACACGCAACGAGGTGGCCTCCGACGAATGGAGTCGCACCTCCAAGATCGGCTTCCAGCAACCCGAGACGACCGTGGAGGAAATCCCCATCCCCGGCGCGGACAACGCACACGCGCAACTTGTCGCCAACTTCGTCAACGCCATCCTAGACGGCGAACCGCTCATCGCTCCCGGCGCGAGCGGCATCGGCTCCGTCGAGTTGGCCAACGTGATGGTCTACTCCGGCCTGCTTGGCCAAGCGATCGACCTACCGATGGACGGCGCCGCATGGGAGGCCAAGCTCAACGAACTCATCGCCAACTCCACCCACAAGAAAAAAACCGTCGAAGTCAGCAACGAGGATTTCACCGCCAGCTTCCGCAAATAATTTTAAGGAGAACAAATCATGGAACTAATGGGAATTGCAGACGAGGCTTCGCCCTCGATCAACGGCCAAATCCGGGCCACCAAAGAGCTTGGCTGGAAATGGATCGAGGCCCGCTTCGTCGAGGTGGACGGCTTCGACAAGGGCAGCATTCACGACATCCCGGATGCGGCATTCGACATCGTAGCAACCAAGCTCGAGGAGGCCGGCGTCGGCATTTACGCCTTCGGCTCGACCATTTGCAACTGGGCCAAGACCATCGACACGCCGTGGGACGTCACCGTCGCCGAGATCGACCGCGCCATCCCGCGCATGCAGCGCCTCGGCACCAAGTTCGTACGCATCATGAGCTTTAAGCCAGCCGACGATGCCGACAAAACACCCGAGCTCGTCTTCGAGCGACTGCGCGAAGTCACCATGCGCTTCCTCGATGAGGGCCTGCAGCCCGTTCACGAAAACTGCATGAACCACGGCGGCATGAGTTGGCAGCACGGCGTCGAGTTGCTCGAGAAAGTTCCCGGCCTCAAGTGGGTGTTCGACACCGCCAACCCGATCTTCAACGAGGACCGCTCCAAGCCCCAGCCGTGGCCCAAGCAGGATCCGTGGGAGTACTGGCAAAACGTCCGGGAACACACCGCGCACATTCACATCAAGGACTGCACCTGGGTGGACGCAAAAAATGACGCCGACTACAACTTCCCCGGCGAAGGCCAGGGTCGTGTCCGCGACATCCTGCGGGATGCCTTTACCAACGGCTACGATGCCGGCATCTCCATCGAGCCGCACATGGCTGTCGTCTTCCACGACAGCAACGTCGAAGCCAACGAGGACGACATGTTCAACAACTACGTCGAGTACGGCCGTCGCCTCGAAACTCTCATCGCCGAAATACAGGCTTCATAAAAAGCCAAGCGCTTGGCCAAGCTCCCGTAGCATCCGCGACAGCGTCGTGGAGTGCGGTTCTCTGCACCGCTTTGGGATACTGCCGAAAGCGGGAGGGACGACCGCAATCCAAGACTCTCCGCGACCATCACTCTCCCTCTCTCAGTGGCCCTCTGCGTCTCTGCGTTTAATTGGCTCGCCGCTCTCGAC
>Ga0208406_1000738_pt1 | contig 13068 bp, 11 predicted proteins | sample ETNtaG_15_FD_185769 | JGI IMG/M metagenome (GOLD analysis project Ga0208406, IMG submission 185769) | Marine microbial and viral communities from oxygen minimum zone, Eastern Pacific Ocean - ETNP201302PF89A (SPAdes) (version 2) | ecosystem: Environmental > Aquatic > Marine > Oceanic ...
TCGCAGGAAAATGGCACCTTGGAGATAAAGGAGCTGATCCTGAGGATTTTGGGTTTGAGATCAACAAAGGTGGATGGAGGGTTGGCTCGCCAAACGGCGGGTATTTTGCCCCTTGGAACAACCCAAAACTTGAACCAGGTCCAGATGGCGAATCATTGCCAATGCGACTTGGCCAAGAGACTGCGAAGTTCATCGAAAATTACAAAGACAAGCCGTTCTTAGCCTATTTATCATTTTACTCTGTCCATGGACCAATACAAACAAGCAAAGACAAATGGGAGAAATTTCGAAAAAAAACAGTTACCAGAGAAACACCAAAAAAAAGGTTCATATTCGATAGGAACCTGCCCGTGCGACAAGTGCAGGATTGTCCAATCTATGCAGGCATGATTGAGGCAATGGATGACGCCATCGGTTTGGTTCTCGATACACTTGACAAACACGGACTAACCGAAAACACGATCGTCTGTTTTACGTCGGATAATGGAGGAGTCTCATCCGGCGATGCTTACTCCTCATCTATGTTACCACTAAGAGGAGGAAAGGGACGCCAATGGGAGGGAGGGATTCGCGAGCCGTTCTATTTCAGATTCCCAAAGTTGATCGATGCTAATTCGACCTGTGACGTGCCAGTGTCGGGGATCGATTTCTACCCCACTCTACTAGACCTTACCGGCATTCCCATTCCAACAGAACAAGTAATTGATGGCAGGAGCATTGTCTTACTGTTGAACAAAGAACAGGACAGCAAAATCGCTGAGCGTGATCTGTTCTGGCACTATCCGCACTATGGCAACCAAGGAGGAGATCCCTCATCAACCATCAGAAACGGGCCATGGAAGATGATCCATTACTACGAAGATGATCATGATGAGCTGTATAACCTGGACTCCGACCCAGGTGAGATGAACGATGTGCTTGTCGACAATAGAACCAAGGCTGCGGAATTACGACGACGCTTGGACCGTTGGCTAGCGGAGGTCGGTGCCAAATTCCCCATCCTCGATCCGGAATACGACTCTGAAAAGGAACAGGTTCGCCTACACAAGTTGGAGTATGAGTTGATGCCGAAGCTCGAGGTAGAGCATGCCAAATATCTGGATCCAAGCTGGCAGCCAAACGAGAACTGGTGGGGAAGCCAAGTGACAATTGACTAGCTAAGAAAAAACGGGCACCTATTTCAATGATACCATTACGTGGGTTTCGCTGCATATTGATCTTTAGTTCTTCCATTCATGCTAGGTACTGATCCAACGCCCCTTTACGAGCGTCGAAGTGGGGAGAGTGGTTCCAGTGAGTACCGTTGGTTCTCATCACATCGCGTATGTACCATCGCCTATACAGACTTTCCAAATTCTCATCGGCCATCCGTTCAGGGTCAAAGTGCTGCAAAATCTTCCCCCTCAATGCTGTAGAAATTTCTTCATGCTTCGCATCTTCAAGCAGATTCTTCCACTCTCCCGGATCGGTCTCTAGGTCGAAGAGCTGATCTTTGTTTCCATGTACATAGTTGTATTTAAAGTGCCCTTGTCGAGCCATAATGCAGGGCACTCCCACTGCCTCGTGTGCCTGGGCGAAAACACAGCGGTCTGCTGTTCCGTTTTCCAGCAACCCAAGCAGATTCTCACCGTCGTGTGGTAGTAGCGCTTCCTCTCCTGCCAGTTGACAAAACGTCGGCAGCAAATCCAAGAGCGACACTGGCGTCGCAAAAGTAGTCCCCGCCTTCCAACCGTCTGGGAAACGCATCAAAAGAGGGACACGGCATGACCACTCGTAAAAATTGCGCTTCTGCACCATCTCCTTCTCACAGAGCATATCGCCGTGATCGCTGGCAAAGACCACTAATGTATTATCGGCTAACCCAGTTTCTTGAAGCACATCCAGCAAGTCCCCTACCTTGTCATCCATATAGGACACCAACCCGTAATACGCCCGCCGCAACCGACGTAGTCCGTCCGCATCGCGCAAATTGCAGCGCCGTGTGCCGTGATAGGCATTAAGATTGCGGTCCAGTAGCGAATAGGTTTTGTCTAGATCTGCGGGAAATTCGGGAATCTCTATCTCTGTGCCTTCGTATAGGTCCCAGTATTCCTGTGGGGGCAAAAACGGCTCGTGTGGATGGTGATACGAAGCACAGAGCATAAAGGGAACGTCATCTGATTTGCGTGCTACCGAGCGCAGGTACTCAACGGAGCGAAAGTGCACTTCCTCATCGTAGCTCAAGGCGTTGTGCCACACACCCACCCGCACCGCATCGCCGGTATATCCCTGCGAATTGTACGTGGATCGATTGCCCATGACTTGCTCGCAGTCACGCCCCTGCGTTTCTTTAATGTGAATCCACTCTGGTTTAACCCAGTCAAAGTGACAAGAGTAAATGTCTGTGGTTAGTCGTCGCTGAAAACCATGCAACTGGTCGGGGCCCACAAAATGCATCTTACCCGAAAGCACTGTATCGTAGCCTGCGTTGCTTAGATAGTGTGCAAAGGTGACTTGATCCGCCGGCAGTAGGGCGCCGTTATCCCAGGCGCCTATCTCCGAGGCGTGCCGTCCCGTCATCATGCACGCCCTGCTCGGTGAACAGAGAGGGAATGGCGTATAGGCAGCATCAAAGCGCACGCTCTCTGCAGCTAAGCGCTGCAAATTCGGCGTCTGTACCACAGGGTGCCCATACACACTGGTGAGGGCGGCGGTCATTTGGTCGGAGATGATAAAAAGAATATTGGGTCGGTCGCTCATTGAGATATTTCCTCCAGAATATGAAAATGATGTTTTAATGGCAGAAGCATTTGCGATGGCTAGGTTAGATCCAATCCTTAAATGTGTGCCAGCGTCAAAAATGTCGTGCCTAAATAAAAATCGGGGTTGTCTGCCTTAGGAATCACTGTGGGCTTCAGTGCATTGTCGTACAACTCGAATTTTTTATGTTTTTTCATTTGAATATTATTAAGTCAGTAAATATTTAATAACTTGGTTGGAGTAGCTGGTATCCGCCTGGTACTCCATAGAGGAAGAACAAGCCAATGGTGCTCTCCCTTACCCTCACTAGTCGCAATATGCCACGGTGGTACAATACATCGGATGATCTTCCAGCGTAAAAGAACAACTTCCAAGATAGCGGGCTCCGCATTACATCTCTTCATTCAGAACGTACCTGTACAACCAGTCAGAAACAGTTGCCGACAGTAACCTCAACACTTTACCCTGATACGGCGATCGTGATAGAATGGCATTGTTAGTCCCTTGGCCGGTGGGAGCTTAACCTAAACCTCCATTTTTTCAGTGAAGACAAACGGTTAATCAAGACTATAGGATAAAGTTGATAATGGCACCATGGTCAGTTATATAACGCAACTTGATGTGGTTCAGGAATGCAGGTGCCAGACAAAGGAGATCATTTAGAAGAAAGAAGGCGCTGAAACGATTCAAATTTCACGGGGTTTTGGCCAACAGCAAATTTGGCGACCCCTATTTTGGACATTTTAACATGGACATGACCGAAGTTACTATAGGTCAATTCAAGAAGTTCAATACTGCTGCAAACTATATTATATTTGTTTAAGAGGTAGGTACATGAAAACTCTCTTTTTTCTTCCTTGTTTCAATACCCCTTTCTTACTGGGGGATGAAGTTATATGTTTCATAAAGAAGTAGAAGTAACTATATTTGCGGATTCGCTCAAGCTTGCTGTGGTTCCTGAATCCTTCCCAAGGTGCCATTGGAAAGCAGATTATGATAAGCGGGTTGTTGAAATTGTGCCTTTCGTACACACGGATCGCTATCCCTTGCCTGGTTTATTGACTTGGGTAGTAGATGGCCAAAGGCATAAGCGGAAAGTAACAATTGAGGACTACCATGACGACGCACTGACAATCAAAGTTCCCGAGCCAGTGGATGCCACGATGATAGATGTAGTACTAGAGGTAGACGGTGATATTATTTTGGAAAACCGTGCCATCCTTCAACCTGCTAAGATTATGCCTTGGCGTTACTATGTCAAGCGATCGGTCGATACCCTCATTGAACACGGCCGTGATGACTATGGATTAACCAAAACGCCGCTGATCATGGCAGTTCTCGACGCAGTGACCTTGCGTTCACCGAGTAAACCAGCAGAGATGGATGCTGACGTTCGACTCGAAGGCCGCATTCATCGCCGTGGTGAACAAGGCAGTAACCTCTGGTATGATCAAGCCCTAATTAAGGCTATGCGTCGCCTGTCACACATCACCAATGAGGATAAATACGACCAGGCTGCAAACGATTTCATCCGATATTTCCTACAGAACTGTAACAAACCAGAAGATAATCAGCATGATTTCCAAACCGGTCTTCCTGCTTGGGGTTCTCACACCTATTGGAGTTGTTACGAAGATCGTGCGGCTGGAGATATGGATGGTAATGGACCTCACGAGATTCTCCTATTTCGCGCGAATTGGCAGGACATGTATGAGCAAGCGCCAAAAGCTGTTCGTCTTATTGCTGATCGTATATGGGAACATCACATCGCGGACAAGAACTCTGGTCAGCACAATCGTCATGATGACGGTAAGTTTGGCTGCGATTTTGCTTTCTCTGGTGGAACCTTCATCCATCTGTTTGCCACTCTCTACCGGCTGACTGACAATTCGCATTACCTTGACAAAGCTAGGACTGTCGCCAATTGGCATTGGAAAAACCGAAACAAGGAAACCAATCTTTCCCCTGATTGCCCTGGACTCAAAGACAGATACGATGGCACTCATACGTTCACCACGATTAACGGTCCTTATGCCATGTTGTTGCTTGAGGCATACCGGATGAGTGGTGACAATTTTTTTCGCGAGATGGCTACAACCTACGTTAAGGCATATGACCAGTTTGCATGGGATGATGGTGCGCGATCCTATTATGCCATGCTGACGCTCAATGGAGAACCAGTCCCCGACCAAGAAAAAGGTGGAGGATACGATGCTTACGCGCCTTACGGTTACGTCAATGTCTGGCGAACGACGTTTTTCTCCTACGAATTCACCTTGTCTGCAGCACAGACTGCCATACTAGCTTATGAATTATCCGGAAACACCACCGCCGGACGCGAGGCAGAATTGCTGGTAATAGCTAAACGGTGGGCGGAGGTTGTAGAGCAGGCCATGCCTCCATGTACAGGCAGGCGTTGGAAAGATGAACTTGAGCAATCCATGCCGCGATCTAAGGAAGTGACTGGGGCTTATGCGGAAGACTACGGTCGGGCGATTTCCTTTTATGTTCATCTTCATCGTGCTACTGATGAGAAGCACTACCTTGATCTTGCCAATACACTCGCCAAAGACGCCGTGTGCAAGCTATACCACAATGGTCTTTTTCGAGGGCATCCGGCCAAACCGTATTATGAAACTACCAATGGTGTTGGTCTTCTCCTCTATGCCTTGTTGGAACTTGACAGCCCTGAAGAAGCGTTGGCAGGAGCAATGTGAGAAGCAATAAATTAGTTTGGGTTGAACTTAGATCAAACGGGAGTTGGACTTAGTCAAGTATGTCTTTGCAGAACTGAATGAAAACCCGTTTCCTTCGCTCCTTGGATCAGATTTGTTGGTTAATCTGCCAGTTACTAACCAACGGGCCTGCCTGAAAAATCACACCTAAAGTATCGGAAATCATTTTGCCTAGACATTCCCAACCAAAAACGATTTAAGAATCAGATTTTTCTATGATTGAACTGACAAAGAATCAGAAAACGGATTTTTATCAGGTGGGTTTCTTCATTCTGCCGCACATTTTTCAGGCAGATGAAATTAATGAGATTAAGGTCAGTTTTCAATCTCTGCAAGCAGTCGCTTTCGACCTGGCACATAAACAACGGAAAAATTTAGATAGTGTGAAGGAAAAGGTGATTATGCATCAAGGCTCACAGTTCGTTTTGGGCCAAGTTAAACAAGGTCCATCAGCTGGGCAACTAACTATTCGTCGTGTTTCGTGGTGTGGGGCAGCGGAGTTGACGCTATCAGAATATGGTAAAGATCCACGCCTATTGCGTATCGCCAGTCAACTGCTAGGATCAAAAGAAATGCAGCAACTGATCAATCAAGCACATTTCAAGTTGCCAGGCGATGAGGTCACCTTCGAGTGGCATCAGGACAGTACCCATCGTGGTTTTGGAAGTAAGTATTGGAAAGATGTAAATAGCCAAGGTAGTTACGTTCAGACTCTGACTGCCATTGATGATATAACAATGGATAATGGACCTATTTGCTTTATACCCAATACCGTTGAGTTTGGCCATCTGGATTTATCCAATAAGTTGGATAAACACTTGCAGTCGGGTCTATTTCGATTGCAAGATGCTGTACCTGTTGCGATGAAATCAGGCAGTGTAGCCGTTTTTCACCCCTACTCTGTCCATGGCAGCCAAGCTAACAGGTCCGCTGAACCACGCCGCACTTTCATCAACGGTTACGCCTATCCTGGTGCGAACTCACGACAGTATGTGGGAGAAGGTGCTGGCAGAATAGTCGTAGATACAAAGATATTATGATTGTAGGCGGATAACCACGGTAGAGATGCCGGAATTATCAAGAGGGAGGACTTTCCCAACAATATGCAAAAAAGGGATATGGAACTGTTTGTACAAGTGAATAACGTTTACAACCATCTCCGCATAAATATGACTATTGGAATATCTTTGATTAATCATATCGGGTAAGTCAAAAGGAGAGTTAGAAATTAGTGAATGGTACAGTGCAAGATAGCAGAAGAAAATATCTCTGTTCATGTAACGCCACGGCGGTAGATACGCTTCGGGTAATTTCACGGCAAAAAGATCAACTTCTAAAGCGGCGTAACTTGGCGGGACATCCCGCCATCATGGGAGCTCTACCTTTTTGTTAGTATTTATGATTTCCATGTCTATGTCCATGACCAGCGAAGTAGTTGTTTGTTAAATCTCCTTTCTTGATGTAATTCACCGGTTTTGTTATCTGTTGACCTCTGACAATTTTTATAAGTCTCAATATTAAATCGCACTGCATTATTGCTGTAATATTTCATAAAGTTGGTGTGTATTAAATTCTTTCATCAAATTAACGCAATCCCAATAGGGCTGATCCAGATAGTCTCTGATTCCTGACTTGCGGACACGGTTCTCAATATAAGCGCACCAGTGCCATCCCAAAATGTATGGCACAACAAATAATTCCGAGGCGAAACGCTGGTATGCTTCTCCTCGCGCACGCTGATTTGTCAGAAAATTTTCGCCATCTCCTGTTGGGCGAAGGTCTGTTGGACAGAGAAATGCAGTGTCTGAAATTAAGATTGGCTTACTGGTCAGATTGTACCAGCGATCTAATACGTTCCTGACCGAAACAAAATTGGAGATCCACCAATTGGCTAAGATGGCATCCGTATAATCCTTAGCTATCTCAAGATACCAGTTGGGTGTATTAGGTGGTTGGTTAAATCGGTGTCCCAAAATGAGATGGTATGGGTCATAACGCTTAATGGCCTCGGTAACCACTTGATAATAGCGTTCTACTGTTCGCCACAATTTCTTTAGATCGTTACCATTTGTTAGATCTAATCCCAAAGCCCAAGCACCTTCGATCTGTCTCTGGAATGCAGGTCGGGGACACAAGGTATACCCAATCAAGAGCGAATCTTCTGCCATATCCACACACGATCTACGAGCCACATAGTCGGCCCAGATCTCAAAATCTTCCGAAAATACATTAGGATAATATGGATGTGTGTTAAAATCCTCGATTTCTACAAAGTGTAAGCTGTGACAGTAAGGCATGCCGACTACCTGATATTGACGATGTGACCATTCAGATGAATGGCGGATTAAAGTATCGGCATTCATCCACACTCCAGCCACCATTTCTTCTGTCCAACCAATTGTGTTGAACCCCCATTCTTGAAGAGGTTGGGAAATGCCTTGACGTAGATAGTGTTCTTCGCTACCATCATACTGCGTCTGCCAAATATGGATATTGTCTGGATACTTCAACACGGCCAAATCGAAATGGTTCATCCCAATAGAGATAAATCCATTGCCGTCCGGTGTAATCAACCACCATCTGCCATCAACCTGCTCTGTTCTGAAGAAACCTGTGGCTTTAGCTTGAACGCCGCTGAATCCCCCATAGGCGTTATTCAGTGCTTGATCTTTGGATTTGTTTGATGGCTCCATTATTTTCTATTTAACACCAACAGTATATAATTCACGAGTATTAAAAGTTTTCATTAGGTTGACACACTCATCATAAGGACGATCCTCTCCATTTAGCAGGCCAGATTTTCGCCCCTGACTATATCCAAATGCGCACCAATGCCACCCAATAATCCAAGGAGAGGAAAATGCTTGACGTGCAAAACGCTGATAGGCCAACCCTCTTGCAGTTTGATCAGGAACGTAAACTTCCACCTCGGGACGGATCTTCAGTGTATCGGTAGGCGCGAGAAAGGCCGAATCAGCAAGTAAGATGGGTTTGCCCGAAAATTCATACCAGTACCTTAGATCCGCTTGCATCGTTTTAAAACAAGCAAAATACTCAATGGACAGTACATCCACAGTTCTCTGCATGACCTCGAGTACGCAATCTGGCAACCCATTGGTTATGATGCCATTGACAGGAATAACTTGGTTTCCTTTATAACGGTCGCCAAAGAGCAGATGATTTTTATCGTATCGTTGAATAGCGTCGTGTATGATTTGATAATACTGAGAAGCTAAATTCTGAAAATTCAGTCGGTCTAGCTTCTTCTTGAGATTATGCCCGGTAATGTGTGCCCATTTCGGCCAGTTGGGGGTATCGGAGTAAAAATATCCCATCAATTTTGGATCATTGCACATTTGTGAGCAGAACTCGCGAGCAACACTATCACATTTATCTACAAAAGCACTGCTGAAGACGTCTGGGAATTCCTCGTTTACATACCACTCCATATCAGTAAATCTAAGCAAGTGTATGTAGGGCAAATCAACATATTTATACTGCTCCTGTCCCCAGCCACGTGAGTGAATGACTTGCCCCTTGATAAACTTCGACGACATGCTCTCCTGACTCCATCCTATTGTATTAAAGCCCCAACTAAACAAGTGTGAACACACAAATTCTACAAACTCCGAGGAATAATCCTCTTTATAGTCCACATGATTAACACCCACCGAAAGGAAGCCATGCCCTTCTGGTGTGATCAACCACCACCTGCCGTTGAGTTGCTCAACTCTAAAGAAACCTGTGGCTCTAGCTCTGATTCTAGTGAACCCACCATATTGGTCTCTGCAATTGTCTAGTTGTCTGATGATCAAGATCGCGCACTCATTTTCACAATTTGAAAATCATATCTCTTTGTACTCTACACCTTGGCGACCAAAGTGACACTTTCACCCATATCATAAACAATTAAAGCCTCCCGCGCTTGATTTCGACGGAGACATCAACGCCAACCCCACCTGTGGACCTTCTTGGCATGTTAAGCTCCGCCATGTCAAAGTAAAATCTGCGTGTGGTGGTATTTTTGCGTTCATAGATTTCTGGTGTTTGGTTGTCTTTGTCCACGGTCACGGTAATGGAGACATCACTTCGTTTAGGGAGATACCTGGAGGAAAGGGTGATTAACTTGGTTTCTAGATCCATGGGCCATGAGAGATAGGGAACTGTTACCCGAGCGATGTGATTTTGGTGAAGTTGCAGAGTCTTGAGAACCAGTTTCCTCGCAAAATGTGATTGTAATTTGCCTGACCATCGCCGTACCGATATTGTGAAGAGTGACTTCTAGTTCGCTCCATATTTAAGTGGCGAATTTCGTCAGCCACCGCGGCCAAATCAGGCAAGAGCTCCACCTTTGCCATGTTATATCTGTCTTATTTCGACCATCGTTGTTTGCTTGACGGCAAATGGAATTTGAATTTGTTGACCTCGTTTCTTGAGGATAAAAGCTTCATCTGTTACTACCGAATTGATTTTATCATCACCATCATTATCTATACAAGTTCGAATTTGATATTGACCGTCGATTTCCAAGTGCCAAGGAGTTAGCCCGATAGTGACTACCCCTCGATCGGTGTCCTCTGACGTGAAGTTGTAAAGCACCTCCTCCAGGTGTCGATCGTCGGATAATTTTCCAGCGCAAAAGTCAGGAGCCAAGACAGCGTAAAGATCTGCACGGGCTCAACTCTCGTACGGGGTAATCAGATAGGTATCAGCGGCTGTTGTTGGTACCTTTTTCCTTCTCTCCACTAGTCTCTTTCTTCTCCCATCACACAGAAAAACAACCACCACCAACCCAGACAAATCACTCTGTTGTCGGCAGTAGTTGGCACGGGCACTGGCTAGTCTCTTCTTAGTTTAGCTCTTACCCGCTCAGTTTATAGGATTGCTCATTTTCACTTGACTACCTTTAGATGGAGTCTTATGATAAGTTACCATATTCCAACAAATAAGCTCTTAAGACCTGTATCAAAAATTTTCTAAACTTTATCCAGGAAATAATCCTGATGACTCTTCGACCCGCTTTCAACCTGTTGATCGCTGCAGTTATGATCTTGGCTGCAATCTTGGGCTTGTGGGCTGAAAGGAGCACAGTTCCATTGAATACTTCTAACAAAGCTGATGGCTACCAAGGAATCTGGTTTACTCTGAATCAATTCTCCGAAGAGGGAGACAAATACTCGGGTGGACTGGGAACTTATACCGCCAAGCATGTGCCGATGGCTATCTACGCGCCTGAGGTTGAGAAAACCTTTTTTGTTTACGGCGGGGCCAAAGAGGGGCAAAGGCATCTACTGGCGATGGCCTCCTACTACGATCACTCACACCGTCTGGTACCTCGACCGACGATTGTGCACGATAAGGAAAATGTTGATGACCCCCACGATAATCCAAGCATCACGCTGGATGAGGCGGGACATGTATGGGTGTTTGTCAGCGGCCGAGGTCGTCGTCGCCCCGGCTTCAAGTATCGAAGTCTGGAGCCCTACAGCGTTGATGTGTTTGAGTTGATCAGTGAAGAAGAAATGACTTACCCTCAACCGTGGTGGATCGAAGGAGATGGGTTTGTCCATCTCTTTACCAAGTACACGGGCGTACGAGAACTCTACTGGAATACCAGTCACGATGGGCGAGATTGGACACCCCATCAGAAATTAGCGGGGATGGGAGGTCACTACCAGACCAGTCGTCGACGTGGAAGTCGGATCATCACCTCTTTTAATATGCATCCCGGTGGAAAGGTAGATATTCGTACTAATCTCTACTTTGTTCAGACGGACGACATGGGCCAAACCTGGCGAACGGCCGATGGCAGCCCAATTGAGACACCGATGACCGATCCACACTGTGCTGCTCTGGTGAGGGATTTTCAGGCCGAAGGCCGCCTAGTCTATATGAAAGACATCGATTTGGATGCTGAGGGAAACCCTGTGATTTTGGTTGTCACCAGCAACGATCATAAACCGGGCCCGTCTGGCGAACCACGAATCTGGACCATTGCTCACTGGACAGGAAACCAATGGGCGTTTTACCAAGTCACCAGATCAACGCACAACTACGATATGGGATCGCTTTACATCGAATCATCTGGGATTTGGAGGATCATTGCGCCAACCGAGCCGGGCCCTCAACACTGGGGAACGGGTGGCGAAATGGCCATCTGGATTAGCCGGGACCAGGGCCGACATTGGGAAATGGAAAAACAACTGACTAGAGAGAGTTATTTCAACCATACCTATGCTCGTCGTCCAGTGAATGCCCACCCCGATTTTTACGCCTTCTGGGCAGATGGAAACCCGGATCAGTTTTCTGAATCCCGTCTCTACTTTACCGACCAAACTGGGGATCAGGTTTGGGTTCTACCCTACGAGATGAATCAGGAACGAGAAGAACCTATCCCGTTTCAACCCTAATACTAGAGGTACGACTAGTATTAGGGTTTTTCGAAAGATTCTCCATAATATGGGACAGATTATTATGCCTGTCATTGAATCTAAATTCGCATTCCTTCAGATGAAAATGAAACCATTTTGTCCTCACTCCACCCAATTTTGCCAGACCGGTTTTCGCATCAGAGACCTAGATACCGTTCGAACTGAATCAGGATTCAGAGGTCAACCTGACCATCTACGACACGGCAGGCCGTCTGGTACGGCATCTAGATTTAGGGCCTCATAAAGCCGGTACCTACCTGCAGAGAGATCGTGCCATCTACTGGGTGGACAGACTCAATCCGGAGAGCATGTGGCTAGCAGCACTTACTTCTATACGCTGAAGGCAGCAGACTATATGTCCACACAGAAGATGATTATTTTGAAGTAGAGTGGGGTTTAGTTCAACTGGATCTATCACTGAGGAATGTGCCCCCACCAATCGCGATATGCCCACGGCGGTCCCCCCCTTGTGGGGGTATCATATAGCTATAGCCAAATATGGAAGTACACCCCACCATCCAGAAGGATATAGCCTGAGCAGTAGCAGATCAAGGGGTAATTATGGGCTTAGGAGAGGTGAACGAAACCGCCCTCTTGGCCAAAGCGAAAGCCTCATCCAATTGGTAGTCTCGTTCCAGGTAAAATATGGCTAACGTATTACATGCTAAAACGGAGTTTGGTTGAAGGGGCACAACTATTTCCAGCGATTGAATCACTTGTGGCAATTGACCGCTTTGCTGATAGATCCAACCGAATTGCTAATGGGCGGGTTGAAATCGGGATCAATCTCAATCGCTCCCACTGGCATAGGCAAGGGCAATTCGGTGTCCATATCAAGTGTCTGGTTATATAATTTGACTGCCAGGTTGACATTTCCCTTTTTCCTGGTCGTTTGAATGAAAATGGACATTCATTAGCTGACAATGACACTTGTTGGAAAGTTGACACAGATTATAATTGTCTGATTTGCCCCCATATGAGGGTCAGTTTCTGTTGGGCCTCAACTGAACGTACTCTTCGACGATTCTCCTTGAACCAGGCTGCTGCTTCCTCATCCGTTGGTGTTTTCCCATCATTTCTTAAACAGTAAGCATCTAGCTTGGTTCTGTTTTCTCTTTCAGCGATAAGGAGAATATTAGCTTTTCCTTTCTTGAGTTGGATAC
>Ga0208406_1000739_pt1 | contig 13061 bp, 11 predicted proteins | sample ETNtaG_15_FD_185769 | JGI IMG/M metagenome (GOLD analysis project Ga0208406, IMG submission 185769) | Marine microbial and viral communities from oxygen minimum zone, Eastern Pacific Ocean - ETNP201302PF89A (SPAdes) (version 2) | ecosystem: Environmental > Aquatic > Marine > Oceanic ...
CTGTCGTTGGCCAGGCGCCTGGCCAACGACAGTCCGCAGCTTGGCTATGGCTTCGGCCTGGCCTGCTGCACCGCCTCCCTGCTCATCGGCGGCTACTGGCTGTTTGCCGGTTAGCCGGTTGGCAACAGGGCGCGAGGCCATGTCCAAGTTGATTCACCAGGCGATCGATTTGCTGCTCAGGGAAACCTCCCGCTCCTTTTACCTGACTCTCAAGGCGCTGCCGCCGCGCATCCGTCCGCAGATCGGCCTGGGCTACCTCCTCGCCCGCATCGCCGACACCGTCGCCGACTCGAAAGGCGGCCCCACTGACCAACGCCTGCTCGCGCTCGAGCAGTTCAACGAACGCATCCAGGGCCGCACCGGCGCGCTGCCCAACCTCACGACCCTCGCCCGGCTCCAGCGTGATCCCGCCGAGGCGCAACTACTCCAAAACGCCGCTGCGCCGGTCAGCTATCTCGAGCAGTTTCCCAATGTCGACCGGCAGCGCATCCGGCAGGTGCTCGACACCATCACCGGCGGTCAGATGCTCGATCTGCAGCGCTTCGCCTACGCCACCGGCGACACGATCATCCCGCTGGCCCGCGAGGAGGAACTCGACGACTACACCTACCGCGTTGCCGGTTGTGTCGGCGAATTCTGGACGTACCTGTCGCTGGCGCACCTGTTCGAGGCCGACGACGCCACCGAGGCGCGGTTACTCGAGACTGGCGTGCGCTTCGGCAAGGGGCTGCAACTGGTCAACATCCTGCGCGACCTCCCGGCCGACCTGCGAACCGGCCGCTGCTACCTACCCAGCGCCGTGCTGGCGGAGCACGACCTCGCGCCGCGCGACCTGCTTGCGGCGGAGACCATCGAGCGGTTCCGCCCGGTTTACGACAGCTACCTCGACAAGGCCGACGCCCACCTCGACGACGCCGTTGAGTATATCGGTCTACTGCCGTACCGGCAGTTCCGGTTGCGCACCGCCTGCATGATGCCAGTGCTCATTGGCCGGCGAACGCTCGCGCTGTTGCGCAGCCAAAACGTGCTCGACGCCAAGAATCGCATCAAAGTCAGTCGCCCCGAGATCAGGCAGTTAACCCGGCAGACCGCCCTCGCCGTGCCGTCGCGCCGGCGCAGCCAAAAACTGCTCGATGCCCAGCGCCATGCCTGAGCCCGAACAACCACAGCTACCGCTTGGCCAGTCGCTGACGCTGCTGGCGGCGGCTTGGCTGCTCGCCGGTTGCGGCGGCGACCCGTTGGCCAAGCCCGGTTTTCACGAGATCAACCAGCACCGGTTTTTCGTCAACAGCCTCGGCATGCAGTTCGTCCAGTTGCCCGGCAGCGACGCGTGGCTCGGCGTCTGGGAAACGCGCGTCGCCGACTACGCCGCCTTTGCCAACGCCACCACCAACGACTGGCAGGCCGCCTGGTTTCAGGACACCGACCGCCACCCTGCTGTCAACGTCCAATGGGATGACGCCCAGGCCTTCTGCGCATGGCTCAGCCAGCGTGAACGCGCGAGCGGCCTGCTCGCCGCCAACGAGGGCTACCGTCTGCCGACCTCGCGCGAATGGACCGCCGCGCTTGGCCAAGCGGAGGCAACCGACAACGGCAACTTCGGTCCCAAACTCGGTGCGGACAGCTTCGAACGCACCAGCCCGGTCGGCTCCTTTCCCGGCAACGCGCTTGGACTGCACGACCTCCGCGGCAACGTCTGGGAATGGTGCACCGCCTGGCCAAGCGAGGAGGGCATCGGCCGCATCCTGCGCGGCGGCGGTTGGCGCGACGAAACCCCCGACCTGCTTGCCCCGGACCGTGAACTCATTGTCACGCCCAAAGTGTCCGCCGAGGATTACGGCTTCCGCTGCGTCCTCGTCCTCAAGCGCCACACAGGGCTGTAAGGCGACAAATTTTATTCACAATTCGGGAATCTCCCTTGTGGGGGTTTTCCGTTGTCCCGTACATTGGCCGCACGACGGGGAAAGGCTCCCGGACAAAGGACGATTTTGAAACCCGACAACGACTGTTTGACACAGCATCCGGACCGGTTCGTGAACCGACACATCGGCCCGAGGCAGGACGACATCCGGACCATGCTCGATGCGCTTGGTCACGAGTCGCTCGACGCGATGATCGATGCCGGCACGCCGAGCAGCATCCGCCTCGCCGAGCCACCCAAACTCCCCGTCGCCCAGGGCGAAACCGAGGCACTCCAGTCACTCCGTCGGCTGGCCAGCGAAAATCAGGTTTGGCGCTCCTACATCGGCATGGGCTATCACGGCTGCATCACCCCACCTGTCATCCAGCGCAACCTGCTCGAGAATCCCGGCTGGTACACACAGTACACACCGTATCAGGCCGAAATCTCGCAGGGCCGCCTCGAGGCGCTGCTCAATTTCCAGACGATGGTCTGTGACCTCTCCGGCATGGAGATCGCCAACGCTTCGCTGCTCGACGAGGCCACCGCCGCGGCCGAGGCGCTCACGATGTGCCGCAACATCCAGTCACGTAACAAGGCTAACGCCGTGTTCGTCTCGGACAGCTGCCATCCACAGACGATCTCCGTGCTGCGCACCCGCACCGAGGCGATCGGTATCGAGATCGTCACCGGCGATGCGGCTGAGTTCGACTTCAGCACGCCGGTGTTCGCCGTCGTGCTGCAGTACCCAGCCACCGATGGCACGCTGGCCGACCCGAGCGCGTTCATCGAACGCGCCCATGAGAACGACGCGCTGGCCATCGTCGCGACCGACCTGCTGGCGCTCACGCAGATCAAGCCGCCCGGCGAACTCGGCGCGGACGTCGCCATTGGCAGCGCGCAGCGCTTCGGCGTGCCGATGGGCTACGGGGGGCCGCACGCGGCGTTCATCGCCACGCGCGACAAGCACAAGCGGCGACTGCCCGGCCGTATTGTCGGCGTGTCCAAGGACGCGAATGGCCGACCCGCCCTGCGGCTGGCATTGCAGACACGCGAGCAGCACATCCGCCGCGACAAGGCCACGAGCAACATCTGCACCGCGCAGGCGCTGCTGGCCAACATCGCCTCGATGTACGCCGTGTATCACGGCCCCGACGGGCTGCGGCAGCTCGGCGCACGCGTCCACATCCAAACCAAGGCATTGGCCAATGGTCTGCGGCAGCTTGGCCAAGTGGTGGGGACGGAGCACTTTTTCGACACGATCACCGTCGCGCTTGGCCAGGCGGCGGACGCCGTGATCGCCGAGGCGGAGAAACGGCAGATCAACCTCCGGCAACTCGGCAGCGGACGTGTCGGCATCGCACTCGACGAGACGGTGACAGCGGCTGACTTGGCCGACCTGCTGGCGATCTTCAACGGCGGCCAAGCTCCCGGCTTCGAGTTGGCCGTCGGCGAGGCGGCTGCCATCCCGGAGGCGCTGCGGCGCACTTCCGATTTTCTTACGCATCCGGTTTTCAGCCGGCACCAATCGGAGACAGAGATGCTGCGCTACCTCAAGAAATTGGAGTCACGCGACCTTTCACTCACGACGTCAATGATCCCGCTTGGCTCGTGCACAATGAAGCTCAACGCCGCCGCCGAAATGTTCCCGATCAGCTGGCCAAGCTTTGCCGCGTTGCACCCATTCGTGCCGCTTGGCCAAGCGCAGGGCTATCAGAAACTTTTTGAGCAACTGGAAAACTGGCTGGTGGCGATCACCGGCTTCGCCGCCGTATCGCTTCAGCCCAACGCCGGTTCGCAGGGTGAATTCGCCGGATTGCTGACGATTCGCCGCTACCATGAAAGCCGGGGCGAGGGACGGCGCAACGTCTGCCTGATCCCGATGTCGGCGCACGGCACCAACCCGGCCAGCGCCGTGATGGCCGGGATGAAAGTGGTGCCGGTGACGTGCGGCGAATCCGCCGCCAACGGCGACATCGACCTCGAAAACCTGAGCGCCCTCGCCGCCGAACATAGCGAACACCTGGCGGCCATCATGGTAACCTACCCGTCCACCAACGGCATTTTTGAGCGGGGCATCCGCGAGATCTGCTCGATCGTGCACGAACATGGCGGACAGGTGTACATGGACGGCGCGAACCTGAACGCGCAGATCGGCCTCACTAACCCGGGCAATGTCGGAGCGGATGTCTGCCACCTGAATTTGCACAAGACATTTAGCATTCCACACGGCGGAGGCGGCCCGGGTGTCGGGCCGATCGGCGCGGCTGAACATCTCGCACCGTTTTTGCCGGGCAATCCACTGGAGGAAAAGAGCGGCGCAGTCGCGGCGTCTCCCGCGGGCAGCGCAGGCATCCTGCCGATCTCTTGGATGTACATCGCTATGATGGGCTCCGACGGGTTGGCTGAAGCCACGCGCGTCGCCATCCTCAATGCCAACTACATCGCCGAGCGACTCGCCGGCACGTTCCCGATTTTGTACCGGGGCAAGAACGGCCTCGTGGCGCACGAATGTATCGTTGATTTACGTCAGTTCGAAAAAGTCACCGTTGAGGACGTAGCCAAACGGCTGATGGATTATGGCTTTCACGCCCCGACGATCTCGTGGCCGGTCGCCGGGACGATGATGGTCGAGCCGACCGAGAGCGAGCCCAAGGCGGAGCTGGACCGTTTTTGTGATGCGATGATTTCCATCCATGCGGAGATCGCGGCGATTGAGAACGGCGAGGCTGATACGGAAAACAATCTCCTCAAGAATGCACCGCACACTGCCGAAGACGTGGCGGGTGAATGGAACCGGCCGTACAGCCGCGAGCAGGCGGTGTTCCCGGTGGCGGGATTGCGGGAGCAGAAATATTGGCCGCCGGTCAACCGCATCGACAACGTCCACGGCGACCGCAACCCGATCTGCACCTGCGAGGGGATGGACGCCTACGCGGCGACGGAATAAGCCAGGCGCTATTCCAGAATCACCCGGAAATATTTCCGGGCCTCGGCGGAATCGACCGCGAACGGGCTGGCGCCGTTCTCAACAGCCTGCCAGCTTTTCAGGTTGGCGCTGGACTGCAGCACGCCCCCACCGGACCACTCCACAGTCAAGCCGCCGTCCTCGCCACGGACGACGGAAAGAACTGGCGGATCGTTCACCTCGTTGACGGTCAGGGTGAATGCCGTCGAGGCCTGCTTTTCGCCGTCGCTGATGGTGACGGTGATGACAGCTTCGCCGAATGCGTTTTCAGCGGGAGAGATGGCCAAGGTCCGCTTGGAGCCGGAGGAGCGGATTTCAATCCCTTCCACCGGCACCAGCGCCGGGTTGGATGATTCGACACTCACCTCGAGCCTGAAGGACGGCAACTCGACATCATCGACCAGAATGATCACCTCCCCGGTTCCGTTCTCGTTGATGGCCAGATCATCGATCGACTCAATTGTTGGCGGTGAGTTGTAGAGTTCTCCATCGATCTTGAGATTTTTAAAATACCCGATCTCGCTGCCCTCATCCCAGACACTGTCCCAGTAGCCGAAGTAGCCGAACCGGTGCCGGCTCCCCTCTGGCACGGGAAGGTTGGTCAGCAGGACGATTTCCCGGGTTCCCTCGACGATTGTTGTGCTGCTCTTGAACGCGGTGGCGGTGAGCCGCGCCGTGACATCCTCGAGAGCCGCCTTGTCCTCTTCGGTCGGGGCCGCAAATGCCAGCTTCAGCGTCACGAACTTCGAGATGTCGTGGGTGCCCTTGCTGGACCACGCGGAACGGGTGTTCGCCTCCGCCGAAGAGCCGTCCAGATTGAACAGCCCATCGAGCGTCCGGTTGGCTTCAGGGTCATCACCCAAAAAGGAAACCGTGCCCACCTGAAAGCCGTCGTAATGGTTCAACGCAAACAAAATGCCGACGCCGGACTCGGCATTGAGCCAGCCGATCACGCCGGGGACACCGTCATAAACATCCTCCCCGCCCACCGGCTGCACCTCGGCGGTGACCGTGTACTCGACTGATGCGGGCTGGTACCGCTCCGAGTACCAGGCGGCGCACAGCGCAGGGTACGTGTACTTACCGGCCTGGGTCATCACGAGGTGCCCGATCGGCCGGCTACCCTGGTTGTGCATCACCACGGTCAGGTCGATCTCGGCACCGCCCTCGTTGAGAGTGTTCTCGATTCTGACCAGATTGGTGAGTTTCTTCCCGTCATTCACGACGATGGGATTGGCCGAAAGCGCCGCCGCCGCGGTGAGCAATCCCACGGCAACCCAACAAAGCTGTTTGAATTTCATCAAAAAAAAGTCAGCACGCCCGGAACTTGGCGGCTCGGTGAAAGTATTCAGCGGCAACGGCTTCGTCAAGCGGCGTTGGCCAAGCGCTTGGCCAAGGCGCGATATCACCTGCCCAGAAAACGCTGGAACGACCCACCAAACAACCCCTCGACATCGCGCTGAATCTCGGCCCCGCTTGGCTCCCAGCCGGTCGCGGCCAGGTTCAGGTATTTCTCCGTCAGCACCTTGGCGATGATCTCCCGCGAGTGGTCCCACTTGTAAATAATCTGGTCGAGCACGCGGGCGTCGGAGTGCTGCGCGGTGAAACTCATGCCGATCAGGTCAAGCCGCATCCGCGTCATCTCCTCGATCACGCTCGGGATGTTCGTGAACCACCAGCAGCCGAAGACATGCAGGTTGCGGAACTTGCGGGTGATGACGCACAATTCATGCTGGCTCTCCCGCGACAGCACCGTGCAGAGGAACTTGTTGTCCGGATTGCCTGAGCAGAGGTTCTCGAGGCCAATGAGACTTGGCTTACCGACACCGTCGCCGGCCAGTTGCATCGCAGCGTTCACCCCGCGCTTCACGCCGATCATCAGCGCAAACGCCAGCCCGCTCTCGCGGCAGAACGGCAGGACCGCGCCGTCGATCAGTTTGGAGCACAGCGTGTCCGCCGGGTACTCAAACGTCGGAGGCAGGGAGACCATCACGTACAGTGCGTCCATGCGCTTGGCCCAGTCCCGCAAAAACCGTTGCACTTCCTCCATCGTTTTGCCGGAGAAATCCGGCTGCACCTCATAGCCGGCCTCGACCAACTGGGGCACCACGCTGTCCCACTCCAACAGCAGCGGATCGATGCGCAGTGCGGAGGTGAACCGCTCGTCCCGCTTAAACCCGGCTTTCCACTTGGGCGTCTCCAGTTCGTCGAAAGGCGAGTTGGTCATGCAGATGGTGCTGACCTTGGCCAACTCCATGCAACGCGTGATGTACTCGTTCGGATCCTGCTCCGAGAACCACTTCCGGATACTCGGCAGGTCGCGCTGGTTCGCGTCAAGGCCCAGCCGGTTGAACACCGTCAACACGCCCCGACACGCCTCCGACAACGGCGAGTTCTCGACGAATAGCGCATTCCAGATCATCTGTGCCTGATCCTCCTTGGCCAAACGCCAGAAATCGTCATACCCGATGTCGAAGTGCCGGAAAGCCTCGGCCACAAGGTAGTGGTACACCAACTGGTCATCGATCCCCCACAGCAGCAACTCACCGAATGCCGGGTCGTACAGGTGGGTGTGTATGTCGTAGACGCTCGTCTCCCGAACCGAACGGCCCACCGCAGCGGAAATCGCCTCCCGCTTGGCTTCAGAAATACCGGGGCTCATCGATTAGACGTCGCAGATGCGCACGCCCTGCTCGAGCGAAGCCAGCTTGTCCTTGCGCTTGGGGATGAACTCCTGCCCGACGTGGCCCTTGTAGCCGGTCTCAAGGATCGCGCGCATGATCGCCGGGTAGTACAGCTCCTGCGTCTCATCGATCTCGTTGCGGCCGGGATTGCCGCCAGTGTGGTAGTGGTAAATGTAGCGGTGATTGTCTCGAATGGTGCGGATCACATCCCCCTCCATGATCTGCATGTGGTAGATGTCGTAAAGCAACCCGAACCGCTCCGAGTCGATCGCCTTGCACAGCTCCACGCCCCAGGCGGTGCGATCGCACATGTAATCCTTGTGGTTCACCCGGCTGTTGAGCAACTCCATTGCGATAGTCACGTTGTGCCTCTCGGCGATGGGCAGGATGCGCTTGAGACCGATGGCGCAGTTTTTCAGGCCGGTCTCGTCATCCATCCCGGCGCGGTTGCCGGAAAAACAGATGAGATTCCTGAAGCCCGCCTTGGCCGTCTCCTTGATGCGCTGCTCGTAAACCTCGACCAGCGTGTCGTGATGCTCGAGCCGGTTGAACGCCCTGCCAATGCCGCCGACCCGGGTTTTGCCGTCCTTAAGCGTGCCAACCGGGAAACTGACCATGGCGCAAATCAGGTCGTGCTTTTTCACGGCCGCAAACTCCGGCGGATTGAGCAGCTCGACCGACTCCATGCCGAGGCTGGCCGCCTTGGCTGCCAGTTTCTCCAGGCCAGTGCTTCCATAGCACCACTTGCAGACCGAGTGGCGGATGTTGCCCTTCACTTTGCCCTCTGCCGCTTGGCCACGCGCTGGGAGGGTCAGGGCAGCGCCCACGGCGGCGGTGCCGCCAGCGATCGATTTAAGCGCCGTACGGCGCGAGAATGTCGTGTTCATTGTTCGAAAATGCTGTGCTCACTAAACGGCAAACCCAACGCGCCGTCAACCGTTTCGGGGATGTGTTGGGACTGTCGCGCTTGGCCAAGCGCACAGGTTCATGGAGGGCTGGGCTGGGTAACCCTGCCGAACGGCCTCCAAAGACGGCTATTTCCTTTTTGGTCCCCATACATCTTGAACTTTTGCTTGCTCCACCCCTCGACGCGGGCATCACCCATCAGAATATTTCCGAGTCCGCTCCATTCTCGAGGGTTTCCTTGACCATTAATGCCATAGCCGTCTCCGGAGCCCCTATGACGTGTAGCCAGTTTGTCCCATTGATTGGGCCATATGTGGCCGTCGTTGAGTGGAGCATCCAACGCTTCCTCCATGAAAGTGAACGACTTGCTTGGATCCACCCAGGAAGAAAACTTGATGCAAGACGAGTTATGCTGCGAAATTATAGTGTGAGTGTCTGCCCCGGGGCCGGTGATTGCATAACTAAAATCCCGACGGTTTGACCATTGGCCAGGGCGTCTCAAAGCGATCTTGTCAGTTGGACAGACGTAGACATCCGTTGATTTAAGATAACAATACATTTGTCCTGCCGTGAGATCACCATTGTTGCCCCTATCCAGCCAATCTTGTCTATGGGGAAAGTAGTCGTCATTGTCTTCGGAAAAGTAGATCACCGCCAACCCAAATTGCTTCATGAGGTTCATGCAGCTTGTGTACCGGGCCTTTTCCTTGGCCTTGCCCAGGGCAGGCAGGAGCAATGAAGCCAAAATCGCAATGATGGCGATCACCACCAGCAGTTCAATTAGAGTGAATCCTTTGTTGAGTTGTTTCTTCATGTCAGTTGTTTTCTAAGATTTGATAAATCCGGTTCGTTCTTTCCACCAATCATAATCCAGCTTGCCCTTGCTGTCAAAGCTCGGTGTACCCCAGCTGTACTTGACCGGTATTTTGGTCGTGGCGCTCAGCCAGATCTTAATCTCCGAGTGGCCATCCGCAAATGAAAAGGAACATCCCCCGCTGTGGTGCGAGGCTGGGGTGTCACCCCAATAGCCGCGATTGGGGTCGTTAATGAAGTAGCCGTCATTGATGGAGTCAGGATGCTCATCCAGGGTGACCCATGTGTTCCCCGGGCTCGGCACGTCGGATATCTTCATGAACTGCCGGAACGACGTAAGCAGGGCATTGCGCCCCCGAATCGTCGGGTCACTCCTGTTCATTGAATTGAACCGCCCGAAGAAGGCATTCATGACATTGCTGCGCAATCGGCCGGGGTAACGCTTTTGTTTCTGAGACACGCTCAGGTACTTGTCTGCGGGGCACTTGTAAATCCCAAACGCCGAGGCGGTGTAACGAGCCAACACACCATTCTGCACCCAGGCACGGTTGGTGACACTTTGATCTGCGATGCTGCCGCCGGCTCCCCAGGTCATGACGTTATTGACCCAATTATCATACCGGTTGTTGGAGATGGATTGAATCGTTTCACTGACCCCGAAGTTATTACAAACGCGATCGTTGAAGTCCGTCGCGTAGAGATGCCACGCCTGCATCAGTTGCCGACAGTTATTCAGGCAGGCAATCCCCTGTCCCTTGGCCTTGGCCTTGGCCAGGGCCGGAAGCAGCATGCCTGCCAGTATCGCGATAATGGCAATCACCACAAGCAACTCGATCAGGGTAAAACCGTCATTATTGCCTTTGGTTTCCATTGAAAAGCTCAGGTAAACGAACCGGAAGACTCTGCCCGCTTCATGATGCCGTCAATCGAAAAACTGACCCTGAAAACAGAAAAGCGGCCCGCTTTGAGCCGCCTTGAAAGATGAAATAATTGAGTGCCTTATTTTCGAGCCGATGCCCGATCCTGCATCCAAGCGACGTCAGGACTGTTCGGATGAGCTTGATTCAATCCTCCAGGGAAACCTCCGCTATTCTTAGCTGGAACAATGGTGCGTTTATCCAACCATTTCTTGATCTCAGCATGGCCATCGCCAAACGCAAAACCACACGCGCCGTTGTGGAAACTGGCGGGGAAGTCGATCAACGTGAAACCGTGTTGTTTACGCTTCTTTGTCATTTTATTTTTCAGGTGTGCAAGTCGAACACTAAGCTCGACCGGTGAAGCCATCAACCCAGAATAGAAGCCCAAGCAAAAGGAAAGGAGAGCCTACGAGTCCCCTTGGGCAAAGCGGTTATTGGAATGAAAAGAGGATAGGGGGCATGTCCATACCACCTCCCTTAATGATTATTTTACGAAATCGCAGGCTCGCCACCCCTGCTTCATTGGCACAAAAAAAAGCGGCCCAACCGGGCCGCTTTCTTAAAAATATTTCCACTATCGTTACCGGCGGCGCGGAGCAGATGCGCGTTCCTGCATCCATGCCACATCAGGGCTGTTGGGCGCTGCTTGGTTTAACCCTCCTGGAGGTGAGGGCATTCCGTTAGAATTTCTGTGTGGTACAATGGTGCGCCTGTCCTGCCATTTCTTAATCTCAGCGTGGCCGTCACCAAACGCAAATCCCCCTGCACCATTGTGGAAACTTGCAGGCCAATCTATCATGCGCGCTTGGCCACCCCGGGTATCACACTTCACCGCGAATGCCGCGTCGTTGATGCTGTTGGGGTGTTCGTCCAGAAAGACAAAGAGGTTGGACGGCCCCGGGTTGGCCATATCGCCCTCCTGCACATAATTGAGGTAGCTGCTATAGGGCAACCACTGGCCAGCTCCACCGCCCTGGGACGGATTTCGACCGAACGATTGGCTCATGGAGATGCTACGGATTCGAGGCAGCGTTTCCCCTCCAAATCTTACCGTGCTCTTGTCAGCAGGGCATTTAAATACTTCGGCATTCTGAAGGTACTTGCCGAGTAGTGCACCGCGCCTAGGGTCAAGAAGAAGATCATTGTCAACGTTGTCTCTTCGTGAACTAAAATCAAGATGGCCAGGAACCCAAACCGTTCCTTGCGAAGCATTACCCAGACTACCAGCCAAAAAGCCATCGTTGTCTCCGGCATACATCAGCCAGGCAAGGGCAACTTGCTTGTTGTTGCTCATGCAACTGATCCCGGTGGCCTTGGACTTGGCATTGGCCAATGCCGGGAGCAACATACTTGCCAAAATCGCAATGATGGCGATCACCACCAGCAGTTCAATTAGAGTGAAACCGCGTTGTTTTAGCTTTGTTTTCATTGGTAATCTCAGGTATCCAAGCCGGAAAATATGCCCGATTGACGAAGTCGTCAACCAACAAACCGGTTGTTAAACAAAAGGAAAGGCGATCCGCTTGGGATCGCCTTGAAAATTTAGCTAATCGATGAACCGCCGTTTAAAATCAATAAAAGTCTATCTTCTGATCAAGGCCGAGGTCCGCATCTGCATCCACACGATGTCCGGACTGCGAACACCACCCCTCATCGCCGGACCACGATTTTCCAAGTCCGTTCCAGACCAAACCCACTTGCGAATCTCCGAGTGGCCGTCCGCAAAGGCAAACCCGGCAGCCATATTGTGATAGGTGGCCGGCCAGTCGATCATGCGGAAGTTGGACGGGCCGGGACCGATGGTGGCAAAGCCCGCGTCGTTGATGCTCATGTGGTTTTCGTCCACCAACATGTACGTGCCGGCCGCTCCAGGATCATTAAAGTCACTCATCTTACCATATGTCCACCAGGTTCTACCCCGGGAGTGGCCGTGGTTGCCGTCCAGCCACGGGCCATGAACCGCATTCTTGGACTGGGAATCGTAGGGGTAGGTTCCCACCGCCTGGCTCATGGAAATGCTTCGGTAGCGGGGAACCCTCTTGGATACTCCATCTTCCCTTACGGTGTATGTACTGGGATCAGCGGGACAGCGCCAAACTGTGATGTTACCACCAAGATAGGGAGCAATGCGATTCCACTGCCAAGGCCTAACCCCTCGCAGGTTATAGGCCTCTATGTCATTGGGGGTTGGTCCGGTCATCATAAAACGGGCATTTGTGGGATTCGACGCCTGACCACTGCACCAGTTTCTCCAAGGGCTCGAATTGCCATCGTCATGATTTGGGGGGATGTAATCCTCCTCATCCGAGGCATACAGGTGAAACCCCTTGATTAACTGGTTGGTGTTGTTCATGCAAAAGATACCGTGGGCCTTGCTCTTTGCCTTGGCCAGGGCTGGCAGCAGCAACGCAGCCAGGATCGCGATGATGGCGATCACCACCAATAACTCAATAAGTGTGAAACCGGAGGAAGTACGATTTTTTTTCATAAGTGTCTTTTCATCTAAAGCCGCGAAGGAAACCTGTCTCTTGGCCAAGCAGTTGTCAACCTTGAATCGAGCGAAAATCAGAGGTCCAGCGGGCCAATCATCCGATCCCCTTCCATCTCGTAAATGCCCACCAAATAGTCGTTTTCGAGCACTTCGCCCACCTTCAACTGGCCCATGAGGGTGATCGCCTGGTCCATGATCGGCTGGACGCCCTCGCCGGCCATCCGGATGTTGATCCACTCGTTGATCTTGGGCACGGTGCCGAAGCAGCACATCGACTGGTCCCGCATGATCAGCAGTTCCGTGACCAGCCCGTTCTCCACCTTGAGCGGCAGCATGAAGCCTCGGATGGCCACCGGCTTTTTGTCGAGCGACTTGATAC
>Ga0208406_1000744_pt1 | contig 13023 bp, 21 predicted proteins | sample ETNtaG_15_FD_185769 | JGI IMG/M metagenome (GOLD analysis project Ga0208406, IMG submission 185769) | Marine microbial and viral communities from oxygen minimum zone, Eastern Pacific Ocean - ETNP201302PF89A (SPAdes) (version 2) | ecosystem: Environmental > Aquatic > Marine > Oceanic ...
CGTAAAACTCCGTAGACCTTAATCTTTGCTCTACTCCTGCTAATGAATTATGTATTTGACTTAAATTAGGTAAACCACCAGTAAAAGGTTTAAAATCCTTTGATGCACCTGGTCTTGATTTATATGCCATATTAATTTACCTCTGGTACTTGTTTAGTCTCAATTTCATGAGTTATATCATTTGAACGTTTTTGTAGATCACCAACAACAGTATCTAAATCCTTTACTAATTGTTCTTTTTCTCTATCAGACAATAAAAACTCCCCTTCAGCCCCTGAGCGACTTTCAGCCGCAATTAAGCGCTGTACAACTTGGGCTAACTTAACAAGTTGTTCATCATTTTTTACGTTAATTTCAAGATATTCTTTTATCATAGGAATAAGTTGAACTGCCATATCACCATCCTTTATAAAACTAGCTACTTCCTTAACTAACAGTTCAAGCTGAGTTTTATTTGTTTTTGAATTCTTATAAATATCCTCAAATAAGGATGATAAACTTTTTCCTTCAAATATTTCAAATTCTATACTCATAATTGTTTCCTCGATTAGATATTATAACTCAATTATAAATATTAATAAACGCAAAAATGACAGTTATATACATATATAACAAAATTTTTTACTAAATATATATAATAGTTATATATGTGAGATGTTTAGTATAGATATCTCAATATAGAAAAAGGGATAGACCCTTTTTTGTTAAAACAAACGGGAGAATAACCATGAAGGAAGTCATAACTACAGTCAAAGGTTGGTTGGACGATTTAGTTCATCTAATGACCTCTTTTATAGCAATAGGAGCCGTTGGCGAAGTATTGTTTGGAAGTGGTGTATTTGGCGTTAATGTTATAGGTAACCTGACATCTATTATAGATAAGTTCGGTAGTTCTGGTTTTGCAGGATTAGTCGCACTATTGGTGTTAGTGGGTTTATTCCGTAAGTAAAGGCCTTATCGTAAGGAATAAAACAAAAAAGGGGATCAATGATCCCCTTTTTTTTACTTAAAATATAGAACCCGTATTAGAAGTATCTATAGAACCAGTAGACTGAAATTCCTTAAATAATCTCTTATAATACCGTTTCATTACATTAACAACTCTTGTAATATGTTGAGTATTAGAACCAGTCATTTCTCTTATTAATACATAAAGAGCTTTCTTGTTAAAATTCTCCATATTTTGTGATCTCCTAAATAACTCTAATACAGCATCTGCAACAAGAATATCCTTTTGTCTCTTAAATATATTAGGTAAATTATTTTCCCAGTAATCCAGCATCATTTCAGTAAACTCTTCGTATGTTTCTTTATCATCTACGACCTGACTCTCACTTGATAGGTTTCTTTTAAAATCTAATATATCTAATCCCCGATGACTTTTCATCTTTTTGTAATTATTATTATTATTTAAAATAAGATAATTTTTTGCAACTATAGAAAAGTAAGAAAATGCCTTACCCTTACCTTCCTTAAATTTATGCATATTCATTACGAGAAAAGATACCACTTCATGCTTAACCTGTTCTGATGGAACATCAAAATAATAAAACTTAAAGGTGTGAATTATATTTTCTGCTAATTTATCAAACGGATATGCTATATGTTCATTATAAATTTTATTTCTCAAAAAAGAATCTTCTGAATTATTATATCTAATAATAGCATTTTCAGTTATTTGAGTAAAATACATTCTTGACTTTGCTTTTTTACGTGGCATCTACTTCTTCTCCTAATGTTTCTTGTAAATCATTAATTATTTCTTTTATTCCAGTAAATATAGATCCTATTTCATCATCTGCTTCGAAGTGTCCTGTAGCATCTATTTCTTTAAGTTCTTCACTAACATTCGTTACACTATTAGAAAACCCTTCTACCCAAGTTTCTAACATTTCTGTTTTTCTTGTTAAGTTCCAAATTACATATCCTTCAATGAGAACAGCAATTCCTAATACTATTTCTACAATCATTTTTTACCTCCGAATAATTCATCAAACAAATCTTGACTACGTTGTTTCATATCAACATCTTTAACTTTTTCTGTACTATCTACTTTAGCAGCAGTTCTTATATTATCAAGATGTACTTTTTCCTCTTTTTGTTCTGCGTCCTCTCCACGCTTCCACATATCTGACTCAATATGTGTAGCCATACTATCTGCTTGATGAAGAACATAAGCTATATTAGATTTTAATCCCCAATCAGGATTCCAACTAATATAATAGTTTTTATTTGCTTCTTCATATAACCCATCTGTCAATCTTAAACCTATATATTCATTCTCACTCATTGGAATTTGAAAGTGTCCAAGTAAAAATATAGCTCTATCTGTAACTGTCATATAAGATAGTTCACCATTATGTGTAAAGATTTCACCACGATTTTTTCTATGCCATTCTGAATCTTGTGGGACATAATAATCTTTATCCAAATCACCAACTTTACCTAAATCATGATGTATAGCTGCAAATATTAATTCTTCATCTGTAAAATTAATAGTTGCTTTGTTTAGTTCCCACATCTCTTTAATCTGTACTGCTAAATCTGTTACGTGGAGAACGTGCTCTACATAACCACCAACGTGTGCATTGTGATAATGTTCTTTACCACTTGCGGGCGCTACTGTCATTCTATCTTCAAAATGATGATACATTTTAAGAAGTTTTTCCCTTCTGTTATCAGGATAATCTTCTGGAAATGTATCTTTAATAAGTTGTATTAACTTATTCCAATTCTCTTGGATTTGTTCTGCTGTTAATTGTTTCATATAACCTCATACCTATTTTTTGTTAACTTAATTGTAGGTTCAGTTCGTAACCTGTTCCTATAATGACTAAATGATATTCTAACACCCCAACCCATATGTCCTAAAATATCCTTTTTACTTACTGATTTCTTTTTATGAATAAAGTCTACGATTTTTGGATACGATTCACTACTATCTCCAATTACTTTAAACGATTCAGGTTTTAAAAAGTTCCATTTATTAAACCAAGATGGAACTCTATTTTCCCATTTAAAATCATTAATACTTTTCTTTAAATATATTGATGCTACGTCTCTCACAAAATCACTATTTAATACTTGTTCTATTTTTTTTAAAAAATCTTTACTATCTTTATATAACAATGGATAGTCTTTACCAACCATTTCAGGATAACATAATTTATTTGGTAAAACATACGGTACTCCCATACTTAAAGAATCAGTTGTTGCTATTGACCAAGCTGAGTACTTCTGAAAACAACCTACACCCACTTTCATAGATTTTAAGAATTTTAAGTATTCTTTTCTATCACTTATTTTAACTCTTTTTGCATAAGGTTTATCTATATCTGCTAAAGTAGTATAAACTGTAAAGTCTTGTCTTTTTTCCCACAACAAATCCATCTGGTTAATAAACCATCTAAACCCTGTATACTCATTATCTCTATGATTAAAAATAATATTGTTACCAGTTGGTGTAGATTTCATATCAACTTTATCAATTCCTAAATAATGTGGTTGAATTATTTCTTCTAAACTATGAACTATTCTTGGGTGATATGTTCCTGCAACTTTATCTAAAACTAAATCTTTTAACCACTCTGAATTTACTCCACATTCTTCCATCTCTAACATACCTGCAATATTATGCATTAACATAGTTTTATTATATGCAGTATTTTCAGGAACTTCATACCAATGACAATATCCAACTATTTTTGGTGAAATATTAGTCTCATTATTAAACAAATTAGATAACTGTAATGTATGTTCTGGTAGATGGGAATATAATACATCATAATCTGTTTCTTTCCATCTTAATACCTTTTTAATCTCATCAAAATTAAAATGTGCTCTCATAGAATTCGGATAAGATGGTAAATTAATTGGTATCTGTGTTGTATTCTCAAATGTCAAACTCTTAATATCCATTGGTGATAATATAGTCCAGTGAATATCATTACGAATTTTATTAAGTTCTTTAATTACATTATGTAAAACAACTACATAAGAATCTTTTTCCAAATCCCTCATATAAGTTATGTTAGGATATACAAGAATTTTATACTCATATTCCTTATCATTATCAACTTCAGGTAACCATTTATATATGTTCAAATACAACCCTCTTTTTTCGCATACCATAACGGTTATTAATAATTTTCCATACTTGTGAATCAGTAGTTGTTGGACCTGGCATATGAAAAATGCAAGGTTCTGTATTAGTACGTCTATTGTAGATATATTTACTATTATAAATTATATCAAAATTAGCACTCCTACCATAATGTTCATCCCATAACACTTGAAATATTTTACAATCATAATCTAATCCTATAGGATTATCATTACCATATTTTTCATCATATTTTAAAAATATTTTAGTCCATACACCCTGATCTGAACCTAATTCAGAATCCTCTTTTACAAACAATGGATAAACTTCATTAATTAATTTTATAAAAGAATCTTTTTTTCCTATCATCATACCAGAATTTAAAAATCTATATTTTTCTTTAGGGTTTGGATAGGAATCTTCCAAAGAATCAAATGGATAACAGTTTGTTTCTGCATTAAATATTACTTTTGATTCTGTAAAATTTTCTGTAAATCTTTTCTCTATTTCTTCTAATCCTTTATAGAATAAAACATCCCTTGAATCAATAAAAAGAATATAATCTTCTTTTATATTAGTAGTATCTAATCCTTCTTTTAATATAACAATTTTATCAACTGGTTTTTTCCATTTTATATATCTACCAAAAACTGTAGGATTTATATTTAAACGTTCACAACTTTGATATAACCTTTTATCATATAATTTATTATCTGATTCTACCCAACATACAAAAATATTATTCATTATAAAGCCTCGCTAATTTATCCATTTCACAAAACTTATTTGCTCTTGATTTTAATACAACTTTCATTCCCATTTGAACTTCATATATCCAAATATCTTCCTTTAATATTTCCATTGCGTCTAAAAGTGGTTGTTTATATTCCTTAACAACTGGAGTAATAACAACTAACACTTCTTCTTTTCTTTTACACTCTTCAGCAAGTTCTATTAAATAGGTATCATCAGAGAACCCGTAATAAACAACTTTTTTAGCGTCCAACTTCACTTAAATACCTTTCCTTTGTATCTTCCCAGGTTGTATTTAAAATATCTGAATAAAATAACTTCTCTGGTTTGATTCTATCTTCACTTAATAACTTTTTATACCTTCTAATAGCCTTTGGTTTCCACCAATTCATTATGTAATCACTATCATCAATGTACTTCTTTTTCATTCTCAAATCTGTTTCTTCTATCTCTCCCCGTAAAAATTCTTTTCCATTCTCATAAATGTCTGCAAAATATATACCTCTCTTAAAACCATGCTCATATGTAGATAACTTAATCCCTAATTCTTTATAAATTAGTCCTAAAATCTTTTGTTTAATTCCAGTTACTGGTCCTGAAACTCCAGGTTTTGGTGTTGTAGCTTTTTTATACTTTTCGGGATACTCTTCTTTATACCATTGATGCCAACTATCATAAGTTGCATCATCTGGCTTAATACTTATTCTACCTTTTGATTCCCCAAGAGTTTTCCAATGTGGAATACCATTATACATTGAGTGAATTCCATAAAGAGAAGTAGTTGATGCACCAACTAAAGTTTGACCATATAACTTTTTCCAAGTATCTCTAACTACCGATGAAGTTACCATAGCAGCAACTAACTTACCACCTAAGAAATTAAAACCTAATGGTTGAACGCAACATATAGTAGTTCCTATTGAAGTGTAATTTAACTTACCATCCTTAAATTTATTATCCTTAGTCCATCCAATAAATTTATCTCTTACTCCTAACGAAGTAACATCTGATCCCATACAAATCATACCTAAAACTTTATTTGTATTCTTATCTTTAACATAAAATTTTAAATTTCTGCCAGGATTGGCTGTGAATTCCATTGTATGAATTAACCTACGCAATAATGTCCAATTCTCATTATCACTTGCATTACCTTGTTCTACATATTCAACAATTGGATTTAAAGATTCAATTTCATTTACTGTTAATTCTTCATTATAGATATCAGTTGGCATCCAGATAGAATTATCTAACCGTTCAAACTTAGATGCTTTTTTGGTCATACCATAAACATCTTTATTGAACTCTTGCCATTTCTTATATAGAGTCTGTTCCTCTACTGACATAGTTTGTAAGTAATTCATATTATCTATGAATTTCTTTTTTTCTACATCATAGTCGAACTTTACTTCATCGAAGAAATCTTCGAAAGCCATATAACCTCTTTTTAATTATTACTATTTATACTTACTAAATTAGTAGGCCAATTCATCTTATAAAGATGTACATCTGTATACTTGTATGGTTGTACGTGTTTAGATTCTAATATATCAACATAGTTAACATACTTTGGATTCATTGTATCTCTTACGTTATACACACCATCTTTATGACCATCAGTTGTCCCTTTAATGAGAATGAAATCCCCATAGTCAAATGGTCCACCCCAACGTTTTAATAAATTGCGAGATAATGCAACATACTTATAATCTGATGCTTTACTGATACGGATACGTGTTCCATCTGCTGTTATATTTGGTGTATTATCTGTTTCACGTACATTTGGTCTATACATAGTTACATCAACTACTACACCATATTTATAAAACTCTGTTAATTCTGATCTTAAAGTTTCAGTAACAGCCATTTGGTTATTTAGTTGAGAATTATAAATTCGTTTATTTTTTTCAATCATATTAACTGAAAAAAATCCATTTAATAAAACAACTAAAATAACATATGCTATAAGTCTTTGATTTTCACTTATCATTTATTACTCCTATTGATTTCAGTGGAGCTGGTGGGAATCGAACCCACGTCCAGTCTGTATTTTCCAATGAGTCATTCACAGCTTATTTGATTTCTAATAGGATAAAATCAACAAAACACCATCGAGTTCGTAACCTCGACTCCGACAACACATCTCTCTGTTGCTAAGGAATAGTTTTCCACTAAGGTAGGATACTATTTCACCCAACCGTTTGTCTAACTTATTTTATGCTCGGGTGTTAGACAACCCAAGGACTTATGCGTAAGCGTAAGTCGGTTCGTAATTTGAAACAGGTTCAACGAAGCTCTCTAAGTTGGACACCATTTCCGAATTGGCTAAGTGCCAATCAATTACCAACCCGTTTAGCGAATTATCGCCATTTGGGTTTTGTGAGTCTTTTTTCACGAGTCTACTCAAACTCTGCTGCACTCAATTGTCAAATAACACCTGTCGATCGCCGTTTCAGCCCCATATTGTTACTTATCAGTCGTTTTAACGTTCTTCGCAACAAGCCCCTTTGAACCTTCTCCGATTTCAAATTCAACCTTTTGACCTTCATCTAAAGTCTTAAAGCCTTCACTTTGAATTTCGGAAAAATGTACAAAGTAATCTTTACTATCTGTATCCGATTCAGAATCTGCTATGAAACCATAACCCTTCTTATTATCGAACCATTTAACTACGCCTTGATTCATTGTTTCTTTCCTTTTTTGTTACCATAAATTTTCATTCTCTTCATCTTCTGAATATGCATCTAATGGATTATCAATTTCTGCTGTTAATATTTCCAAAACTTGCTCTACTATTCTCCAATCTTGTTCTTCTATTGCATCCCTTAATAAACTTATCATGTTTTCTATATCTAACATATATAAATATCTCCTAATTTAAGGATAAATAGATTTATTTTTAATTTTTCATCAAATGTGGTTGAGCCTCAACTATACCAGCATTCGTAACTTTTATAAACTCTACCCTACTATGATACTCAGTAATATCGTTAGCACCAACATAACTGAAAGAGCTACGAATTCCATCCGTAATGTCGTGTAATATTCTTTTGACTTTTCCTTTGTATGGTATAATTTTATGATTCCCTTCAACATTCTTACTTTCACCTCTAGATTTTTTAGAATCTAACGATGCTGATCCTCTATACTTTTTGTATAATTGTTCATTAGGCCATTTACCTACTTTTTCTATTTCGCCAGGAGTTTCTTTAGTACCCGAGAGCAAACTCCCCAGCATGAAACAATCTGCTCCAGCACCCAATGACTTGCAAGAATCGCCCACATTACGAATCCCCCCATCAGCAATAACAGGCACCCCAAAGTTATCGCAAAGGGAAGCACAATCCAAAATAGAAGTAATAGAAGGAACTCCGACACCAGTCCTAATTCTGGTTTCACAGAGACTTCCATTTCCGATTCCGACTCGTACTCCGTCTGCTCCCCATTCACAAATTTGTCTAGCTGCTTTTGAAGTTGCGACGCTTCCCGCGACAACTTCGAATGTGTTACTAATCTCATTTTTTAATCTCCTCAAAGCATTTTTTACTAATTTATGATGACCATGAGCTACATCTATAAGTAGAACATTACATCCATTATTTATTAATTCTTGCGCTCTCTCAAACCAATCTCCTGTAACTCCTATTGCTGCACCCAATGGTGGATTTTCAAACCATTGTTTATTAGAAATATCTAAATCTTTCATACCCTTCCAATGAGATTCTATTTCTTCTTTTAAATTTAAAACCATATTAGATTGTTTATCTATTTCCATAAACCTATGAATAAAACCAATACCACCGTGATTCCACATTCCATATGCCATTTCATATTCCGTAATTGTATCCATTGGTGAGGACACTATTGGTATTTGTAATTTAATATTTTTGGTAAGGTTTGATGTTAAGTCTACATCATCACGAGATTCTAATTCAGAATACTTCGGTGTAATATTTACATCATCATATGTAAGATATTCTCTCATCTACTCATACCTCTTTTTTTCATATCATCATGTATAGCATCAACATAATCTTTTGCTTCTCGTAAACTAACTTGTTCTTTAAATTGATCATGCATTTCTTGTCTATAATGTTTAATAGCGTTTATCTTCTGACCTTGTGCTAAAAAATCTTCTATTGTTTCATTCATTTCAAGATTAGCCAAATCATCAAAATCGCCATTTTTAACTTTATTTCTAAGTCTCCATATTTTGTTTGATTCTCTCATTACTTTAATTATTAAATCTCTTTCACTATCTGGATCTACACTCTTCATACCTGTAGTTAACTCTCTTACTTCCATAATCATAGTATTCACAGATATTGAATGTTCAGTAAACAAATGCCTTTCTGTAGGAACGTCTGGTTCTGTTTCTTCGCATAAACTAACCAACATTTCTAATCTATCTAAGATAAGTGCTTTATCCATTTATATTTTATATATTTCCTGTGGTGGTTTATTCGCATGACATTCTTGATTACAATAATTATAAATGAAAACTCTTTTATTACCTCTCAAGTCAACTCTATCAGTCTTAGCTTCACTTTTACTATAAACCTTTTGTTTACCATAAACACCTGTTGATGGTACTACAGTAAATGTATATGGTTTACTAGCCATCTTACCACAACTATAACATTTTTTGCTACCTTTTGTACTACTCATTTATTACCTTTCATTTTATCTTCAAATAATTCTAATTGATTGGGATTATTGTTAAGTGGATGAAACCAATTTCCACTATCATCAACCCACAAATTCCAACCTAATGATATATTAAATTCTATAGCTTCTAAAAAATCCTTTGTCAATCTATCTGAACTTTCTAATGTGATTGGTAATCTACTGTGTCGTATCTTTGTCATATTTCTTATTCATTTTCTTTTTATACCATTCTTTAGTTGGATTATCTTCAGTAGTATTCCATACTGCTTTATCTAATAACTCATTCAATGGTTTCATTTCTTCACCAAATCTTGCATCCATTTCCCACAACACATATAAATCTGTATTTAAAGATTCAGCAATTTTTTTCAATGTTTTATAATCTTCTGTAAGATTTAAATCACCATACCATACTTTACCATAACCTGGCATCAATACATTAGCATTGAATACAATTAAATCATCTGGATGTTGTTCTGTATATTCCCACTTAGCCCCACCTATCATTCTTGCGTCATAAAATTCAAAAGCATCAAAATATTTTTGTACTTCTTTTACTGGTACGGTTGGTTTAAAATCACTAGGGTATTCCCCAGTAAGTTCTATTGTTTTATCAAACATATTTATTCTCCATGTAATTTGCTAAATAAGATATACAGATTGAAACAAGCACATCTTCATATGGAAGTGCGTTTGGAACTCCAAAATTCCATATTATTAATAATAGTAGCCATACTCCCCAAATAATTTTACTCATTTGGTATAAGTACTCCTCTGAGATAATCATCTAATAAGGATCTTTCTATTTTAATTCTTTCCTTATAATCTTCATAAGTTTCATCTTCAAGTCTTTTCAGACCTTGTAAAACAGTTGATACTTTGTATCGTTCATCAAGATAAGGTTTCTGAGTTGGGTATTTAATTGTCCAATCCATTTAATTTACTCCTGCCAATTGAAAAATTTGTTATCTGATTTAGTTTCTAGAATTCTGTTATAAATATCTGCATGTAATACATGTTCTGGATTCACCACATCACACCATTCATATTTTTCCCACTTACCGCTTTCTGTTGGTTTATCATAATCCTTATGATTACTGATATAAACCTTTACACCATATTCTCTAAGAAGTGTTATATACTTAGTCTTACCTGTAGCAAATAAACCCTTTTCATCTTTAGTTACTATATAAAGAGGAAAGTTCCAATGTTCTGCATGCCAAGCAGAAGAATAAACACCACTATCAGAGAAAGCACCTTTTGAAGATACAACACAAACAACATCAAGCGTCTGATTAATAATTACCATATCTACATCAGGAAAAATACCATCAATTAATAATTGTTTATAAGTTCTAGGTGGTAACCCCCGTCCATTCTGATAAAAGAAATAACCTATTTTATTATTAGTTTCATGTCTCTTACCCCAATACACTTGAAATCCATTATATCCATCTACTAATCCTGCTAATCTATCAACAATACGAAGCTCTAATTCATTTCCACGGTCTACCTGACCCGAATAAATCTCAGACATCACTTCGGAAATAATCTTCTCATTATTTTTATAACCGTTTGGTTTTGTAACTTCCACTGCCATTTTAAACACCTATGTTAACTTTCTTTGTTCCGATTTTTTTATTAATATTAGCATTACCAACTTCCATTTCTTCTCCGCCTTCTGAATATGATTTATCACCAACATGCACCGCATGAGTTTTATCACCATCAGTAACATCATAAGTCATAAGAGTATCTCCAGTATACTGATCAACCCAATTTGCTTTAGAAGCCTTATGTAACTTTTCAGCTTCAGTTAAACTTCTCTTTTTAGATTTCTTTATAAGTACACCAGCCCTTAACCATTCTTCATATACATCATAAAAATAGTTATTCATTTTTCCTAATTGAGAATTAATATTCTTCCCAACGTTTCTTCCAATCTTTTGTCTGCAAAATCCATGTTCATTTTCATGAACAGTTTCTTCCTTAGTAATAGGATCAATGTTTGTTACATATCTCGGAGTTCCATCATCGTTCTTATGTTCAACAACTGTAATCTGGTGATTGTCATCATAATAATAATATTTATCTGCTGCATCCAATGCTATAATCATCTTTTCAAGAAGATCAACGTATGCATCCTTACGTCCAATATCAAGTGTAGCACCTTTAAGTTCTGTGCTAAATATTGGTAACTTACCTTCCAAAAGTTGATAAGTAAATGTATGCATCAATAAACTCAAGTTCTTAATACCACCTAACTTTACAACAGCAAAAGTATCCTTTACTCTATAGTGAGTTAAGAATCCCTCTGCAAGTACATCCCAAGCTTTGGTAACTTTCTTTAATGTATTTGCCTTTATTGGTGCACCATACTCACAAGCACTATCAAGAGTTTTATCATCAAATTGTTTATAAACATCTGGATATGCAAAAAGTACTGATAAAAGTATAGTTCTTAAATCATCTCTCTTCTTCAAAAAATCAGATTTAAATGCACGTTTAAAATACTTTACTGTAAATGGATTTTTTTCTATACTTGACATATCCCTTAAAAAATCAGCAACCATAGAAAATGTTGCAAGTCTCAAATCCATTTTTGTTAATGGACTTCCACTATTAACTGCTTTATAAACAGACATTAACTGATCAACTGATGCTGATTGTATAACTACAACAGGAACTCTAATTTCCCTAATTAGTTCTTGAATCTCAGTAGGATATTTAACAAATTCCTTACCTGTTAACTTAACACTTTCTCCAGTTAACGTAGTAAACTTTTCATTTAATTTCTTGTTTGTTGGTTTATAAGCAACTTCTCCTTTTTCGGGAGCCATCCAAGACTTTTCAGTTTTAATTCTATGTTGACCATCAAGCAAAATATATTCTTTACCATCTTCCTTCAATGATACCATATAATCTAATGTATACTTTAAATTTTCGTATTCATCATCTTGATTTGTAAACTCTGTTAGTCTATCTTCAATATCCATAATAATAGAATTAACTTCCACTAATATACGAATACTAAATAATCCTGTACCATCTAATAGTGATGCAAAATAGTTATCAATCCTTGAAGATTTCCAAGGTGCAAAAACTCTCTGCATTAACTCTCTATCAATATAAATTTTGTGAACTTTTTCGATGAACCAACTTAATTCGAATTCAAGCCAAAGAAAGTTTTTACCTTTTCCTGACCTTAATGTAGTTGGTGAAAATCTATAACCTTTTATTTTTTTATCTGCCATAACTGTCCTTCTTTCTCTAATTGTTATTTGTCAATAATGATAATTGCTTCATCATCTTCTATGGATACGAAATTTAATTATCATCATACTTCACAAGTAAGTATTGCGCACTGCCCTGAAAACGTCTAAAAAGATCGTTATATTGATTTTTTTCCTTGAAACCAATGTAATTTACCATTATCAGATTGAAATGCTTCACAACCACAACTTTTCCATACACATTTCCATTGATATCTACTTGTCCAA
>Ga0208406_1000747_pt1 | contig 12994 bp, 7 predicted proteins | sample ETNtaG_15_FD_185769 | JGI IMG/M metagenome (GOLD analysis project Ga0208406, IMG submission 185769) | Marine microbial and viral communities from oxygen minimum zone, Eastern Pacific Ocean - ETNP201302PF89A (SPAdes) (version 2) | ecosystem: Environmental > Aquatic > Marine > Oceanic ...
GCGGGATATAAATTGGCCGAATTACAAGGGGAACGAACGGCGCACCGGGTTTTCCGGAGCGGATGGGCCGATACACGGACGGACGGCTTGGAAGTTTCCGGTTGGTCTGGCATGGGAGTCAAAGCCTGTGGTCGATGGGGAGGCAGTGTATCTCGCCTCTCCGGGGATGCGCAATATCATGTGGAAGCTCGCGCTGGATACTGGCCAAGTGCTCGATGTCACTAGACAGGTAGCGCGTATAAAAGGGGATCAGCTGTATAGCGTTCCCTGTCTGGCATCGACGCCGGTTGTTCTGGAAGGTCACGTTCTACTGCGCGAGATGGGTAGTCGGGGCAACAGAGGAGATACGAAGCACGTGGTCTATATCGACAAAAAAACGGGAGAGATCGATGAAAAGATCTACGCTGGGCACGTCGACTATAGAGCGGGATATGCTCCATTTGCAGCGAGTGAAAAGTATCTGGTTGTTCCCTTCGGGGTGCAGGATATTGAGGGAATTCCACCCGTCTGCCAGCCGTTTAATCGGATCGTTTGTAAAGATGCTGTTACGGGTGAGCAGCTATGGGATTTCAACGTGGGGCCGACTTTTGCAGAGCCGGTGCTAGAAGGTAAGCAAATTTTCATCGGTACGAGAGCGGGGTATCTGTACTGTCTGAAGGCGGACGGTGAATACTGGCCGGCTGCCAGTGAGCGGATCGCTTGGGAGTTTAGGGCGGAGGAAGGGATCAATCGTAGGGTGGAGATAGATAAGCAGCACGTTTACTTTGGATCCAATGATGGGGTGGTGCACTGTTTGAATAAAGCGGATGGGAAGTTGGTCTGGTCCTATCGGATAGAGGAGGCAGAAAGTAGAGCATTCAGGCAGTTTTCGGCGCCTCTGGCCCATGAAGGGAAACTCTTTATCGGTGGTGCGGATAAGAGGCTGTATTGTCTGCATGCCTCTTCGGGAGAGCTTCTATTTCAGAGTGAGAGGTCGGATTGGGTACGTTCTCGGCCCGTGGCGGGAGGAGGCTGCATCTATGTCGCTTCGATCGACGGGGTGGTCGCCAAGATCGACTGTGTGGGAGAAATTGGAAAGGTCGTCTGGGAAAAGCGAATCGGTGAGCACTGGATCTACGCCGATCTAGAAATGGCAGGCGACAGGATCCTGCTAAATGATTCAGATCTGTACTGCTATTGCTTGAATCTGGAAGGGGAGGTGATGTGGCAGCATAGTTTGATCAAAGACTTCGTCAGGGATGGCTATCGGATCTTTACCGATCAGATAGCCGGGGGGGCATACTACCAGTCGAAGCCGACGGCTGCCGACGGTCTGATCTATGTGGGTACACCGAGTCGGTTTGTGTATGCGTTGGATGCCGAGAGTGGGGAGGAGAGATGGAAGTTCGAACTTGGGGCGGCGGTATCCGGGTCGCCCGTTTATGATCAGGATAAGATTTATATCGGGCAGCAGGGGGGAGAGGACGACTTTTACTGTCTGGATGCTCGGAATGGAGAGCTGATCTGGAGGCAGGATGTCAGCTGGGTATGGGGATCGGTCAATGTATCGGACGGTCTGGTCTTTATTCCTGGCGTCGACGGGTATGTGAACTGTCTGGATGCGGAGTCGGGGCATATTATCTGGCGTTATCGCACCGAGCGTTCCACCTGTAGCGAGCCGTTGGTGATCGGGGGGCACGTCTTTTTCGGAGGTTGGGACCGCTATCTATACAAGTTCGATAAGCGGAGCGGGAAACTTGTCTGGAAATATCAGCTGAATGGAGGATCTGATTCCGGTTCGCCGATCAGCGCTGAGGGGATGATCTTTCTACCGGTGGGCGGATCGACGTTCCGATGTCTCGATCCGGAGTCGAAAGAAGTGATGTGGACGCCCGGTTTAGAGTCGAAGATGTTCAACGTTACTCCGGCCTACAACGATGGGAAGGTCTATATCTCTGCTCTGAACGGTATTGGCCTGGGGGGGATACCGGTCGCTGCTCAGGTTTTTGCCATTGATTCCGGGAATGGGGAGCTGATTTGGACTTTTGATGGAGGAGGGGGACTGACCGGTCCGGTGGTTGGGAATAATGGTCGGGTTTACTTCGGGTCTACCGTCAACTCCTGTTTTTTCTGTGTCGATGCCAACGGGAACGGAGATGGAACTACGGATCTGCTCTGGGCGGTCAGGATGGAGAACAAAACGGAGGAGTCGGTGCCGGCCATTTACAACGAGAAGGTGTATATACTGAACTCGGGAGGATATCTACAAGCAATCGAATGAAATACATGGTCTGTATTATTGTAACCCCATACACAAGCTATCTTTTGCTTGGATATCGGTGAGTTATTAATACGTCCAAGAAATCAATTTAAAAGATCAGAATTTAAACTATACATTTATGCTCGTCTATTTCCAAGTCACAGTAGCTAAAGCAATAATTGATGAATGGGTTGACCTCCGTCGGTGATTGGGATGGGACGGTTTTGCTGGTCATAGAGGATTTTAGAGGGATCGATACCAAGGGTCGCATATACAGTCGCATGAAAATCAGGTACTGAGACTGGATTCTCTAGGATGGTGGCAGCTAGCTCATCGGTTACGCCATATGCCCCCCGATGGTTTAATCCCCCACCCGCTAAAATCAGTGAAAATGTCTTTGATTGGTGGCCACGGCCGCCGCCACTGTCAAATCCAGCAGGTCGTCCAAACTCAGTGGCAACTACAATTAATGTGCGATCTAATAGATGCCGTCGTTCCAAATCTGTGATTAAAACTGATAAAGCCAAATCTAATTCTCGGATTAATAAATGTTGTTTCATCTGTCCTTTATAATGTGTGTCCCATCCCGTCCCATTGCGGAAATTCAGATTGTGTGAAACCTCAACAAAACTAACACCTGATTCAATTAATCGTCTGGCAAGTAAACACCGTTTCCCAAGCCCCGTAGTTACGTCTGCACCGTACAATTCTCTCGTTTGAGTGGATTCTGAAGTCAGATCAAATGTTTTCATAAACGACCCGAAGGATAATTTTTCGGCTTGATCAATTATCTGATGATATTCTTGAATTTGCTTGGCATTTTCAGCTGTTGTTGAACCACGAAGAGTTTGCATCAATTTTTGCCGACGCAAGCGACGCGAGTCGGTTAGCTGCGGGGAAGGGGTTAGAGCTACTGGCCCCGTCTCTACATCAGTCAAATACAAATGTCCATATCGTGGTCCAAGATAGCCTGGGCCACGTGCCACGTTAGGGTAACCGATCAAGACGTAGGCAGGAATGTTACTGTTTGTCGAGGCATACTCATGAGCAACAATTGAACCCACAGACGGATATTGGATGGTACCAGAAGTCCGGCGCCCTGTATGGACACGGATTGTTGCTGCCGCATGCTCATCGACTACGTCATGATGAACAGTTCGAACTGCCGTCACCCTATCCATCAAGGGCGCCAAACCCGACAAGTGTTCACAAACTTGTACTTTGGCTACAGCAGTATCAATCGAGGGATAGTATGAACCCGGTTTATTTGTCTTGGCGTCTCCCAATTTCTTGGGATCGAAAGTGTCAATTTGCGCCATGCCACCACCGAGCCAAAGAAAAATGCAGTGTTGGGCCTTACCTCGAAGATTGGCCCATTTAGAAACAATCGGCATAGGATTAGCTATAGTTGCCAGGCTAACAGTGGAAGCAGCAATCAAAAAATCACGTCGTTGCACGTTTCCTTTTTCCTTTCACCCCACCCTTAGGGTGAGAAAATCATCTCCGGTGAATTAACGAGAGCCCATAATAAGTCTTCACAACGCTGACGCCAGTTTTTCTGTAAGGCGAGACTTGGTGTAGGGCCATTCTTAATAAGCAGTTGTTTGTCAACCATAAATGAATTGGCTTTTTCTTGTAAGTGATTCGACCAGGTGACATATTTGGCTGGATTAGGTAAGGCCTGAGCTTTACCCATCTCTCCTAATTCCCTGACAACACGGTCTTCAAAACCATCCCTTAAGAGATTATTACAAACAACCAATTCGTTTGCAGTAGGATACCGGGTCAGTAGCCGCAGAAAAATTGATCGGACCAGTCGATCCAGTGCCAGCGATTCAACCACTAATTTTTCCATTTCTGACCCAGGTGTAATTGTGGTCATTTTCTGTACGAAGACCCCATTAGCCAGTATACCTGGCTGGATCAAATTCAATTCGATCTTGGTTCGGGTTCTTGGTTCCATGCGGGAGCCATGCCAGCCGAATCCTTCCAGGACATCAACAATAGATTGTGTTTCTGGCAAAGCTAAACTGGGTCGATCACGCTCGTTGGATAAGCTGGTCAACTGCCAACTACGGCGTGGTAAGCCAAAGTTGATAGCGTTTTGGCGTCCCCTTGAAATATCAAGGTCAAGACTGAGTTGTTCTGTACTTAGTCGCTTTCCGAAGACGGCAACTAGACTGTCCACAATTTGCTCTGCACCCAGTAAACGACGCTGAGGGACTATGAACTCAGACCTTGGCTCGCTGGTCTCATTAGAGACACTTTGGTAGAATCGACTACTTAAAATCAGGGAAATAATGTGTTTTGTATCGTAATTGTGGGTGCTAAATTGACTGGCTAGCCAAGTTAGCAGATCCGAGTTATATATCTTGTTACCTTCCCAATCATCCACTGGCTCAATTAAACCTTCTCCAGTCAGCCTCGCCCAAATTCGATTAACGATCACTTTTGAAAAACGTTGATTCTCTGGTCGTGTTATTTGAAATGCCAGTTGCTCGCGTAAAGAGGGATTCGCCGGTAAAAACCTCCCAGCAACTGGATCATTGACTAAGTTAGTCAGTGTCCATCGGGGTTCTACTTTTGTGCCTACCTGGAGTGTTACTGCAATCAAAGGTTTTCGTCCACTCGGTAGCGTACTTAGATCAACACTACTGGAAGTAGGCACTTCGATTGCCTCCTGTTTAAGCATTGCTGCCAGCTCAAATAAGTCGCGTTGTTTTGTCTGATGAAAAGGGGCATCGTGACACCTCGCACATTTCATATTGATACCGAGAAAGGCGGAGGAAACAATAATGGCTTTGGCCGCCATTGGTACATCATTCTGCGATGCAAGGCCAAATCCCTTGGGTCCGCCGGCGTAAACTCCTCCTTCCATGCTCAGCAATTCTGTAACGAAGACATCGAACGGTTTGTTGTCCAGCAAAGCTTCGTAAATCCAATATCGGAATGGTCCTGTATTGTTCAGCGTAGCATTGATAAGATTTGGATTTTCAGCTAAGACTTCCTGCCAATAGGAAACCCAGTGGTCCGCCCATCTAGGGTCCCGTAGGAGTTGTGTAATCACCTTGGATCGACGTTTATTGCTAGGATCAGCTTGAAACTGCTCGATTTCTATTTCGGTGGGAGGAATGCCGATAGTATCATAATAGACCTTTCTCAGAAAAGCCAAATCAGATAAAGGCGGACTGTGTTGATAAGGCTTAGCGGGTATAGGTCGATTCAGTTCAGCTCCAGCATTAATCCATCTGCGAAATATCACGACTTCTTCTGCAGTCAAAGCTTTGCCACTACTGGGAGGAGGCATTCTTTTGGAATCATCGTCAATAGTAATGCGACGAAACAGTTCGCTATCGATGGCATTTCCAGCGACAATTGGAACAACCCCATTATCAGAGGCTTCAAACCACACCGTGCTAGGCAGATCCAGCCGTAGGCCTCCTGCTGCTTTCTCTCCGCTATGGCAAGCTCGACACTTGGCTTCTATAATAGGCCATACTGTTTGCTGAAAGTTTGGACCTGGGTCTGAAATAGATGTAGTATTATCCAAAGAGTGGTTTGAATCACCTGCAGTGGCCAGGTCATACAAATCATGTGTGAGGAACTGATCAATCTGGTTAGAATTGGGAGGAATATTGTTATTCAGCTTTGGCTCGGGAGCAGGATTTTCTTGGCTCCAACTTCTGGCGTACTCATGTCGATGATCCCAATAGGGTTTCCATTGTTGCCATTGATTCTTTCTCCGGTCGGCTTCCAGCTGACTGTAGTAAATCTCACGACGTTGCTTAAAGTCCCACCAGCCCTTATCAGTATATAGAAGATTTCCAGGCTTAGCTGTGAGTAAATAAAAGTTTTTGTCTCCGCTCAGTTGGATACTAACTGTGGTTTCGTTCGCCTCAGCACGAAGCACTTTTTTATAGTCAGACTCTGGCGGTTCTAAGATACCACCCACTAAGAACTCAAAAACCACTTGATGAAGGCCACCCTGAGATTGGAAAACAGCTAACTGTTCAGAAACGCCGGGAGCTGGTCGTCGAATATCGTCCCCTAGATCAAGTTGCTGGAATTGAAACGAGTCCTGTCCATCGGTACGATGCCGTACTGGAGGTGTCTGGGCCAGCATCTGGTCGTCGATTTTCAATTGTGACTTTCCTAACGACCTAATCAGCAATCGGTGTTCACCTGCAGGCAACTCAATTTGCCCAGTGGCACGAATTAGCAGCAATGTTGGTCGATCAGCACGGACGCCACTGTAGACATAGCGGTGTGGAATGTGAAAAAAAGCAAACGCCTCTTCAGCAAAGTGTTCAGTTTCGACTGGTAAGGTACTTGGAATTGTTTTATGGTCTGTCAGTCCCTCCTCAAAAAGCTGCACATGGATCGACGCATTACTAACAATCATCTGGGCAGATATCATGCAGATACAAATAGCCGCAATCAGAAAATATTTTCGCATGGTGATTTCAGTAGGGTGAAGGTGTTGTTTCCGTCTTTTGTTTTATCGAATTATGCATAAAATCAGATAAAATAATGTTTGCTTCGCTGGGATGATGACATTTGTCTCGTTCGATACCAACGAAAGTGAGAGTAATGAGCTGTATAGTGTTCCCTATCCTGGCTATTGTTATAACTTAGAAAGATCATCCGCTTGGGTGGACTTATCGGCCGCTGCCGCATGCGGTGTAAAACAGGAGAAAATGGCTATATCGCCTGCTTGCATCTCCGCATAGATATGCTGTTGTCCATCTATCCAGTCGGGGCTAATCTGTCCATCAAACGTATTAGATTGATGTAGGAATCCCTGTTGATAACCTGTTCAGAACTTCGTATACCCATTTTCTCTGTTGGTATTATCCAAAGCAACGGCAACTGTCAATAAACTGGAAACCCCTGCTACCAATTATAGCCTTGGTGGATCCCATTTCCATGGCTATCTGCCGGTTTGAAAATCAGTTTGTCTTTGAACAATACACTTTCATATTCGTTATAAATCGATGACAGCCGATCCATGATGCGCCTCTCAGTTACAACTGCAGCAAGAAGTGGTGAAACACTAATGGACGGGTCAACGTTCCAAGGTTTCCCATTGGGTAACATCTCAAACCGAAGTCTGAAAGGCTTGGTCCTCCATTCGGGGGGCTTCCTGCTGAAAAATATCAATCTCCTCAGGCGAAAAGACCGACCGGATCAAGAGAAAGCCGTTCTGCTGGTAAGCTTGGAGTTCGATTGTCGTTAACGGGTGAATAAGGATCCTTCGTTGCGGACCAGCCCAATGGGGTGAGCCGGTCCGACAGGGGTATTGAAGTTCAATTACATGCTGGATTTGCCTCATCACTCAATCTGCCTGTTTGGCATATGTATATAGATTTATTCGATTGAAGATTTTATTTCTGACCAAGAGATAGAAAGTTTCCCCACAGGCTTAACCGCAGTGGAGGGAAATATCTGATCACCCTCAATCACTAAATTTTCAAAACGAGGCTTAGTTTCGTGACAAATAAATCCGATGCGGCCACTGGGTTGAAACTTTGGCTCGTCCTTATCTTCACCCTCCCACAACAATTTATCATCTAAAAAGAACTGGAATTTCTTTCCTTTGGCGACAACCTTCATACGATAAGTCTTACCTGATTCAGCCTTTGGAGGTAGTGCACTTTTGAGGTGGACAAACTTGTTTTTGACCCAACGAGAAACTTGGCCTACATGCTGGTCGGTACGTATCCAGAAACGATAACCATTTTCACCCTTTTCATCTGCTCTAACTAATAAACCTGTGCAGTTACATGGATGCTTACCTTTGTCAACTGTTATATCAACTGCAACGCTATAGTCTTTCCAAGCTACGTCACCAAACATAATTTTGGAGTATGGTTCATCGGCAGTTAGTGTCAGTGCTTTCTTGTCCACTTTCCATTTGCCAGTAACTACCTCCCATCCTTTAGGCATACCATTATCAAAATCTTCCTCCCAAACACCCGCTGTCGCAAACGAAATAGCCAAAAAACATAATAATACACAATTTAATTTTCTCATAATTCTAACACTCCTAATATGTTTTATTTTAAAAGTTGAGGTTCAATTACATGCTGAATTTATCTCATCACTCAATCTGCCTGTTTGGCATGTGTATATATAGATTTATTCGATCGAGGATTTTATTTTTGACCAAGAGATAGAAAGTTTCCCCAAAGGTTTAACCGGAGAAGCAGGAATTTGATCACCTTCAATCACTAAATTATCAAAATAAGGGTCAGTTTCGTGACAAATAAATCCGATGCGGCCACTGGGTTGGAATTTTGGTTGGTCTTTATCTTCACCCTCCCACAACAATTTTTTATCTAAAAAGAACTGGAATTTCTTCCCTTTGGCTATAACCTTCATGCGATAAGTCTTGCCTGATTCAGCTTGTGGGGGTATTGCACTTTTGAGGTGTTCAAACTTGTTGTTGATCCAACGAGAAACTTGGGCCTGATGATTGTCGGTACGTATCCAGAAACGATAACCGTTTACCCCCTCTTTATCTGCTCTAATTAGTAACCCAACACAGTTACATGGGTGTTGGCCTTCACCAACTGTTATATCAACTGCAACGCTATAATCTTTCCAAGCTACGTCACCAAACATAATTTTGCAGTATGACTCATTGGTCGTTTGTGTTAGTGCTTTCTTGTCCACTTTCCATTTACCAACGATTGTCTCCCATCCTTTAGGCATACGATCATCAAAATTCTCCTCCCAAATACCTGCTGTTGCAAACGAAATAGCCAAAAAACATAATAATACACAACTCAATTTTCTCACGATTTCCCTCCCTTCTTAATAATATATAATCTTCCTATGGTAGTGTAAAAGATATATCATGGTCAAGTTAATTCTCTTTAAAAAGGGGAGGGACAAACAAACATAGCAGAACACCTGCCTGATTACTACCTGCAACACAAAAAAAGCTCCGTATAAACTTTACGCCAGCTGGGATTTCTGATAGGATGAATAAACACGACCTAATAAAAAAAGAAGGCTCATATCCATGAATACAGCATTGCCAGCACTAAGCACGCAGGAGATCCTACAGTTCATCACAAACGGATTTCTCGTGAAACGAAATATCCTCGACCCCAAACTTTGTGCTGCAGCGCGGGACAGGTTGTGGGCAGGGAACACTTCAAGTCATTTGCGCCGGGATGATCCTAAAACTTGGTTAAACGGTCTTCCGGAGGCAGATCGCCAAAGCACGCCTGATGGCCTGAATGACCGCACCGGTGCCCACGGCTGGCGATTGCGTGAACTTTCTGGCGACGAGGATCTGATCAACTTGCTTCCACGCCGTGTATTTCCATGGTTTGAGCAACTCCTTGGTGAAGGTGAAGTTGTAACACCAGAGGTCAGTTCCTCAGCGGCCGATCCAGATCCTCGTGGGAGTCGGTTGCGTGGCTGGCCGGTTTGGGGCGGTAAGGAGTTGCGTGGTATGTACTGTGTGCTGCCGAGAGAGCGTACGAGCGATTCACCTGCTCTGACGGATGCCGCCCGTGCGGGCGCACACATTGACCCCGAGCCGGTGCATATGGTAGCGAGCGCATATGTTGATAAGGTTCCAAAGGACGGCGGTGGCATTGCCCTCTTCCCAGGTAGTCACTGCGTGCTCTACGAAGCAGAGCTGGACTCTGTAGATCTCGCCCGCTATTCGATACTGCACTCGCCTCATCCGGAAAGCGGTGCTGCCGCATTTGTTTTACCACAACCTCCAGGTCTCAAGGACGCACTCGTCGACATTGAACCCTTTGAGTTTTTTGGTGATGAGGGAGATGTGGTCTTGTGGCACGGACGAATGTTCCACTCGGCAACGCCGAACTACAGCACCCCCCCGCAGATTCGACAGATGATTCTTTATGATGCCTACAAAAAGTCTGTGTATGGCAGAGCATACAACGGCCGTTATGTCAAAGGCCCACGACCATCGCCACCGCCCAACGTGAGACAACTCCACGAACTTGAACTCGGGCCAGAAGTTCCGCCGCCAGAGCCTCGCCCAGAGGGTCCGGGGCTTTGGGATGACTGGAGCGAAGCGGTTCGCACTATTGCAGCCTCTGAGGTCTAGACATGAGCACTGTAATGCGGGATGTAATGCGAGAACAACAAACCCACCCACACCAGCCCGCACTCTAATGCAGACCAGAGTGGATGGGTTGTGCCGCTTTAGTTTTAGACTCTAGCTGAAGAGTATTGCCATGTTTGGATATAGGAGTAAACTGAAGTTGCCTGGGTTTGGACCGCCGTGGCGTACGTGACTGTTGATGTGTTGGGTTTCATTATACAATATGCGGCTTACCTGAATCCCAAGCCGTAGCACCTGCCAACTATGATCTAAGCTATTCTATCACCGACTGACCGACGAGTTGGGTAAAACCGAATATCAGCATTGGGTAAGCCTCAGAGGGCCTCAATTGTGTCCAAAGCATAGAGATAGTTTCAGTCTCGAAGTTGATAAAAAAATAGGTATTGGCAATACCTGCCCAACCCTTCAAATTCAGAGGCCAAATACCAAACCCCAGACCAAAGCCCTCTAACATATATATCCGACCCTGTTCAAAATCTACCTCTGGCGAGATGTGGTTTTTAATCATCAATTCCACTGTTTCTACTGTTAGGACTCTCATCCCATCTAATTCGCCTCTGTTCAATAGCATTTGAGCGAAACGGATATAGTCCGAAGCGGTTGAATATAACCCACCACCTCCCGACAAAAACTTAGGAGATTTCGTCACGTGGTCAAAATTGACTGGTTCACCAGCTTTAATGCCATCCTGATCTTTTTCGTAAATCGTTGCCAGACGTTCGATCTTCTCCTCTGGCACATAGAAGGCGGTATCTTTCATTCCTAATGGAGTGAAAATATGCTGATTCAGAAACTGATCCAGTCTCATACCAGATAGCACCTCCACCAGATACCCCAGTAGGTCAGTTGACACTCCGTAAGCCCACTTTTCCCCCGGATGGTAACGCAGAGGAATATGCTTAAACTTGGCCATCATTTCTGATAAAGACTGGTTCCTACCCATTAGACTGCCATACATCCGATCAACTGGGGAATCCCCCCAACCATATATCAAGCCCGAAGTATGATTTAGCAAATGTCGAACTGTCATTTCTCTGTTGGGTGACTCTACCACTATGTCCTTTCCTGCACCACTGACATAGACCTTGAGGTCTTTTAGCTCAGGCATATACTTGGACACAGGATCGTCCAATTGCAGCTTTCCTTGTTCGTGTAACAACATCACCGCCACACTAGTGATGGGTTTGGTCATCGAATAGATTCTGAAAATCGTATCTTGTGTCATCGGTTGCGCAGATTCTTTGTTCCTAAATCCATAAGTCTCAAAGTGGGCAACCTTTCCCTTCCGAACCACCATCGTTGTTACTCCAGCTAATTTTCCCTGATCAACGAAAGTCTGAACCGTTGTCGTCATCAATTTCAATTGCTGGGAAGACAGTCCAACTGATTCAGGGTCGATTGTTGGCAGACCTTGGCTAAAAACTGGCATAAACACACTCAGGCCAAAAAAAAATGGAATAGCAAACTTTTTCATAACTATGCGTTATTTAAATGGTGTGTTGACTAAATATTATGCTTTTAAAAGGTCTCTTTTTTTTACACCCTTGTAACGTTTGGAATTGTTCTTTTTTAACCACTCTAATAAGTAACCACGCAATTCTTCCGCTTTTTCTTTGTAATCTGCTCTATTCGGGTTTTTTCCTAAGAGATTCTTCATTTCATGAGGGTCCTCATTCAAATTATACATCGCATTGATCACAGTAGATTCCTTTGTATATGGTATTATTAACTTCCAGCCGTCTTTAACGATCATATAATTTGGAGAAACAGGGCCGCGATAATCCCATTCGGTAACAACATATTTACCATGATCGGTTTTCTTATCTTCAATAAGATCTCTCAAACTAGTGCCGTCTGATGGATGAGCTTCTATATCTAAATAGTCTAAAATGGTTGAGAATAAATCGACATTCGATACGTAGCCATTCACTACGGTTTTCTTTTTTATCTCACTAGGAAAACGAATAATTAACGGTATATGAGAAGACTCTTCATAAAAAACGTTCTTTTCTCTCATACCATGTGCGCCTAACATTTCTCCATGATCACTTGTAAAAATAATTAAGGTATCATCCGTAAGTCCGTTTTTATCTAATGTCTTCAAAATTTCGCCGATCCAAACATCAATTTCCTTAATAATTCCATAGTAATTGGAAATCATGTATTTTATTTTTTCAGGATCAGAATATTCTGGCATGCCAATTCTGCCATTGGCCTTAGCATAAGGCGAATTGCTCATATCGTCATTGATGCTTACTGGTGGCGTCATGTCTTCAGCAGGATACATTCCATAATAAGGTTTCGTTGGCGTCATAGGCGCATGAGGCATATGCAATGACAAAGTGATGCTAAAAGGAACATCTTTCAACCGTTCAATGGCTGCCATAGTTTCTTTGGCTTGATAAGCCGTAAAACTATGCTCAGCAGGTACCATTAACTCACCATGCAAATTTGGTTGGGATCTTCTTTTCTTTTTATCCTTTTTTACGTCATTATATGACTTGCCATAGTAACTATCTATCGGATCTGGTCGATATGGTCTTTTTACAAAAGTGTCATAAAATTCGCCGTCTTTCAACTTTGGCTTAGGAAACTGCTCGTTGATATAATCCATATACACATGGTTTTGCCCTCCATGTTCA
>Ga0208406_1000757_pt1 | contig 12905 bp, 13 predicted proteins | sample ETNtaG_15_FD_185769 | JGI IMG/M metagenome (GOLD analysis project Ga0208406, IMG submission 185769) | Marine microbial and viral communities from oxygen minimum zone, Eastern Pacific Ocean - ETNP201302PF89A (SPAdes) (version 2) | ecosystem: Environmental > Aquatic > Marine > Oceanic ...
CCATTAAGTGATTGCTTTAGAGCAACTGGTACAACTCCTGAAAACAAATCCAATTTCCAAACCTCCTTTGGCCGGCTCGAAGGACGAAACCTATCCCTTAGAATCGACATATTTGGAACGCCGTGTTTGGCTCAGAATCTCCTGATCCGTATCTCTTGTCTTATTGTACTTGTCATGCGCATGCTCACCAAGCACAGACGACAATTCCGAGTCAGGGTTCACAACACCAATTTTTGCGTGTATCACCTTTTCATTTACTCGATCAATTTCAATAATTCTAGACATTTTTTCTTCAAGCTCAGCCAGTTTCCCCTCTAAGCCCATCATATTAATGGTATCGTCACCATTAATAACGATATCGAGACCAGCTCTAGCCGAATTCTGCATCGTGTTCAAACCCAGCTCTAGCCGAATTCTGCATCGTGTTCAAACACTGTATCAAATCACCACGATCTCTTCCCAATTCAATAAAATCATCCAGATTGTCATTGTCCAAAGCTTTCTGCTGCTCTAGAGCAATTTCAACAACCTGAACAGCAATCTCAATCTGTGACTCGATGTCTAACACTACCTTATCTAACAAAGCGGTACTTAACTCACTAATTATTCAAATTTTGTATTTGTTCCAGTTTCGATTGAAGATCCTGAATTTGAACAACGATATCCTTAACGTCCGCATTATAATCACTTCCACCTTGAACTTGTTCATAGGCTGCAATTGCTTCGTTATGGTCTCCAATACTCCAGTAAATTGCACCCAGCAAGCGATAACTCAAATCCAGTTCTGATTGTCGAACTCCGCTTTTTATCATTTGGGAAGATTTAAGATACCCAATTTGGTCTTTAACCAAATTGATTGCTTCTTCCGGCACATCCAAGGCTATATACATACTTACCAGACGATTATTACGACTCAGGCTTAGCGGAGGGAACTCATTTTTCACCTGTTCATACGAACTAATAACCTGCTCATAATTCTCTATACGATTTTCACTATAGGACGCGCCACTCCCGCCTATGATTTCTTCTTTTCCTGTTGTCACTTTAAAGTAGTAGCTATCCCCACGTAAAAGATACGCTTCCCTTAATATCCTTGAAGGCACAACATCCTGCGCTCCTTCCAATAAAAATTGCCCCAAGGTTGAAATACACACATCAAATTCTCCAAGTTCGCGATAACAATGACTCAGATTTAACAGAGTTTGATAATACCATTCATCAAGTTGTCGGAGATAAGTAAAACTTTTATTTCGACCCGAGTCTTGGGAGAGATGGTTATACAAATCAATTGCTTTTTTATAGGCAAGAACAGCTTCAGTTAAATCTCCTGTTTCGCGCAAGACATCAGCTGAAACGACAACGGATTCAAGAGTTTGCCGACTTGGGTTTGTGCTTAGCTTATTAAAATCATTCGCATATTGGCTAGAAGCCAGATCAGTAACGCCAAAATGGCTAACTAATTGAACGTCAAGCTTGACTTTTGCCTGCACCGCCCCACCCACGGCATCTGAACCTCTAGACTTGGTAATATTATATATATGGTTAGTTGATGAGTCTATCAAAATAAAGGCGTAATCGTTGAGAAAAATTTCAACAGAATCCTTCGAGAGAGGTTCGCCAAACTCACCAAATTTTTCTATCAAAATATCTGTAACATTTCCTTCAGAATCGAAAATACTAGCATCAACATTCGGAATGGAAAACCTGAAGACAGGCAACCCAAATCTGGACAGTTGCGTTTGCGCCACCCGCCGAAACAGGCCAGACCCCAGCGTAAGCAAATCACTCAATTGATTCCTTGCATCTGCAAAGTAACCAAGGTCCGCATTACACCTGCTCTGCATGAAAATTGCGTTTTCGGCCAGTCTCAAAGGGCCACTATTTCCAGGAAAACTGCTAACAAGATTCTCGTAAGACTGAAGAGCATTAGTAATATGTCCTTTGTCATAATCAAGCTGGGCTAACCAAAACAATATATATTCAGCATGTGGAAATTGAGGATGTAATGCCAGAGCAGTACCACGATACCATTCGATAGCCTCAGCTAATTTCTCACCAGCAGCCTCTTGGTCTTCCAAGTCATAAAGCAAAACTTTCGCTTGTTTAAGCAAAATATCTCCGATCCTATAACGTGCATGAGGCATGTACTCGCTGTTATTGTTATTGTCGAGGGCCAACAGAAACGAACTACGAGTCAGTTCGAGTGCAGCCAAGTCACTACTCATAACAACCCGCTTGAAACCGAACAATTCTCCTGGACTTTCCATAGGCCCATATTCAGAGACATGGAAATCCTGACGCACCCTACTTAGTGCATTCAAGTCACCTAAATCACTGACTGTATCTTCAACGGATTGGACGATTGATAAGTATGCCCTCAAATCACGAATCGATATAAGTTCCTGAAACCGGTCAATGATTGCTCGATAAATCTTTTTCACAGAACTGGGTTTTGGAAGAACCCGCACATACTCGTGTACATCGGCGACTTCTAGTGGAGTAGCCATGTCAGCTAGATGCCTGTACTCATTCAGAACTGATCTTGACTCATCAAAAACCAAGGCCTTTCTGTCAGTATGTTTAGGGGCGTAAAAGATATCCAAAAATTGGTTATCTGCTTTTTCAAGTCTATTGGGGAAAAGATTAGCACGAGTATCTGGATCCTCGTCCAAAGAGTCCAGATCGTAGGTAGAATGGGAAAAAGGACTCGTGTTTTGCTCGCCCATAAGGTAAAGGCGATGATTAATCGCATGTTTTAACAATCGAACGAATTCCTGATCCGTACGTCTAAATTCAGCTTCGAACTGCCTGATATCACGGGCACTATAGTCGGCAAAGACTCGGAACCCAAGCAAACTGCACAGGAATACAGAGAGCAATGCCTTTAAGAACGTTTTTTGAAGGCAAGCAAACTGGCTCATCGGACCTCTAGAATTGGACATACATTAGTACAGGCAAAACCGAGGTATAGATTAGCATATCTGTGTTTTTTTTGCAAGACAAAAAAAACAAATCACTTCGCAGAGTTTTCATTAGGCAAAAGAACGATACTGAAGGATCAAAAACAGAATAAATTCGTTGACACAAATCCACAAAAGTAAATATAATTCTAGCAGAATTTCCTTCGTTAACTCCACTACTAAATTACCGGATACCTTTCCTGAAAAAACAAATAACGGTTGCAGGACATCTCTAACTGCAACAAAACTGAGATGTAAGGATAATAGGCTGTGCACCAAAATTACAATACGGCAATCCAAGCAAAAAAAGCAATTTTAATTGGCATTAAACTAAGACATGACATTCACTCTGAAGTAGAGGAATCTATCCGCGAGTTGGCTGACTTAGCAACAACATCGGGCATCAAGGTCTCCTGTGAACTGATCCAACCGAAAGACGCACCAAACGCTGCATATTTTGTTGGTCAAGGAAAACTTAATGAAATAAAGACTACAGCAGAGCAGACGAAGTCAGAGATTGTAGTCTTTGATGCAGACCTATCGCCAGCTCAAACACGCAATATTGAGAAAGCATTAAATCTGGTTGTGATCGACCGAACAGGATTAATTTTACAAATCTTTGCTCAACGCGCGCAGACGAAAGAAGCCAAACTACAAGTCGACCTCGCACAACTTCAATATGCATTACCTCGATTAACAAGGATGTGGACGCATCTTTCCCGACAAGCAACAGCAGGTAGCGGCGCTGCCTCAGGAGGAGCAGGTCAAGGCGGAGGAGCAGTACGTGGTGCAGGCGAAACTCAACTTCAGATTGACCGGAAGCTGATCAGCCACCAGATATCACATCTAAAAAAAGTACTGAAGGATATCGAAAAGCAACGACGAGTTCAACGGCACAATCGTGCTCAGATCGTAAATATTTCACTGGTGGGTTATACAAACGCCGGAAAATCGACTTTATTCAACGTTCTTACATCGGCAAACCGACTAGCTGAAAACAAACTTTTTGCTACGCTTGATCCGACAACTCGTACAGTTGAATTGCCAAAGAACCAGAAGGTTTTAGTTACCGATACCGTTGGATTCATCAAAAAACTCCCACACCAACTTGTGGCAGCCTTCAAGGCGACACTGGAGGAAGTAGCCGAATCTAACTTTCTACTCCACATAGTCGACGCCAGCCACCCACAAATAGACTTACACATCCAAACAGTTAACAGCGTTCTCCAAGAAATTGGAGCATCCAACGTTCCAAGCTTGGTCGTGTTCAACAAAACAGACCAAGTTGATGAAGAATTTCTTTTCACGTTACAAATTAAACACCCAAAAAGTCTAGTAATCTCGGCACTTACAGGCGATGGTATCCAAGAACTCAAAAATCATATTGCTAAGATTATTTCGAAGCATGACATTTGTTTATCGATCTCCCTTTCCTATCAGGACGCAAAGGCTCTAGATTATCTCTACAACCACGGACATATTGTAAGTACTGATTATAGAACGGAGGAAATCTTTATCCAAGCACAACTGCCCCGACGCCACTTAAAGCTGCTAGACCAACTTCTAGTCAACTCAACTCACACTATCCAATAATTTTATTTGTGACGGATGGCTTCAATTGGTTTTAACTTAGAAGCACGACTGGCGGGATAATAACCAAAAAAGACACCAATAGCTGCCCCAGCAGCAACTGAGGTTAAAACTGATCTCAGGGTAATTACTGATGGCCATTCAAATCCGTCAATATATTTACTCAATGCAATAGCAACAGCATGTGTTAGGCCAAATCCGATTATAATCCCAATAATACTTCCAATTAGACAAATAAGAACAGATTCAGTCAAAAACTGTATCCGAATATCCCAGCTTTTGGCGCCAACCGCCTTTCGAAGGCCAATTTCTGGCACACGTTCAGTCACAGACACCAACATAATATTGAGGGTACCAATTCCACCTACTATTAAGGAAACCGAGGCAATCAAGACAAGAACCAACTCAATAATTAAGATAATTCTGTTGGTGGATTTCAACTCTTCTTTCATAACCCACACTTCGAAGAATTCTTCCCCGCCATTTGCTCGCATTAAAACTTTTTTGACCTGATTTACTGCTTGATCAATAACATCATAGTCTTTGACCCGGATCAGGATATGATCGACATAATCGTTTCCTAAAAATTGGGTCTGTGTGGTCGTTACTGGCGTAAAAATCTGATTATCCTCACTTCCCATTCCTGGGTCAAGTCCCTTTCCACGAGATTCCATAACGCCAATGATGCTGAAACGTTCATTACTAACTTTGATCTCTTTGCCTATTGGATCTAAGCCAGAGAACAGATCCTGAACAATTTCCTCACCAACAACACAGACCTTACTCCAAAAGCTGAGATCCTCATCAGAAATAAAGCGTCCTACACGAGTATGCCATTCACGAATAAGGTGATAATCGTAGGATGTTGCCTGCAAACGGGTTTTCTTTTGTTCTCCATCATACGATACATTTACAGACCTATAAGTCTCCGGTGCAGCCATATCGACGGATGGACATTCATTTCGAATTAATTCTACATCTTCCATCATCAAGAAATGCTTGCTGGGGTTTTGAATCCAGCGACCACCCTTGCGGATCCGCCCCTCACGATACACACCAAACGTCAGTGGGCCACCCACCTTTTCAACTTCGTTCATCACTAATTTCTGGGCTCCAGCGCCAAGCGACATCATTACAATCACACCAGCAATTCCGATTGAAATGCTCAGGACAATAAGGAACGTACGCATTCCATTGGCATAAAATGTTGAAAATGCCGATGAAGTATTCTGGACAAATTTCATTTAGTCAGTAGAATCCCAGTTTATTGCTGTGGCTTTATACCCATGCTAGAATCTAAATTTAATGAAAAGCGATCAAAAAACTTGGAGCATATATGAGAGTTGTTGTGCAACGCGTAAAATCTGCAAGCGTTACAGTTGGAGGAGAACTGATATCAGAAATTGGACCCGGTTTGCTAGTCTTTCTGGGCGTATCTAAAAATGATCAACGAGAAGACATCAATTACCTGACACAAAAAGTAGCAAACTTACGAATCTTTCGTGATGAAGAGGGCAAAATGAACAAATCCCTGCTGGATATCGGAGGATCCGCACTTATTGTTTCACAATTTACCCTTTACGGTGATTGTCGCAAAGGCCGACGACCAAGTTTCATCGAAGCATCACCACCAGAAAAAGCCAATAAACTATATGAAGAATTCATCGGCGCTTTGAACGAACTAGGAGTAAATGGAAAAGGTGGTAGATTCCAAGCAATGATGGATGTACAACTTATCAATGACGGTCCAGTAACAATGCTGCTTGATAGCACCAAGCTTTTTTAAGTTCTTCCCATGTAATCATTCATTCTTACAGACAAGCCACAAAACCAACTTCCTCCTCGTTAAACACAAAACTCGAATGCATTTTCGAACTTGGAAGAGTGGAATTACAATTACATCTAATTCGCTAGGTCTGCCAAAAAATTTGCGGCAAATTCTGCGGTGATCCAGACTAACACTAAAATATCCTTACTGTTTAGTTCCAGCTACCGAGCCTTGAGTAAGGGCATATCTAGATCTGGGGCTTTTATCGTGTTGACTTCAACGATACGATAAAACACTCCACAACAAACGATTCTCCCAATTTCACCTGTCAAACTTATGTCAATTTAAAACTGGTTCGATGAATCGGACATGGATCAAGATCTACAATTGCTTGCCGGTGTTGTGGTGTGCCATACCCCTTATGCCTTTTAAATCCAAACTCAGGATAGTCCAGATCAAGCGCAACCATTATTCGATCACGAGTTACTTTCGCCATCACTGAGGCAGCGGCAATTGACTGAACAAGCGAATCACCTCTGATTACAGCCTGCCCAGGCATCTGAACTAGCGGTAATTGGTTTCCATCAACAAGAACATAATCAGGTGAAGGGATAATACTTTCAACAGCTTTTTGCATGGCGAGCATCGAGGCCTGCAAAATATTGATTTGATCTATAATTTGGTGATCGACAATACCTACTCCAACACCAACTGCATCTCTTTCAATTTGTGAAAAGAATGCTTCTCGCTGCGCTGGTGTCAACTGCTTCGAATCAGCCAGGCCATCAATCTCACATTTAAACGGAAGAATAACAGCAGCTGCGACAACCGGCCCAGCTAAAGCGCCTCGTCCCGCCTCATCAACACCTGCTATCCTAAGGTAGCCTTGTTTGGCTAAACCACTTTCAAGCTGTTGGATATCAAATCTCTCAACGGAATGTTTTCCTGTATTCTACTTACTTCTTCTCAGAAACACGTGCAGCTTTCCCCGTTCGATTACGCAAGTAGTAAAGCTTAGCCCGTCGAACGCCACCACGTCGGATAACTTGAATACTATCAATGTTTGGCGAGTGTAGCGGGAAAGTCCGTTCGCTACCGGTGCCATAAGCTAAACGTCGAACAGTGAAAGTTGATCTCAATCCTCTATCCCGATACCGAATAACTATACCTTCGTAGGCTTGAATACGTTCTTTTGTCCCCTCACGAATTCTATTGTTTACTCGAATGAGATCTCCAACACTAAAATCCAGTTTATCAGTTCTCATATATTCGTTTTCAACAGATTCTAAAAGATTCATCTTTGTTTTCCTTAGTCTAAAACTTCGTTATTCTTAAACTTGCGTAAGAGATCGGGACGCTGCTCTGCTGTTTTCTCCACAGACCGGTCTCTTTTCCAATCCATAATTTTCTGATGATGCCCACTCAACAAAACATCCGGCACTTTCATACCTTCAAACTCAGCAGGACGGGTATAATGAGGGTGATCAAGCAATTCTCGGCTAAACGAATCATTCTGAGCCGACTCGTAATCCCCCAAAGCACTTGGCAGTACACGCCCAACCGCATCGATTAAAACAAGCGCGGGAACTTCCCCTCCACTCAAAACATAATCCCCAATAGATATTTCATCAGTAATCAATTTTTCGCGAACTCGTTGATCAATTCCTTTATAGCGACCACAGATCAAAATCAAATGTGTCTCAAGGGAAAATCTCTCGGCCATCCTCTGACTAAAAGGCTTTCCTTGTGGAGTCAGAAAAACGACACGGGTTGCCTCTTTTGGCTCAAGCGATCTAACTGCGGCAAAAAGGGGCTCCGGTTTAAGAACCATCCCCGATTCACCACCATAAGGGTAATCGTCAACGGTGCGACGATTATCCTCGGCAAAACTCCGTAGATCATGGAGGCGAACTTCCAGCAGTCCCCGATCAATGGCTCGTTTCAGAATCCCAACATGAAGCGCCATTTCAAGAATCTCAGGAAAAATAGCGATAACGTCGATTTTCATCTTCCACTTCTAAACTGAGATTCGAGTTTCATGCAATAGCAGCGTTATAACGACGAAACTTCTGATGATTAGATATTTTGCAACCGCCAGAATTAATTTGGTCTACGAAAAAACATCCAGATAGAAGACTACTCTTCTTCGCTACCTTGTGAGCCCAAGGACTCATCCGTGTCAACAGATTCAGCCAATATCCCACTATCTGGAGCAAGCTGATCTATCGGGCCTTCCACTGCATCAACACCTACAAAAACAAAAGGATCATCAATTGAAACACGCCCAAGCTTTTCATCATGGAATCTTTTCCATATACCAACTTTCGACAGTAAATTCTTTGCCGTATCTGTAGGTTGTGCTCCATTACGAAGCCACTTGAGGGCTTTATCAGGATGAACAATGATTTCAACGGGATCAGTCAACGGATTATAATGCCCAAGTCTCTCAATAAAAGCACCATTGCGTGCGCTCCGGCAATCTGCAGCAACGATGCGGTAAAACGGACGCTTTTTACGTCCATGTCTTTGCAATCTAATTTTAACAGCCAATAGTCTCTCCTATAACTTTCTATTCAATTGATTTGTATTCACAATTACCTGCGACGTCTTCTCTTTTTTCGCACGAGTTTATTTTTTGGGCCCTTACCAACACTAAGACCAAATTGGGGTCCATGGGCAGTTTGCTGGTCAAACATTTGATTCATCATTTTCAGCTGACTGACCAATTGGTTGACCTGACTAACTCTGGTTCCACTCCCTTTTGCGATTCGTTGCCGACGGGAACGGTCTAGAATCGCGTAATTACGACGCTCACCCGGCGTCATAGACTGGATAATTGATTTTGCATGTTTTATCTGGCTTTCGTCAATTTGAGCTCCTTTCGGCAAAGCCTTTGACATACCAGGAACCATACCAATCAACTGATCCAAAGAACCCATTTTCTTTATTTGTTCAAATTGGGTCAACATGTCATTAAAGTCCAAGCCACTTTTGCTCATTAGTTTCTCTTCGAGCTCTTTAGCTTGTTCTTCGCTGAAGATCGATTCAGCTCGATCTAAAAGCGTTTTGAAATCTCCTTGCCCGAGAATCCGGGACGCCATCCTATCCGGATAGAACTCCTCCAACGTATGGCCATCGATTTTTTCACCAGTACTGACAAACTTAATAGGTGTGCCAGTTGCCGCACGCACTGAAAGAGCAGCACCACCCCGAGCATCTCCATCCAGCTTAGTCAGGATAACACCTGTTATATTAAGGTCCTTGCTGAAGTGCTCTGCAACATTGACCGCATCTTGTCCCGTCATAGAGTCAACAACCAAGAGCGTTTCTGTTGGATTAACACTACGCTGGATATGTTCTAATTCACCCATCAGTTCCTCATCAATATGCAGACGACCTGCGGTGTCAAGAATAACGAAAGTATTACCATGATTTAACGCATGCTCAACCGCTGCCTGAGCAATCGAAACCGGTGACACACCTGTTCCCATCGAAAATACAGGTATCCCAATTTGATCACCCAATATCCTAAGTTGTTCAATCGCCGCTGGGCGGTAGATATCAGCTGCAACTAATAGAGGGTTTCGTCCTTCCGTTTTAAATTTCAAGGCGAGCTTGGCTGATGCCGTAGTCTTACCAGAACCCTGAAGACCAACCATCATCAATACTGTTGTTCCACTTGGCGAGACCTGAACCTTTTCCGACTTCTGCCCCATCAAACTTGTCAGTTCGTCACCGATAATTTTCGCAATTTGCAATTCGGGAGTTAGGCTGCCAAGAACTTCTTGGCCGAGTGACCTTACCTTGACATCATCTACAAACTGACGAACGATCTTGTAACTGACATCCGCTTCAAGCAAGGCAAAACGAACTTCACGTAGAGCGTCGGAAACATTCTTTTCAGTTAGTTTGCCTTGGCCACTCAGTTTCTTGAATGTGCTCTGTAATTTTTCGGTTAGACTCTCAAACATTAGCTTTAATTTAATGATTTCAAACTTCAGAATACTTTTTAAAAGCTCCGCTTAAGATACACCACCATTGAAATAATTGTCAATGTAAAAATGAAAACCTTGACACATCCCAACCCAATTGCTATTATGCTGGTTCTTTAAATCACATTGGCAGAAATCCGTGCCAAAAAATACTATGGCAGCTGGCGCTGTGTAATCTAATTTTAAAAACCAATGAGCGAATACGTAATTGTCTTTGTAACAACCGGAAGTGTAGAAGAAGCGAAACAAATAGCTGAAGTATTAGTAGATCAGCAACTTGTAGCGTGTGTAAACATCATGCCTGAAATCCTTTCAATTTACCATTGGCAAGGAAAGGTTGAGAAAGATATTGAAGCAAAAATGATAATTAAGACTAAATCAAGCCTGATAAATCAACTAATCCAAACGGTTAAAAACATGCATAGCTATGATGTCTGTGAAGTTACTGCCGTACCAATCATTTCTGGGAACTCAGATTATCTTAAATGGATAGACGAAAGCGTAAATGGATAGACGAAAGCGTACATGAGGAATCGAAAACTCGAATTGCAATGGTTGGCGCAGGTGGTATGGCTAATGGCGTCCATTACCCATCACTTGCTTCATTTCATGATGTGGAGATTACAGCCATTTGCGACCTGAATAAGGAACGTCTAAACACAACCGCTAACACATATAAAATTGAGAACCGGTATGAAAACTATGTAAAAATGATCGAAGATACTACACCAGATGGTGTTTACGTCATTGGACAACCACATTACATGTATGACATTTGGACATGGTGCCTTAATCAAGGTCTAAATCTATACATTGAGAAACCAATGGGCCTTTCCATACATCAAGCAAGATCTCTTGCTGAGCTGGCAGAGAAGAACAACTGTATTACCCAAGTAAGTTTCCAGCGCAGATCCTGTCCAATGGTAGTGATGCTTCGCGAAAAATGCCTTGAACGTGGTCCCATTACCCATGCCATTTGTACCTTCTATAAAACAGATGGTCCAACTTTCGGCATGCGAGACCGAATGATGGACGATGGTGTTCATGCTATTGACACACTAAGGTGGATGTGTGGAGGTGAAGTGATAAAAATTGATAGCATTGCTAGATCAGTTCTCTACCATGATATCAATTTCATTATGGCACTTCTACACTTTGATAACGGTACTGTTGGGATTCTCCAAAATAGTTGGACGAGTGGTCGTCGTGTTTTCAGAGTAGAAATGCACGCACCTAATATCTGTGCCGAAGCGGAACACGAGGGAAAAGGATACCTCTACAAAGATGGAGATTACAGTGGGATTGAATATGACACGCGTGAAGTGGCAGGAAGCAATCAAAACTTTATCTTTGGTGGGTTTCAAGCAAAGAGCCGAAACTTTATCGATTGCATAAAATCGGGTGCGCAACCAGAATCAAATTTCTCTGACGCTATCAAGACAATGGAAGTTGCAGATAAAATATTAGCCAAGGCTTTACTGGAAGAGTAACTAAATCTTAGAATTTAATCAGCAAACTACTCATAAAACTTTTTTTCTTATTCCGGCTGGCAAACACTTGGTATTTATCTCCAGTCACATCGAAATACTCTCGCACATAATTCCTGCTATTATAGGCTGGATTATCTTCAGCATACATAACACCAAAATTAATGTTAGTATTGTTTTTACGCAAAAGATCCCAGTTCAATCCAAACCCATATGAATGCTTGTTTCCATTATCCGTTTCTTTTTGCTTGTTTAATTCAGGATACGCCCCTTCTTTCAATAAATCGGTTGTACCATCCATTCTCACCACGTAAAGGTTCAATTCCTTGTAACTGTATGGATTCGGATTGGTAATAAGCGTTACCGAGGCGCGTGCGGTACTATCAAACGAAAGAGTACTGAGTTCATGACTATCTTCTTTCTTACTAAGGATGCTGTAACGTTCCTGCATTTTGGAGAAGGCAGAATCCTCAAAAAGGGAAAAATTCAATTTCTCTGAAACATCATAAACCATCCCAAGCGAATTGTTTAAGCGGCTTTGCCCAACCTCGTTTTGCAACTCGGGAACCTTATCAACATCTTCATAGTCCTCCAGCATTTCCTGATTAAACGTACTAAAATTAGCGTTTAAAAAGCCATTGGCTTGCGAGGCTTTGACAGTAAAACCATTGATTGAATATTGCTTAATAGTGAAGTCACTACCATCACGAAGATAAACGTTGCCAAATGGATCGAAAGCTAAGAAATTCAAATCTCGATCCTGTTCATTTTGTTTGTCAACACTATATAAGAATCGTCCCAAATATTTACCATTGGCATCAAAATGCTGAATGCGCGAAGTCACTCGATGCCAATATGTAGATTTAACTGTTTCAGCTTGCAGGTCTGCATCAATATCCTTATCAGCGCCTTTACCTGCTCCATCGTAATACCCTTCATATCGACGAAGATATTCAAGTTCCTCAAGTAACTGAACCCGCTGAACGAGCTCAGATTGTGTGGTCGGGAAGTTGCTGAATACTCGACTGAATGATGAATCAGGTAAAATGCCAGAACCTAGCGTCGTAGAATCAGATAAAGGATCAGCTAATCCGCTAGCTGCGGGTGA
>Ga0208406_1000761_pt1 | contig 12888 bp, 11 predicted proteins | sample ETNtaG_15_FD_185769 | JGI IMG/M metagenome (GOLD analysis project Ga0208406, IMG submission 185769) | Marine microbial and viral communities from oxygen minimum zone, Eastern Pacific Ocean - ETNP201302PF89A (SPAdes) (version 2) | ecosystem: Environmental > Aquatic > Marine > Oceanic ...
ATGTATACCAGCGCTTTTCGCGGCTATGGGGCGATGCAGGCCTGTGCCGCCTACGAGCAGCAGATGGACGAGGTCGCCAGAGTTCTGGGGTTGCACCCGGTTGAATTTCGCCGACTGAACTACCTTAAAACCGGAGAGCCCATATCGACCGGATTTGTGCCACCAAGCGCAATCTGGACCGAACAATGTGTCGACCGAGCCTGGGCCGCGCTTGGCGACCGGGTTGACCCACCGCAAGGGCCGATCAGGATCGGGCGGGGGATAGCCGCGTATCAGCAAAGCTATGGCAAGGCCAGCTTTTTGGGCGACATATCAGAAGCATGGGTTGGTGTGGAACTCGACGGAACGGTGATCGTACGTTCCGGGGTGGCAGATATTGGTGGCGGTCAGGTCTCGTCGCTGGGTCATATTGCTGCCGAGGTTTTCGGCGTCACTTTGGATGATGTTGTCATCTATAAAAGCGATTCCGCCGTGACCCCTCTGGCAGGAAGAACTGCCGCAACTCGCACCCTGAGCATGACAGGAAACGCGACGAAAAAGGCCGCCGACGCTGTTCGTGGCAGGCTGGTCGACCGCGCCGCTTTCGCATTCGGGGTAAAGGCCGACGCCGTCGCCATGTCCGGAGGCCGGGTTTTTGTGAGGATGAACCCAGACCTGTCCATGAGTTTCAAGGAACTGATCACCCTCTGCGCAAGCGATGGAATACACCGATCCGAATTGTCGGAGTACAGCCCGACCACCTCGGATCAGTTGGACCCGGAAACCGGCCAGGGGCAGGCGCACCCCGACTATACGTACGGCGCTCATGCCATAGAAGTGTCGGTGGATACTGAAACTGGGGAAGTGCGGGTTCTGAAAAGCATTGCTGCGCATGATGTTGGTCAGTGCATTAACCGCGCGTCAGTGGAAGGGCAGATCGAAGGCGGGGCGCAGAACGGTCAGGGTTTCGCCCTGAGCGAAGAGGTGCTTTATCAAGAGGGCAAACTGGTGACACCCTCTCTCAGCGAATACCTGATGCCGACATCCATGGATATGCCGAAGGTCGAGTGTATTATTCTTGAATCGCGAAGCGGCTTTGGTCCATTTGGTGCCAAAGGAATTGGCGAACCTGCGATAACGCCGGTTGCCCCAGCCATCGCCAACGCAATAGCTAACGCGATTGGTGTCCGTGTCTTCGAGATGCCGATTACGCCCGAACGGATTGTTGACGCCCTGAAATCAGACAGTTCTGTATTCTGAGTTACAGGCACTATACCCACCGGCAGAGAAGAATATGATTGTTAGAACATGGCACGGGCGTACACGCTCATAAGCCTCATCCTCAAACTCATTAAGGGTCGCCCAGTGATCTGATAGGGCTTCAGAAGTAAAGAGGAAACCTTCGACTTCCTCGCCATTGTTAACGAGGTCAATGCCAGGATAGCCTGTAGTAGATCTCAAAGCCGCTTAAGTTCTCTTTGTTATTGATTAAGAGGTAATGGCCAATGAGGTCACCGATAGAGAGGAAATCTGGGGCAGGGGAGGGCTTAAACAACCCGACTTCAATCTCGTACTCCGTCGTACTCGCCCACCGCTTGGCATCGGTAAGTCGGCTGAATGTCTTAGTCACAAGAGAGTGCTGGTCTTTGCCAATCTGGACCTGGTAGCGCCCATTTCGTTTGCGAATCGTTGCCATCGTTTACTCCTCGCTGTGACTGATTTGTGACAGCCGAGGAGAATCTGAGACAGCATTGAAGCTAGTACATCGCTAGTTCATTGAAAACAAACACAGTAAATGGTGGGCGCGACTGGGATTGAACCAGTGCGCCTTATCACCTTGTGGGGCTTAAGTACGGGGTAGATGTGATGGAGGTCACAGGAGTGAGTAAGAAGTGGGTATCAGCGTAAGTACACGCCGTTGCGTAAAGAGGCGTTCTATGTGCCGTGTGGTTAGAGGCCGATGTGGTTTCGTATGTAAAGGCTACCCATAAAAATAGCCCACCGTAGTGGGCTATCTTGTCACTGTTGAAAGCATCTATCTCATATCAGAGATGGATGTTTTCAAGGGAGTCTCCTAACAATACGGCCACCCACAGGTGTGGAAGACGCCAGTTAGTTGGGGCATATCCTTTACCACCTCATGCATCCCAATCAGTGGCGGCAGGGTGAAGGTCATATTAAATATGGAAGTTTTCATTGTGTTCTCCTTACTGAATCAGCTGCAGACATCCCACTTATTACAAAACAAGGAACCTTCTGTGATTAATGACGGCATCTGCTTGACCACCTCAGTCATCTCCACCACTGGCGGCAGTACAAAGTTCATATCAAAGATAGATGTTTTCAGATCGGTCTCCTAACAAAATATCCCAAGGATCCCACAACCATGAGTCGGAGCAGAGCAATTTGCATTTGAGGTTGAGAATATCTATCTCATATCAGAGATGGATGATTAAGTCCAATTACAACGTTGTGGCTGAGAAGAACATTGCAAAGTAAGAAAAGAGGCACGGGGAAGTTTATCGGGCTCTTCCTTCTCCACAAGAGTCTTATGAACCAGTGGCGGCAGTACAAAGTTCATATCAAAGATAGATGTTTTCATGTTGGTCTCCTAACAACGGGCTGGCAGGGCAATCTGAAGGTCCAATAGAAGGTGATATGCATCTCCTTCTCCACCTGAGTCATCTCAACCATGGGCGGCAGGGTAAAGGTCATATCAAAGAGTGATGTTTTCATGTTGGTCTCCTAACACCAATCACTGCATGCTGTTTGACAGGGTGCCATGTCAATGTTGGTGGCTGTTGGCATCTCCTTCTCCATCTCATGCATCCCAATCAGTGGCGGCAGTACAAAGTTCATATCAAAGATGGATGTTTTCATTGGGTTCTCCTAGCAATTAAGTATTAATAGCCACTCAGCAAAGCATTATTTGCCGATAAGGTGACCTTAACATAAGGATCTTGGTGGGGCTACACGGCCATTAAAATCCGAAGTGATCCTAGTTACACTAGGGAGACGTCAGGCAATAACGAGAAGCCTGTGATGGGGCCTCAACAATCCTCAACCGGACTACTAGTCTGTGGGGAATCAGATATTCTCAACTGGAAGAGCGCTCGAATAAAGGAATCATAATCGTCTCGAGCGACGCTCTTCCTTCGCCCCGAGAAAACTGTTTTTTGAACCTGTAATTGTTTTGCGTATTCACTGCTGGTACGAATAGGTGGAACAATGAGTTGTTCAGGATATCGTTTGGACAATAGATCAAGCATATCGTGGGCAAGCCTAATTCTTCTGTCGAACTTAGTGTAAAGCACTTTTACGAGTGGAATGGGCAATCCAAATGTTTCACAAATTGCCTTGATTTCCTGAATAGTCAATTCAACAGCTTTCAAGGAGAATTGATCACTGTTAGTCGGAATTACCACCATATTTGCAGCACAGATTGTCGAGATGACTGCTGTACCAAGAGATGGGGGGCAATCAATCACAATCAGGTCGAAGCCGTTTTCAAAGATTGCAGAGCACACGTCCCGAACAGCATTTTTCTGGGCATTTGGATTTACCAGCTGCACATCCAAGAGGCTATTATCTAGGCTCGACGGCAGAATTGAGACTCCAGTTGGATGTGCCCGGAGCGCTTGTGGGATGTGTTCACTCGGCTTTTGCCAGACATCAACAAACACTTCATCATCTTCGTTGGGTAGAACACCTAGTGCTAGCGATGCTGAACCTTGGGAATCCAAATCGAGAATGCACGGGCGAAAACCATAATCCACTGCCCGCACCGCAGTGGTCACACTAGAAGTTGTTTTACCAGTCCCGCCTTTGAGGCTGGTGTATGCCATGATGCGAGGGGAATAATCCACACCATGACTTTTTAGAAGCCTGCGGACACCTGAGGGATTCAGTTGGCATTGACCAAGATCCAAATGATTGAGTTCGGACTGATCGAAACTGCCCGCCAGTTTTTCGGGTGTTACACCTTGAATATTAAGCGCCTCTAAGTAGGAAAGCATAATGGCCAGAAGTATTGTGGATTTTCTCGATTAACCCACTTTAATCGCTCAATAATTGCCGCTCAATCCCTGATTAATCTGGTAACTTTCAGAAGAATCGATCAAGGTTTCAAGTTTATCTTGATAACATTTCTTACCAAGGGTGCGGGTTTCTTTTACTTTTGTCTTGATCAGATCTCGGCACTCAGAAAGGTACTCCTTCAGGTCCCGGCTGACTAGTGGGTTAACATGGCTATCTTCACGCACGGCAGTAATTGTGTCGGCCATTGCATCCGTGTTTGTCTCTTTAGTTAGCGTTACTGAGTAATTTGTAGTCAGCGCGAGTGGGAACTCTTTGAAGTTCCCCGAAAATGCAATCGAAGGGGCAACTATGACAGCGGCGCACCAGAAACAATTGATCCTCATCTAATTCTTTCCAGTCAATATCATCGCAATAATTTCTTGCTGAATCTCAAATCACCCGTGATTCACGATGGTCAGTTTAGATCTCGATCGTATACTATTTTAGGGGCAACCGTACAGGGAATTGGTCAAGATCAAACAAATTATAATTTGATTTAATCTGAATATGACTGCATGCTATCGTGCTACTAATTAGTTATACGTGAAGCTCCGATATCCCTTTTTAGGGCAAGACTAGTTTTTTTGCGGAAAAGTTGAATTGATCGTTGCCCCCGTTTCGGAAAACGCATAATAGGATAACGGCGAGCTCAGATATATCTCAATGTGAGAAACGCCTGATAAGAGGAAGTTACTACGCCGCCTGGAGTCTGAGGGATCGCGATCTTTCCTGAGGCTATATAGAGCCTTGACTTCAGGATTCTATTAAGAGGCACTTCCTAACCCCTGATTGCATCAATTCAATCAAATTAAAATACCACTGATGACTGATTCAAAACTGTCTGATAATCGACTAAGGACCATAAAATGCTGACTTCGTTCGAGTTACAACAGATTTACCACAAAGCGCTATCTCTGCAAGAGCGCTTTAAAGACGCTGGCAAGAAGAAGAACATTGTTGGCAAAGAGTTCGATGAGAGAATTCTTGCCCGAATGAACAAATGGCGCCAGTTATCATCGGATGGTGACCAAGCGCTGTTCGAACGCCGGCTATCAATAGCTGGTCTTCAAATTGAACAGCTAGACGATATTCTCGCCGACAAAGAGCTCTCAGAAATTCCCACACCTGCATGGACAGATATGCTCAAAGAGATTCTAGAAGCGGTGGGAAAATTTCCGCAAGAATCAAGAACACAGGATAACCCAGAGGCCTGGGGCTTTTTAAAAGAGGAGGCCCCCATCCCATTCCAGGACTTTTTTGTCCCTATCGTCCAATTTGCTAGAGCTAAAGCTTCGGTGACTCTTAAGGAAGGGTATTCCCCAATCCTTGATACGGCTAACTCAGATTTGGACAGGCTTTTGTTATCCCGTCTCGCCGAGTCATGTGGCCGAGTCCTGGAAGTCGAGTTCAATACTTACCTAGCGCTGCTTCAACTAGAAGGACTGGACTACCGGGAGATTATCAGCAATTCAGATTCAACACAGTACTACCAGATTTTTATTAATCGTTTATTCGATGGCGGATTAGAAACAATCTGCTGCGAATATCCGGTTTTTGCCCGTCATCTAGTCCATCGCGTTGGGCAATGGATAGAGATAGCTGTCGAATTTGGCGAGAGGCTATCGACGGATATAGAAGATCTGAGGGACCAGTTAGGTATCCCGGAAAGCTCTCGGGTCTCGCACCTAAAGCCTGGCTTGTCTGATCCCCACGACAACGGAAGAACCGTGATAGTCGCTGAGTTTGAAACAGCACATAAAGTGGTCTACAAACCCAAAGATCTCGGTCCAGACGCTGGATACTTTGATCTCGTACAATGGCTGAATGAAAGGGGGACACCCTATGATTTCAAGTTACTGCATATTGTCCAAAGACCCGATTATGGCTGGATAGAATTTGCGAAACAGGAAGCTATCAGGGATGAACAGGGAGCTTCTCGTTTTTACTTAAGGTCCGGGTCGTTACTCGCCTTGCTTTATTCGCTGGATGGCCTTGATTTTCATCATGAGAACGTAATTGCCTGCAATGAATACCCGACACCGATCGATTTCGAGACGATAGTGCAGCATGAAGCCAAGTTATCGAATAAGGACGAAGAAATGATTAGTGCCGCCCAGAAGTCGATTGGTCGCTCGGTACTGAAAACACACTTTCTACCGCAACTTTACAAAATTCGGGGAAACTATGTCGATATCTCAGGCATGGGGGCAGGCTTCAATAAAGAAATCTCCATGGAAGTTCTAAAATGGTCGAACATTAATTCTGATGCAATGGGTTATAAGTTAGAGAAAGCTAGCCCTTCTCTTGATTCTGAGCATGCTCCGAAAATCGGCGATACAACACTTAACCCAGAAGACTATTCAGAAAAAATCATTCAAGGCTTTTCGGACACTTATCGATTCATTTGTGCCATACAAGACGAACTTCTCGATCACGAATCTCCGTTTACCCAGATTTTTCGACAGCCTGTTCGTTACCTTAATCGAGCCACGCAGCTGTATGGATCTGTACTAAGTAGAATTGCACATCCCAGCTTCCAGCGAGACGGAATCGAGTTGGGAATTGAGCTGGAGGTGTTGTATCGCCCGTATTTATCTACGGACGAACTCAGTCCTTTACATCCCCTGATCGAAATAGAACTAGCGGAGTTGAATCGCCTCGATATCCCAAAATTTATGGCAAATGCAGACAGTGAATCCATCGAACTTACTGATGGTACGCTAGTTCGATCATGTTTTAAGGGCTCGCCATTAGATACAGCATCTCGCAAGGTTCGTGAATTCTGTGAGGCGGATCTATTATGGCAGACCGAACTTATACGCAGCTCACTGGCTGTCCGCACAACAATAGAAATCCGGGAGGAATTCGGTCGATCCGATGAACGGCAGCCAAGCGTGGAAGGACCATTACTTGATCGCGGGCAAATTCTAGATATCGCTGAGGGTATTGCTGACAAAATCCGGAATCGAGCAATAATGTCTGATAAAGGCGAGCCAAGTTGGGTAACCATAAGTCCATCGGAAGACGAAAAACAGTTCTATCTGGATGACATGAAGCTTGATTTATACCAAGGAAATATTGGTGTTGGTGTTTTCTTTGCGGCAATGGAGAAACTAAATCCTGGCAAGGGTTATGGTGATTTTGTTTATTCAACGATCAGCATGTCTAGACGATGGATCGCGAGGGCGAGACCCTTAGATATAGAGATTATGGGTATCGGAGGCGTGTCCGGCCTAGGGTCGGTTATTTATGGCCTGGCATCGATCTCGTCTATTCTCGACGATAAACCTCTGCTAGAAGATGCCATTCAAGCCGCAAAATTGATTACTGGAAAAGCGATCAATGACGACACTGTTCTCGATATTTTAGCTGGAACCGCTGGCATGTTATCTGCTTTGCTTGCATTATTCCGCGCGACTGGTGACCGAAGCATTCTAGACAAAGCATTGCAATGCGGACGTCACCTGGTAGAGAAACGACAAGATATCGGCGATGGTTTAATTGCCTGGAAACCTCATGATGATTCACCAGTGCTGACAGGCTTCTCCCATGGTACTGCCGGTATAGCCTACGCCCTGCTATCGCTCTACCGGGAAACGCAGGAGCTTGTATTTTACCAGGCAGCAGAAGAGGCGATTGCATTCGAAGACACGCAATACAATGCAAAAGTGGGAAACTGGGCTGACAATAGAGAGGACCCGACGAATCCGGATGAAAACAAAGAGAATGCCTTTATGTGGGGCTGGTGCAATGGTGCACCCGGTATTGCTTTGGGTAGAATAGGCACACTCGACGTTTTTGACAATAAAACAGTAAGAGCCCAGATTGAGACTTCTGTTAATGCTACCGCTAGCCACCCTCACTTAAGGTCTGATCATCTTTGCTGTGGCAACGCCAGTCTCGGTGAGGTGCTGTTATCGGCCGGTGAAAATTATCAGTATCCAAGTTGGAAGCAGGCGGCACTCAAATTGACTTCTACAACAATTTCCCGGCACACTTCAGAAGGTGTGTTCACACCACATTCAGTCTTTAACGAACTATTTAACCCAAGTCTATTCCAAGGAAGCAGTGGCTTCGGTTATCATTTGCTAAGGTTGCTAGAACCTGTTGATTTACCTAACATTCTACTTCTTGAATAGAGTATTCACCGAAATGGGCGTGTAACAATTCCATCACGTTAATGTACAAAAATTGCAGAACTGTCTGATTAAGATAAAGTGTTAAATCAATAACGCTAGAGTAGGAAGCCATGAACTTAGATAGCCAAGTGCAGATAATCGATGAGGACGAGTTGAAGAAGGCGTTGCCTGACATTTTTAAGCGCGCCCAAGCATCGGATGAATTCCGTCAATTATGCCTAGAGAGCCCTGAAAAAGCAGTGTTCGAGGTTACGGGGAAGCGGCTACCAGATGGGGCAAATTTATCATTTTCTAATGATGATCAGGCGAGTGGCGCATAACCAATTCCGTGACCATAACGTAGTCAACAAGATATACTAGCGTTTATTGGTGCGATATCATTAATTCGCTTATGCTTCAAACTTGGAGATCCTAAGATGACTGATAATCCTGCGAAAGCTACGGCTGATAACGAGAATACCTCAGAAGAGGAATTACCAAATGAAACGTCAGAGACTCCTGAGGGTGACGAATCCATCGACTCAGAGGCCCGCGCAATAGTAAAAAATTATTGTGTTGCAAGTGCCGCGATTGGCTTTATCCCAGTGCCTCTGGTTGATTTGGTTGCGTTGACTGGAGTGCAACTGAAGATGCTTCATGCACTGGCTCGAGTATATGACGTACCATTCAAAAGTTCGTGGGGCAGGTCAGCTATAGGGTCGCTGGTTGGTGGCTCAACTCCACTCCTGGCAAGTCGCAGCACGATCAGTATGTTGAAAACCGTTCCAGGTATAGGAACTGGACTTGCAGTGATCGCCCAGCCAACTTTGTCTAGCGCTTGCACATATGCTGTTGGAAAAGTCTTCATCCAGCACTTCAGCTCAGGGGGAACTTTCCTGACATTTAGTCCAGCTCGCGTTCGGGAATATTTCAGTCAATTATTTTCTGAAAAAACCGCGACTGAAGCTCAGTAACGAACACCCTTCAAAGAGCAGGGACATGGGCCCCCTGCGAATCGCGTACCTGGATGCCAATCAGGTAGTCGCAAGCCACGAGTTGAGGTCGACCCTGATATAGTGCTGACGCGTGCTTGCATTGGTTGGGCAGGGCTTTGATTTCTAAAACGGTTAACGTTGCAATAAACGGCACTTTTTTACAGTACATAAAAGTACTGCCACTGACAATCTATACTTACCTCATCCACAGTGGCTGAGTTGGTTTCTCATCACGTATTAAGGTCATCATAGTTGGATTTTACAAAATTAAAATCGGTTCCAAAGTGGCTGCCTGTCAACGAACTCTTACAACTGATTTATTTTGAGTCGGAGCGGCCTAAACTCCGATTGGCCACCTTAACTGTAATTTCTGGAGCATCAAACACGCTGCTGCTGGCAATAATCAACAGCGCCTCCCATAAATCCGCCGACTCGGCTGTGAAGGCCGAGACTTCTACATTTTTTATTTTCGCAGTTATGCTTTTACTCTTCGCTTATTCGAAGCGCTATACCCTATCTCAGGGGACCATAATGGTTGAAGAGATAATGCGAAAGCTGCGCGTTCGGATAATTGAAAAGTTGGGTCGCACCGATCTTCGTTTTATCGAAACGATAGGCAGAGGCTTTCTATTCAATCGCTTAACCCAAGATACGGCGCTTGTATCCAGTACCGCTCTACTATTGTTTGCTTCAATGGAGTCAGCTGTTATGTTGTTCGGAGCCATGGTGTATCTGGCCTGGCTTGATTTTACAGGAGCATTGATGACACTTGTTGCTCTAGCTTTGGGCACGGTCTATTACCTGAAAAAACGACGACAAATAATGCTCAACTTCACAAATGCTACCCAACAGGAAACTGAATTTTTTGATTACTTCCTACAACAAATAAATGGATTCAAGGAAATCAAGATCAATCGACGCAAAGCCGTCGCTCTTTTAGCAATTCAGGTAGAAAAAGCGAAAGCGGTGGAATCAGAAAAAGTAAAGGCCGGGGTGAGCACGACAACAGTGATCGTTTTCTATCAGGTCTTTTTCTATGTTCTATTGGGCGTGATTATATTTGTGCTTCCAAATTTGGGTAACACAAGCATTGATAACGTCATCAAATTGACAACCGCTATTCTGTTCATTATTGGCCCGGTCGAGATGTTGGTCGGCTCATTACCAACATATATGAGGACCAACGTGGCAATTGCCCGTTTGAATGAACTGGAGTCAATGGTTGATGAAGCGATTTCAGCAGAGGTGCAAAGTGACATCGTCGAGTCAGATATTGGTTTTGGAGAAGTCCAATTTAGAAACGTCTATTTTTCCTACCGAGAAGAGAGCAAGGAAACCGCGACGAGTGATGATGGATCAGCCGGGCAGAAGAGAAAACGCCGTTTGTACGATCCTCCTACAGGCAAGCAAGAGCAAGTTGGCTTTACTGTTGGGCCTTTGAACCTTTCGTTTGGGCGTGGTGAGATAATATTTCTGATTGGTGGGAATGGCACCGGTAAAACGACATTGTTAAAATTACTCACCGGATTGTACAGGCCGGATTCTGGAACTATCCGCGCGTTTGATGAGTCGATCGGTACAGAAAATTATCAGCAATACCGGGAGCTCTACACCACAATCTTCTCTGATTTTTATCTTTTTAAGGAACTTTTTGGTGTGAAGGATTTAGATAAAAAGCAACTTGACAATTGGCTTGAGTTGATGGGATTGAGTGAGATGACAGCACTTGAAGACAAGCGTTGGACAAATACTGAACTTTCAACTGGCCAACGAAAACGACTTGCTTATATCAATTCGTTGATTGATGATAAGCAAATATATGTATTTGATGAACTTGCGGCTGATCAGGATCCGGAATTCAGGAAATTCCTTTATCGGACTCTCCTCCCCGATTTACGCAACAGTGGTAAAACCATATTCGCTGCAACGCATGATGATCACTATTTTGATGCTGCAGACAGAGTCCTCAAGCTAGACAAAGATCTAGGGCTTATCGAACTTCCTGCGGCTTGAAAGTAGGCGTCACGAGTTCGACTAGTAATCTGTTATCCCCTGTGAGATGAAATTAAGGCGTAGAGTTCTTGCGTCAATGCCGTAACTGTGGCTCCTCCTTTTGGTTCGGAAAAGCACAAGCGTGGTGTGCGCTGCAGACCGCAGTCGACTCGACTAATAGCCCTGTTTTTTCTTGGACGTTAAAAGCAAAAGAAGGCCAATGACCGGTGTCAAGAAAATCGACGTTAGAAATAGACCCCAAAATCCCAATATCTTTTTACGTCCCATCAGGCCTACAATCCAGCAGGTCAAGACGTAGAGTGCAACTATCCCCAGCAACGGCATATACTACCCTCCCTCTTTGGCTTCATCCTCAGTACGAAATTGTAGCTCTCCGGAATCAGTTCTGACGAGTCGGTTAAAGAAATATTTTCGGTGTTTATTAGCCCCATTTTCTAAAAAACCGAAGATGCCCGATGCTCCAGTCCAAGGCGGCATGGTATATCGAAGGGCCAATGATACATGCAGGGGTTTGCTACTATTCGCCTTCTCCATTGCCTCATTAAGCAAGTAAACACTGTCGTATCCAAGGGCTGCACTGGCATCTGGATACGCGCCTCCCGTGTACTTCACAAATCGTTTAGAAAACTGTCGAAAAAAATGCGTCGTTTCATCGATCGAAGTCGGCATAACTGTCCCGATCCCGAGTTCCCCAACATCAGAGATAAATCTTTCGGTTGATGTCGCCGGCATCACTATAAAGGGAAGTTTGAAACCAAAGTCTTTCGACCCTTTAATGATACTAGCGGCTATAGCCACATCAGATACGATCAATACTGAGTCAATTTTTTTGTCGTTGGCGGCCTTTGTGAGGCTCGCTACTATTGATGTAGTATCAAAGTCGGACCAGTCTCCACCCCTAAGGTATCGATTTGGAACGGATTGCTGGTGTATTACAACTGAAGTTGAGCTACGGTGAATGCTCTTTTGTAGAAATTCTACAAAATTGGCACTTTTCCTGTCTCGACTAAAAAGCACAAGCATGTTCTTAAAATTTCTACTGATGATGTAATCGGCCATTTGCTCCGCGAGCCAATTATCGGGCGAGCTCAACTGAAAGGTAAGTGGCGAATCGAGGTGAGCCATTTGAGGATCAGTAGAGGCAGACGAGAAAAAGAGTATGCCGTTGTCCTGATAGGAGAGCGCTGCAGGTAGCGCGGTGTTGTACTTGTCGGAATGACCGATAACAGCAACAATATCGGGATCTAAGCTAAACTCTTTTGTCAAGCGTTTCGCTAGCCGTTGAGAAGCATTCCTGTACTTGCCCTCGCTCAAGCGGTCGAAACCCGACAGGGTTGAATACTTATTCTCGTTGACAACAACTAATCGATATCGAAACTCCTTACCCTCTTTCTCTGCGTTGATTTCCTCTACTGCGAGACGCGCTCCTTCGACGAATTTACCATCGCCAGCTGACCAACAAACACCAACCACTAACTCTCTTGGGGTCTCAGATTGATTTAACTCCTCAAACTTTACGCCCCTATCGGCAGGCGCCCTGAAATTAGTTGATTCCTCGCACCCTATCAATGCCAAGCAAAAAACAAGGATAAGTAACAGCGATGACCGACTCAACTTAAAGACGAACTCCATTGAAAACAATCATTGATTCCCAAGTATGATTGGCAAGCCCTGTTCGCCCGAGCCAATAACGACAACTTTGGAGT
>Ga0208406_1000766_pt1 | contig 12850 bp, 14 predicted proteins | sample ETNtaG_15_FD_185769 | JGI IMG/M metagenome (GOLD analysis project Ga0208406, IMG submission 185769) | Marine microbial and viral communities from oxygen minimum zone, Eastern Pacific Ocean - ETNP201302PF89A (SPAdes) (version 2) | ecosystem: Environmental > Aquatic > Marine > Oceanic ...
ATCTTAGACACAGACGGCGCTGAAAATTACTAATGGAAAACCACATGGCAACCTCGACAAACTGGCAACCGATTGAACCTAACCTTGAAACTATACTTGATAATTTCAGCGATCCACTGCGAGCGCTATCACAAGCGGACGTCCCCGCTATTATCTTCCGTCAAATTTATAACCCAGATCAATTTCCGGATCTCATCGATCGCTTGACTAACATGGGATTGATGCGCCCATATGGCAATAATAACGAAAACCAGCTAGATCGGCGTACGCGAATTGATATAGGCACCAGCCTTGGCAATCGTGGCAATAATAAAAAGCTGTTTTTCCAACATGCAGCTGCAACCCGTTTCTTATTCAATTTTCTATTTGAAGGATTTTCTAACCCCATTGATGTTATTTATAGAACTTTGTCTGATTTGTCAGTTGAGAAACAAGTAGAAGTTGCGAGTGAACCGGATGGTCAACTTTATGGCCCCGCAATTTTCCGAATTCATTATGCTAACCACGCTTACAAACCTCACATTGATCACGTAACACTACGTGAAAAACGAACTAACTACGCTGTTCACAGGTTTAAGCATCAATTCGCAGGTATCCTTTGCATGCAAAATGCGGATGGGACGGGAAACTCTACGCAAGCTATTTTGCACCAGTGCCTCTGGACACCGGAAATCCAACCTCATATCACCAACGACACTTTCCATGATTATGCTACCAAAAATCAGATTGAGCGCTGTCAAATCGATCTAGAACCAGGTGACCTCTACTTTTTCAATACACGCTGTCTCCATGAGGTTCCTGCTGTAGAAGGAGATGTGCCACGAATTGTTCTAGCCGTTTTTATAGGTTATTCAGAAAATGATGACAAAATTTATGTCTGGAGTTAAGTGAAAATGGAAACTTCCTTTGACCTTGGAAGTCTCCATAAACTGAGCATGTAATCGATGAATAAAGTCAAACTTGGAATTGTAGGTTGTGGATCAACAACACGCTGCATGTACGGCCCAATTTTTAAATATCTGGAAAATGGAAAATTTGTGGCTGCTTCAGATATTGAGGAAGAACACGCACGCTGGGCACAAAATATGTACCAAGCAAACGAGATTTATACTGATAGAGATCAGATGTTAGATGAGGCTAACATTGACGCTGTCATTGTCGGCACACCCGTTTACTCCCATTTAGACGATGTGATCGCTATCGCGGAATCAGGAAAGCATGTTCTGTGCGAAAAGCCTATGGCACGTACGGTAGCGGAATGTGACGAGATGATTCAAGCTTGCGAGCACAACGGTGTTATCTTGATGGTTGCTTTCATGAAACGCTTCAATAAATGCTTCCTTCAGGCAAAACAAATGATTGAAAAAGGAGATCTTGGTCGTGTGTTTCAAGTCCGAGTTGATTGGAGCTTCCTGTCTCATCCAGGTGGCTGGCGAGATTCGTTGCCTACTTGGGGAGGTATCTATCAGGATCATGGTAGCCACGCAATTGATCTATGTCGGTGGTGGTTGGGAGAAATTGAAACAGTTAGCGGAGAAATCGACATCATAATGAAAAAGCGCGAAGTCGAAGATAGAGCAGTAGCGATGTTTCGACATCATGGTGGTGCTGTCAGCTTACATCATATGACTCGCATTTCTCATAAACCAATAGTAGAACTTTACGAAATAATGGGCACTGAAGGAACATTACAAATTGAGTTTAAATCCACTTGGAGTTTCACCTCTACTGAGCCATTCCAGATGACCCTATTTCGAGATGGAAAGACAACCACGGATGTTACTCCATACAATCAAGGCAACTTGGATGATGAACTTCGTAGCAATGCACAGTATTTGATGGAGCTGTCGCACTTTTGCGACTGTGTCTTAAACCAACTTAAACCTCATACAAGTGGTTGGGACGGCCGAACTGCTATTGAAGTAATTAATGCAGTTTATCTCTCTTCTCGAAAACAAAAAAAAGTTAGAATTCCTTTAGCAAAGGAAATAGATCTCCCGAGCGAGTTTATCCGCCTGCAACAGGAGTAAATTTGGATTACGTGCCTACCTTTGTATAACAGGGAGGAAACTAGGCATTCCAAGTGGTATCTGGATCTAAAGGAAAAATCGGTCGTTTGATCTTACGGTAATCATAGCTGAACAAATCTGGACTGTGGACACCAGGTGTATCCACTTCTAAGATCTTATGTGCCAGAGACGTATAGTCAGCACGAAAATGAACTGCGGATTTCAGAGCGACCAGTTTTCTATCAGTAGGTTCAATTCCCACACTACGAAGCACTTCCGCATCATAGGGCTGAATTCGTTTCTCCGTCAGAATAATCTCAATACCATCAACCTTAATGACAACTGTTCTCCCCATTCGACCGACCCTACCCTGCCCCATGGGTCCTTTATGTACAAAGTTACCATCCGAAATTGTTTTGACATAACCAGTCAAGGAAACAGGATTACCGTGCAAGGAATCTGTTTTACCTCCAACTTTGAGATCAACGTTTTTTCCAACACCCGCCTGAATAGAGAGATCGACGGACTCTGGGTCGGCAATTACAGCGACAACAGCTCCTTCCACTTGGTTTTTGATCAATGTATTCAGAATTATTGTTCCATCGCACGGCCCACCACCACCCGGATTATCTGACCCTTCAGCCAAGATAATGGGTTTCTCTTTCGTCTTTTTTGCCTGTTCAATTGCTTGGTCAACGGAAACCAGATTTAAATTGAAGGCTCGACGCATTTTCCAGATATAGCTGGCAAATTCATCAACATGTTGCTCAGCCAACTGTTGATCTCCGTTTGTTGTCACCAAAACAGAAACTCCAGCATGGCGAATATCAGCAAATGGGAACCCCATTGACAATGTGGCTGTCACCACCTCAGACTGGGCTTCGAGTATGTAAAGTCGGTCTAATACCTCGCTCATCAACGGTTTCATAGTACATTGCGCCGGTGGAGAAGTCAAAAATGGAAGTTGTCGGTAGGCCATCTTGGGCTGAATTTTTCCTCGGACAATAGCTGACATCACTTCTGCCGCTTCAAGACCGCGATCATAACAGTCAACATGCGGATAGGTATCGAACCCAATAATCACTTCAGAATTCCTTACCATCTCAGGTGTTATATTGGCATGAAGATCCAAGGTTGTCACAATCGGTAATGATCCAATAACTTCACGCACTGCCAGGATCAGATCTCCTTCGGCATCTTCGATCTGTTCAGTCACCATTGCTCCATGCAAATCCAAAAAAACCCCCTCAATCTCTCTCGCATCATGCAGTAGATTAAGAAATTCATCTTTAAGTACCTGATAAGCATTTTGATCGACTATGCCAGACGGTGTGGCAAAAGTCCACAAAAGCGGGACAAGTTCCATTCCCAGTTTTTTGGCATTCCCAATAAATCCGCCAGTAATAGTGCTGGTATGACTAAAGGCTGAAATTATTTCTTCACCAACATAATAAGATCCTTTTTTAAAACTGTTAATTGAAGTACACACAGGTGAAAACGTGTTTGTTTCATGTCCAATGCAACCGAAGGCAATACGCATTTAAGATACTCCTTCCCTATTTCATGGATTGTGTCATCAAAATATAAGAACTTTGATAGTGGAAACAACCGAATTATTTTTGAAAATTTACTTGATCGCTCTCAATTTTCATTTTAGTCAGGTTAAACCTCGCATTAATTGATAAAGTTCAGATATGTTTTCAAATCCAATTCCAGGTGTTTCTGTTAATTGAATATACCCATCTTCCACAATATAATTATCAGGAAAATTACCAAACGGCGTAAAAACTTCTGGGTAAGCTTCGTTTCCACCAAGACCTAATCCTGCGCAAATATGTGAAGATAGCTGATGTCCTCCATGCGGTATTAAGCGTTGCAACGACCAATGATGAGCTTTCAACATCTCTAAAATCCTCAAATACTCTACTAACCCATAACTCAAGGCGCAATCAAACTGCAGAAAATCCTTTTCCGGTCTGAGCCCAGCATATCGAATCAGATTTCGCGCGTCCTGAAGTGAGAACAAATTCTCCCCCGTCGCCATAGCACCATCATAGTATTGACATAGTTCCCTCTGTAATTCAAAATCGAGAGGATCTCCGGCCTCTTCATACCACATTAAATCAAATCCTGATAACATCTGGGCATAGGTTTTGGCGGTTTCCAAGTCAAACCTACCGTTGGCATCCACCGCCAATTTCTGTCCTCTTCCAAGTAAGGAAAGCACTTTTTCAATTCGCTGAAAATCCTCTTTTAGAGAAACACCACCAACTTTTATCTTTACCACGGTAAAACCAAGATCTAAATAACGCTTAATTTCGTTTTCTAATTGCAGTAAATCCTTACCCGGATAATAATATCCTCCAGCAGCATAAACAAAAATCTTGGAATCATAGTCAGCATTGTTGTAGCGTTCCGATAGAAGTCGGTACAGTGGTTTCTCTTCAACCTTAGCTACAAGATCCCAAATCGCCATATCAATTATCCCTACAGCCACTGAACGCTCACCATGCCCACCAGGTTTTTCGTCCATCATCAAAATATCCCACACTTTGGATGGATCGAAATTCGTACCTTCATCATTCAATATTTCAGTTGGAGAAGCTTGACTTAGCCGCGGGAGGAAACGCTCCTTTAACAACCAACTTTGTGCATAGCGTCCGTTGGAGTTGAACCCATAACCAACAACTGGTTTCCCGTCCCTTTTGATATCCGTAATTAATGCTAGCAAACTAACATCCATATGGCTGAAATTAATATAGGCATTCTGAATATTAGAACTGATGGGAACGACAATTTCTTTAAAATCAACAATTTTCATCTTAAACTTTGACCTTAGGTACAATTACAATTCATACTTCCGATAAACAGGTTTTTTTATATAAGCTTGAAAACAAATTTAGTTTCCTTCCTTAAAGTCGATAGGTCATAGTGCCAAGTATGGACGTAGTTGAATTTTTCCAGGACGAAGTTCCATTCCCTTACGAAGTAATCAAGCGAGTATCAACGGCTCGGGTTGGCACCTTTTTTCTCTGCATTAATTCTTTTCCTCTCATTTCCTACATTTATTCGATTCCATTAATCTAGAGTTCCCATCCTTAATTCACCTCGATTATACACAAGAAAGATAACATTTAATCTCATTTGCAAATATTTGTGTCAGACCATCTCCATAAAGATGTGAATAAATACAAACAACTATTTGTTATAATAACCTATCTAGTAGATAAGAATTCTACAATTTTTCGTTCTTTTCTCGAAGACTTAAAGAGAGAAAACCCTAAAGGGGGACTTAGATATGCCAACTGTAATAATGAAGGCTAAATTAGAAAAAACATACGAACATTGGGTCAAAGTATTCGACGATCATAAACCAGTTCGTGAAGCTGCAGGTTTTAAAGATATTTACAGAGGACATTTGATGGATGATGCTAATACAGTACAAGCTGTCATTTATACACCCTCTATGGAAACTTTAGATCAATTTATGAAGGATGAGGCAGAAGCAATTAGTGAGTCAGGTCATATTGCTGAATCTACTGAAATTACTGTTTGTACAGATATGTAAATTGATTTGACTGATTAAAATTCAGAAATGCTAATTCTGAATTAAACTTAACCAACATCTTAATTACCGACAGCCCTGTTGTAAGTAAGCAAGAGGGCTTTTTAATTTTAAGCCGAAATTTCTCTCGACTTGAGCTTGTATCAGATCATTAACTAAATACTGAAGAACAAAAGAACAACTGCTTGAATGGTATATGTTTACAGGCACTAATCTCGTACGGGGTATTACCGAGAGCACGGGTGTTTATATAAAACTCGACTCCGGAACGTCTTAAGTGACATCGATTCGATGAATCAATGAATTTAAGGTAGTTTTTTGTATCTGATCATCCCCTTGCAAGGCTATCACTAACATTGATTGAAGCTCCTGTAGGCTTGTATTCAGACTGTGCCCAGGTCTGGCGGAAACAGTCGTCCTGTCGGCATAGAGCAGAGAAGATGCTATTTCTAACTTGGCAAAGAGAAATCCGAGAGGCCTAATGGTTGACCTATCACCTAGTGAAAAAATTGAAGATAGTTCGCGCGGGATTGGCTCGTTGGCAATTACCCAAGTCGAACCCATAATTACCCGTACGCCGATGAGCAGGTTGCCGGCGGATAATTTTATAGAGATGCCGCCAATTGGTTTTATGTATGACCGAGTAGGGATCGGGAGACGGCTTGACCACGCCAGCCCTTCTAGATTCAAACGGCATAGTCAAACGCTGCTGGTAAAGATCACTACCGATCAAGGCCTTATCGGTTGGGGAGAAGCGCATGCGCCGGCTGCACCGGCGGTTCATGCCAAGGTGATTACGGATCTCCTAGCTCCCATTCTCATCGGCCAAGATGCGCGCAGGATCGGTCCGCTCTGGGACAAGATGTATTCCAGCCAACGGCTCAGGGGCTATGCGACCGGTTTTTTTACTGAATCTATCGCTGGGGTGGATATCGCGCTCTGGGATATTCTGGGGAAGTTCGTTGGATTGCCGCTCTATCAATTACTGGGCGGGAAATACCGCGATAGCATACCGACCTATCGGGCTGCCGGCAGTCCAGAAGGGGCGCTGGAGGCGATGGAAGCGGGCTTTACAGCGGTCAAAATGGGATTTTCTAAGGGCGTCGGTTCCGAAGATTTTGCACGGGTGAGCAATGTATCCGAGGCAGTCGGTGCCAGGGGCCAGTTGCTGATCGATTCACTGGGTGCTTTTAAGTTGCACGAGGCGATCAGCGCCGGACGGGAGTTCGACGAGTTGGGGAATATCGGTTGGTTCGAAGATGCACTAATGCCGGAAGATACGGACAGTTACCCGATCCTAGCCAAGGCTCTCGATACGGCAGTTTGTGTCGGCGAGACGCTGTCGAACCGCTTTCAATTCCGCGATCTTTTTGCCAAGCGAGGGGCGGACGTGATTAATCCGGATCTAAGCCGGGCCGGTGGCATCACCGAATCCAAGCGGATCGCCGAAATGGCCGACACCTTCGGTATTCTCTGGTCGCCGCATCTCAGTTCCGGTTTGCCGCCCTATGTGGCGGCTTCGCTCCACTTAGCGGTTGCCACGCCGAATGCGGTGATTTTGGAGGGCGGCAATATCCACAACGCCACGGATATTGGAGAATCACGTGGCAATGTGCTGCTCAAGGAGCCGCTTGAATTTAAAGCCGGGGTGGCAATGGTGCCGGAAAGACCAGGGTTGGGCATCGAATTTGATGAGCAAGAACTGCAGAAGATCGTTGTCGGCTAGGGGTAGAGGCATTGGGGAAAATGAAACAGCAGGGGAGAAAGAACTCTATCTTTTGTCCCTTTGTCCAGTCCATAGAGAACTTGAAAAATGAACGGAAGAAGCATTAAAACAGACAGGCACACCCGAAGACTGAAAGCAGTTGCGGAATATCAATCACGACAATAAGATGCTGACAACGGTACATACAATACGTCGGGTAATTTCCCAACGCAAAAGAACAACTTCAAAAACGGCGTAAAGACCTGCACAGGTTCAACTCCTGTACGAGGTAATCAGGCGGGCATCAGCAACCCTAGTTAGTACCCTTTTTCCCTTCTCTTGGTTCCTGCTCTCTGCTTCCGAGATCTACTTCAAACGGGCACGCTTGACTTTCTGCCCCTACACTGGCAAAATCAACAGAAATATGCTAGTCAAAGGACTTTAAACCACGGCAAATCTAAGGCCAATCGTTACTAGACTCACAATCCGTCACTACTTTGACCTCAACAGAAAATGAGGACACAATCCGGGTGACGTGCAGATGGTGAAAGATGGAGGTGCGTGATTTACGACCGTGAAGGGATTGATTTGGCTAAATAATGTCAGTTTTTCAGTGTATTTCCAGTGGTAAGATTTATCTTGCTGGATTCGAGGAGGGCGTCATGACAGACGTTGAGAAATATTTGTTTGACCTGCGTGGATACATTGTCATCGAAGATGTGTTGAATGCAGATGAAGTTACCGAATTAAACCGATTGATCGATGAGAATCATCCAGGCGTAAATGAAGATTCGCTCAAGAAGCATTCTGGCGGTTTTTTGACTTGGGGACAAGCACTGGTTGATCTGATTGACCATGAAGCTATTATGCCACGGTTGAAGTTTATTTTGGGCGATGGGTTTCGGCTAGATCATTATTATGCTATTTATATGGAACAAGATGGTGCCGCTTCACGATTACACGGAGCGAATACACCTTATGATCCGCCCGAATATTATCACTATCGTGAAGGGCGCATGTACAATGGCCTGACAGTGGTGACATTTAATCTGGCAGATTCTGGACCAGAGTACGGTGGCTTCTGTTGTATTCCAGGTAGTCACAAAGCAAACTATCAGTGCCCATCGGAAATCCGCGATGGGCATACCGATTCCGAATGTGTAGTAATCCCCGAAGCAAAAGCAGGTTCAGTGGTCATTTTCACCGAAGCGACAACGCATGGGACGGCAACGTGGACTGCAGAACACGAGCGGCGGTCGTTGTTGTTTAAATACAGCCCGGCGCAACAGTCGTGGGCGACCAACCATATTCAACCACCTGTCGGGGTTACGTTGACACCCCGACAGGAATTACTTTTTGAACTGCCGTATTTTAGCAAGCGAAAATCACTCTTTAATGATGATCTAGCGGTGAAACCTAATTACTAAGGTAAGAAATGATTATGGAACGGGGACCAATTTTTCACGAATTTACATTTGGCGATGCAGCGCAGGAAGTGATGGCTCGAGATGGACATATTGTGTTTCCTCGTTTGCTGACGGATGATGCGCAACAGAAGCTGACTAAGCCAAGGTCTTATATATAATCAAAATGGATCTTGTGCGTTGGCAATACAGCGGAAAGATCGTAACCACAACCTATGGATTCCTTGCGCTGACTTTGAGTGCTGAAGAGATCCTATGGGAATTAAGGTAGTAGTATTCTCTCACAAATCTGGAATATTCTGGGATGTCATTTCTATCGAAACCCATGGCCAGACTGCTGCTACGATAACGTATCTCTCAAGAGATAATAGCAAGAAGATTCGTGATGTTTTACAAGGATTGGAAAAGTAGACCCTGTTAAAGATCGGTGGAGATTTATATGACAACACCACAACGATTAAAAGTAGAGCCAATCCTTGGTGTGACGTTTGGGGCAGCAATCACCGGGATAGACTTGACTGACCTGAGCAGAGCACTATGGGCTGATATTGAGGAAGCTTTTAATGAGTACGGTATACTCATCTTTCCTGCGCAGTACCTCACAGCCGGTACTCAGGCAGCCTTCGCAAAGCGTTTTGGCTCCCTCCAGGGTGCCGATCGTGCCCACAGCATTTCTAACCGGCATCAAGATGGTGTCGCGCTTACTGATCAGGACTCAACCTGGCTGACGCTGAGCTACCCTACTCGCTACTGGCACGCCGATGGAACTTTTGGACCGATTCCGCCAAAAATCTGTATACTCGGCGCGGCATCGGTCGCCTCCTGGGGCGGCCAGACGGCTTTCGCCGATATGTCCGCCGCGTATGATGCCTTAGACCAGGAGACGAAAGACAAGGTCGCGAACTTGAACGCATACCACTCGAACCTGGTTGGAACAACCAGAGTCTTGCCAAAGCAGAACGAAGCGTATCTCCACTCACTTGTTGGGGATACACCCGAGGATGGCTATTATGGGCTCAGAATGCGCACCGAATGCCCACTGCGGTCGTTGATCAAAATACACCCGGTGACCGGGCGTCCATCATTGTTTTTGGGACGGCATTCGTTTGGTATTCCAGGAATGTCGCTAGAAGAATCGGATCGCTGCTTAAGAGAACTGGAGACGTTTGCTTGCCAGCCGCCGAGAGTTTACGAACACGAATGGGAGGTTGGCGACCTCATCGCTTGGGACAATAGGCGATTGCTTCACCGGGCGTGTCCCTACGATGAGCAGAGCGAGACCAGAGAACTGTTCAATTGCCGCATCGCTGGGGATGAGGAGACGGATGCAGGACTTGATACGGAAGAAGCGCAGCGAAGCGCCGAGGTGCAGCGTGCTGAGTTGGCTCGGCTGCGAGGTAGAAAAGCATCTTAGAAGCTGTCTGACAAAATTCTTCTTACATTCAAATCCTGGTTCAATTAGAATTCGATTCTTCTTATAAACCCAATTATGATTAGCTTAAACAACATGGATAAAATTGAAGCTCTGAATTCGGCCAATCTGAAGCCGGATTCTTTGACCTGTCAACCACGGGTCTTCTCGCCCAAAGGTAACACTTTAGCACCCACACCACTATCTTTTTCACCCTAGACTAGCCGGTCCGTGTCATCATCAAGGTCTATAACGTGGCTGGTCAACTGGTTGAATGGATGGCCCAGCAACAGACATTCGGCCGAGACAAACTAGGAATATTCCTAGATGGAGTTAGGTGGGTAAAGAATTCCAAAGGGTGCCAATTAAGGCTTTTCTCCACAGCCCATAACAGGATTTCCATGGTTACGCTCAGAGTATACCATGACGAGAATACCTCCAATGATCAATGCTGTAGCTACAAACATCGCGGTGGAAATATCCTCGCCAAGAATCAAATGCGCAAGCCACAGACTCAAAAGGGGAGACAACGTTGTTATCGTACCAGCAAGGGCAGCGCTGAGACGCTTCAGGCCTTCCGACAACAGGTAGAATGCTACTCCCGTGCAAGGGCCCCCAAGAACGACGATGGCGACAAGTGCTTTGACCGAAATCGCGGCTTTGAGTTCGAACTGTGCGGCTGCAACCGCGCCGGTCACCAGTGTGCCAATTCCGAGGATAGGGATGAGAATGTGCAAGCTTCCCATCTGTCTGCTGAGAGTCTTATTTGCCAACGCATATACTCCCCATCCCATGCCTGATACGAGCATCATCGCGTTCCCCAAAGTGTATTGTGAGCCGAACATCCCCCCCAGGGTATTTTGGGGCAACACAACGAAAATCACCCCGCAGATCACAGCAACCATTCCGGCGATTTTGAAAGCAGTCAGACGTTCATCGAGAAACAGCGCGGCGAGAACTGAAAGCGTCACCACTTGAATCTGAACAACAAGGACACCAGCACCCGCCGTTGTAAAGTTCAGGCCTACGGTGAACAAGGCATAGTTGATGCTTGTTCCGATTCCACCTATGAGGAGCCATCTGTTCTTTTGAAACAAGGCTCTCCATTGGCCTCCACGAATCCGGTACAGGAGCAGGAGAACGACTGCACCTTGAAATAATCGGAGAAAGGAAAGGCTAAATGGATCAATCGTCTTCAAGACGATCTTGACTAAGATAGGGATGATGCTCCAGAGAACTGTGGTGGTAACCATACAGAGAATGCCCGTCCTCATTGCAACATATCTTCCATAAATTGATTCTCCCTTCATTCCATTGACAGAAATCTCACTCTAAAGAGAAAGCACCATTCAGGAAGGGTAGAGCGAGTGATAGAAGGATAAATTTCGGTTGATCCAGTTTGGGTTATTTACTGCACTATGCAAGAAGTTGTTTTAAATGAACCTTGACAATTTCCACCGTAATGATTAGCATCATTGTTATATTTTTATCGAGTTGTAAATCAGTCAAAGGAAAATAATGGCAAGGTACACTTTAATAATTAGTTTAGCTGTTTTGGTTTTTAATTTCCAAGTTTTTGGTGCAACTTGGTATATCGAAAACTTTGACAAGTTTAAGAATGGTGATATTGTAGGCTAGGATGGCTGGGAAATTGTTATGAACCAAAAAACTAGCCGAATTCAGGGCAAAGTCGAGCATGGTGATGCGGGCACAAGTGTTTTAGTTTCCGAAAAAAAATGGTGTTGAGAAAATTTAAAGGTTCCAATGCCAGCATTCAGTATGTTTCGTTGTTTGTGAGGAAAGATGATGGCTCAGGACCTTTTTGTCCTGTTAGTAGATATGCCTAGCTTGGCTCAAGCCAGTGCCTTAACACAGAATATCCTGTCGTTCTTGAGATAGAGCCTACCACTAAGAATCTGGCTGGCACAGCGAGCCTCCACCTTGGGTGCTATGCGCCTGATTTGATTGAACCAATTACTGTCAACTCTTTACCCCACCGGTCACGATACGCCACGGCGATACACACGTCGGATATTGCACGGGTATCATGTAGTTAGTTCTGGGAAGACAGTCAATTAGCAAACCCACCCGCCATATTTTGACAAAGTCTTAAAGGAGGTTGCAAGACTACAACAATATAATGATCTTTGTTAATCCGGCATCCTTTGCTTTCATTATTGTTCTTACTGTTGGAACTCTACTAATAGGTTTTTAGGAATACTTCATATCATCCATCACCTCAAGTTGGAAAAAGGATGTGGATAACCAAGCTTTAGGGTATCCAATTTTGGAAAGCGGCTAAAAAGTATGCTATAGCTTGCGGTTTTATTGGAACTGTAATAGGCATAGTCTTGATGCTTAGTGAGATGAGTAACGACGATCTTACAGGCATCGGTCCTGCTGCGTCTTTTGCCTTGCCTTACTTACTGTTTTATATGGACTTATTTTAGGATACACGGTTGGTTTTCGACCCTATACTTTAATTAGAAGCCAGAAAAGAAGTTTCTGAACCCTAATTAAAGTATAGGTGTCAACTTGTACTTAAGTTAAAATTAAGTACAACTGCTGGGTTGCGAATACGCAAAAATGCTAAACGCACGAGAATTCGATTTGAGTAAGGCGATGGAAGAATGAGTACACACAAATGGCTGACGAAAGTCATAACAGAATGAACTTAAAAGAAACGAAACCCGAGATGACATCCTCGTCGCTTGTCGAATTGCTACGGTTGTTCGA
>Ga0208406_1000770_pt1 | contig 12769 bp, 10 predicted proteins | sample ETNtaG_15_FD_185769 | JGI IMG/M metagenome (GOLD analysis project Ga0208406, IMG submission 185769) | Marine microbial and viral communities from oxygen minimum zone, Eastern Pacific Ocean - ETNP201302PF89A (SPAdes) (version 2) | ecosystem: Environmental > Aquatic > Marine > Oceanic ...
GGATTCTGGTGGCGTTGTCGGCTATCGTCGCCAATGATTTCTACCTTGTACTTCGGAGAAAACAGCTTAAGAATGTGTCAAGAAGCGATCAGCTAACTCTGGCGCTGAAAGTGAGTAAGTATAGTCTGGTATTTTTGGGTATTATCGCTTATGTCTTAGCTTATTTCCAACACTATTATAAGGAGTTCTCTGTAGCCATTTTCGCACAGACTTGGATCTACGCTCTTTTCAATGCCACTTTTATTCCACTCCTGTTTGGGATGTTTGTAAAGAACGTGAATAAATGGATGGTACTAATTGCTTCGGTTGTTTCGGTGAGCGTACACATTGTCTTTAAATATGCCAAATTCTCCATTCTTACTAATAGGGAAGGGATACTTCTAAAAGGTGATTTTCTGAATCCCGGGTTGACTGCAGCGTATGGGATTATTGCAGGGCTCGCTGTGATGGGGCTTTATTACGGATACCTGACTTTATCAAGGAAAGAGAAAGTGTGAGAACAGGCAACATCACTTCGGTTTTTCTGATTGCTATGATGGTTCCGTGGTATGTATCAGCACAACTGCCCGGGAAGATCGTTGGACATGTCTCTGATCAAGAGACCGATGAGCTATTGCAGGGTGTTAACATAGTTGTCGTAGGAACTTACTTAGGTGCTGCTACGGATTCTGAAGGTGACTACATGATAATAAACGTTTCACCGAGCCTGTATGAACTGCAGGCGACGATGATTGGTTATGAAGTTGTGAGAATCAACGGTGTTGAGGTGTTGTCTGATCTTACCACTCATATTGATTTCCAGATGGTAGGTGAATCGTTGAAAGGGGAAGAAATAACCATCACAGCAGAACGTCCTCTCATACAAGAGGATGTTACAACGTCGGTGAATTATATTGGTAAAGAGGAGCTAAATTCCATGCCGGCTTCTGATTATAATGATCTCCTGGTACTGAATCCCGGTATGACCCGCGACGCCAAAGGCTTTCACCTTCGGGGAGGACGATCAAGGGAGATTGTAGTGCAGGTGGACGGGATTCCCATTCAGGAACCCAACTACGGTACCGCTTTTGCCGGTTACTCGGCTCTCAGTTTGAACAGCAACGCCATCTCGGAAATTTCCGTACAGAGCGGCGGTTTTAATGCTGAGTTCGGTAATGCCCTTTCCGGTATCATAGATGTCTCCACGGGAATCGGGAGTGATCGTTTCAGTTGGAGCTTCGATGCGGAATCTGAACTTCCTGTGGATGATGGCGCCGCCATTCCCACTGATAAACAGGATTCCCTCTATTACGACGGTTCTCGCTACGACTACATTTCAGGTTACACACGCTATCGGTTTGGGCTTGGTGGTCCAGTAACGCTTATCTCCCCTAAGATGCGCTACTCCGCTTCCGCTCAATGGCTTGAGGCTGAAGACGGCCTTCCCACACGAGAAAATACAGAAAATGATTTTGTAGAACTGGTAGTAAACGGTAAGCTCGGTTTTCTGCTTGGCTCCAGGATCAACCTGACGGTCAGTGGGATGATGTCTGAAAAGGAATACGATCTGTTTGATGTCCGACGTAAATATATTCCTGAAACGTTTCAAAGGCGTCATGCACTGGTACAGCAATTTTCACTCAACTGGAATCAAACCCTCTCTTCTAATCTCTATTATTCTGTTCTTGCCGGATATTCCCGAACCTATTACAAAGCTGCTCAACCCGGAAAGTGGTGGGATATCACGCAAGTGGAAGACTGGAACATCTTGAACCCAGATGATCCTGCAGATACCTTGAACCCAGAAGCTATCCAGATCATCACTGATTACAAGGAGGGGACGCAATACATCATTGGCGGAGATAACAATCTGTTCAGGGAGGAGGATTTGAGGATATTTCTTCTTAAAGGTGCTCTAACATGGCAAGCCGGTAAACACAACCAGTTTAAGACCGGTTTTGAGCTTCACCGCTATGATCTGTTCTATCAGGCAGTCCTGGCCTACAAAGGATTCCCGTTCACTTTTGCTCATGGTTTTGGAAACGAACAACTGAATCTACCGGATTTGAATCCAATACTGCTGGGACTCTTTCTGCAGGACAAAATCGAATTCAAAGGGATGGTTATGAATGTGGGCATTCGCTATGATATGTTTGATCCCGATGCTGTACTACCTTCGAGTTTCTGGTATCCCTATCTCGATCCGGGAGACATGGGTCCTGATTTATCTGACCAGGATTATTGGACAGGCCCGAACCACGACATTCCCGTGGAGAATCCAGCATATCCTTGGAAGCAGGCATCTATCAAACATATGATCAGCCCCCGATTAGGAGTTTCCCATCCACTCACGGATCGAACCATGCTGCATTTCACCTATGGGCAGTTTTACCAGATTCCGGATTGGTATTTACTTTATCGGAATTATAACTATTCATATGACATTCTTGCGCTCTATGGTAATCCTGACATGCGCCCGGAGGCCACAACTTCATTTGAAGTAGGAGCACGATCAGCCGTGATGTCCAGCTTGGTGATTGACTTCACAGCGTTTTACAAAGATATCCGTGATCTAGTGGAGACGACCATCGCCAACAATCTGAACGATCCGGATTTTCAGGCTGCGAAGGAGGAGGACGACTCCATTATAGAACTTCCTACCTGGTTTGTGAACGACAACTTAGCTTGGGGAAATTCCAAAGGTTTAGAGTTTACTCTTCGTCATTTTCCTACTCACCGGATTCCTCTGGGAGTCAATTTATCTTACACTTTTATGGTGGCAAAAGGGAAGACCTCAGACTATCACGACGGCTTCCTCAGAATATTTACGAGAGGGCAGCTTGAGCCTGTTCAAGAGTATTACCTAAACTGGGATCAGCGGCACACTGTGAATTTGTCGGTGGACTACAGATGGTCAGAATCTTCCGGTCTGAATTTGTTGACGCGCTACGGTTCCGGCTATCCTTACACTGGCTATCAGGAGTCACTCCTTCCTGTGGAGAATAATGAGCGCCTCCCGTCCACAATGCAGGTGGATCTCAAGGCAAATCACGCCTTCGAGATTAGCGGTGTAAAAGCCAATATCTATCTGCTCGTCATCAATCTTTTCGACAAACTGAATGTGGTAAACTTTGATAATGGAGAAAACCGCCGGATTCCAGTGATTCCTCATCTTCTGGATCATCCAAGTGAGTTTGAGGGGCCTCTCGATGATCCTATGGTATTCGGCCCTCATAGGGAGATAAGAGTAGGAGTGAGTTTCAGTTACTGATGATTTCGCGAAAGAAATTGATTTTGTATGTTTTGGTAGTGTGCCTGCTGGTAATCATTATGCCTCTAAACGCAGCCACTCAAGGGGAAATTAAAGTAGGGAAGATATGGGTGCATCCCAATGCTAGTAATTACGGCTATTTCGGTAATATTGAATATCCCGGAAGTAGTAATGATTACTACATCCTGCAGTTGTCCATGGCATTTACCTGCTCCGTCATGGATGAAGACTTTGTTTTCTTCGGCGGTGTCCTGGGACAGAGCGAACTGGACTACTCTATTCAAGAGGCAGACGGACTCCATCAAGAGTGGACGCAAATGGGTGATGAACGTTCCGTTTCGGTTCTTAGAGCCACAGGCGACTTCAGCGAGTATTCATCATCAACACCCCTTCATCTTGAGCATACTACGGAAATCCGAGGTTACAATCATCCCGACTATGACGACTTCATTCTCGTCACCCATTCATTTGCTAACACCGGAACAGATACAGTTGAAGATTTACATTTAGGATATCACTTGCCGGCTGACGTAGGTGCAAGTGGTGTTACTACACGAGAACTGGATGATTTTGCCGCTTACGATACTGACAATGGAATAGCCTACATGTACGATGACGATGGGGACGATGGCGTGACACCTTACTATGTAGGGCAGGCGCTTCTTTCTGCTCCGCCAGCAGGTGGAACCTCTGACGATCTTGAGGTTTCGACACAGCCGTGGACAACATTCAACTATTACCTTATGGTGAATCCTATAGCAGGAGCAGACGAGCTGTATGATAAGCTGACTGCTAATGTTATAGATGAGGATACCGGAAGCAAAGGCCCATATACGATTATCTCCGCCGTTGGGCCCTACTCCATTTTACCGGGAGGAGAACTATCTTTCACAGTGGGTATTGTTTACGGAGAGGGTCTGGAGAGTTTACAGGAAAACACGGAAAAGGCGGAGGAGCTGGTAGGCTACAATTTTGCAATTCCAGCTTGGCTGAAGCCCCCTCAGACGCCGGAAATTGAAAGCATAGAGGTTTCCGGGAAACTGGCGAATCTTACCTGGGACAGCGAAGCTGAGGAATCTTCAGACTTCGCCGGTTACAAGGTGTACCGAAGTCAAGTGAGTTCCATTGGAGCTTGGGATCTGGTGGTTGATCAAGACGCAGATCCTACAGGGAATTCATATTTAGACCTCGATGTGCAGGTGGGATTTCCCTATTTCTACACTATCACAAGTTACGATACTGATGGCAATGAGTCGGGGAAATGGTCTGAAGTGTGCCGGACCTTGGATGCTCTTAGGCCGGCTAACAATCCCTTTACAAATATGGATAGAATAAAGGTGGTTCCAAATCCCTACCTCGGTGGTGCAAACTGGGAGCTTCAAGATTACGAGAGTACCATCTACTTCACTCGTTTGCCGGAAGAATGCACCATTCATATTTACACGTTAACCGGAGAGGAAGTTGTGGTGCTGGATCATAATAGAGGTGATGATCAGACGTGGGATGATTCAGGAGATGAGTCGTGGAATTTGCTCTCTAAAAACCGTCAAGCGGTTGCATCGGGGCTTTATCTTTATCGTGTTGTAGCTGAGGATGGTGAGGAGTTTGCGGGGCGATTTGTAATTGTTCGAGGCGAACGATGAGAGTGAAAAGCAAACATTGTACATATTGCTTAGCGTTTTTGTTGACTCTAATGTCAGGTCAGACAATTGACAAAGTCGGCACTGCAGGCGCCTTATTCCTAAGGATTCCCGTAGGTGCTGGAGCTATGGCGATGGGTTCGGCTTATACAGGAATTGTGACTGATGCCGATGCTGCATTCTGGAATCCAGCTGCTCTCGGTTTCCAGGAAAGTAAATACAGTCTGTCCACTCACTACTCTACATGGCTTCTGGATTTAGATCATCAGGCGGCAGCTGCATCAATGAAGTTGGGAAACGGGTTTTCAGTTGGAATCAGTGAAGTCGTTCTCAGGTCTCCGTTGATGGAGGTAACCACTACAGATGAACAGAGCGGAACAGGTGAATTCTTCACATATCAGGATTTGGCGTTGGGATTGTCACTAGCAAAGCGATTCACCGATCGGTTTGCTGCGGGAGCTACTGTGAAGATCGTAAACCAGTCCGTTTACACGGTAGCTGCTAACGGTATCGCTTTCGATGTAGGTACGTGGTATTGGATGGGCTACAAGGATCTGAGACTGGTTATGTCCATGCGGAACTTTGGACCGGATATGCGCTTTGGCGGATCATATTTTGACACACGTAAAAAGGGTAGTGTTCTTATTCAAGAGGAACTCTCCTATGGAAGCTATCCTCTGCCCCTCTCGTTTGTAGTGGGATTGGCAGGATCTGTCTTTTCAACGAATGTACTTGACATTATTGTCTCATTAGAAGGAAACTATCCTAATGACTACTCTCAGCGGATCCACGCCGGTGCCAAAGTAGATTTTCTGGAGAAATTCTCGCTATTGTTTGGATATGCAATGAACTATGAACAAGAATCATTTGGACTTGGTTTCTCAGTTCGCTTAAAGAATTTAGAAGTTCAGTATGGGTACCGTCCTATGGAACTGTTCGAAGGTGTCAGTTCATTTTCTTTGAGTGCCGATCTGTAGGGAAAATAGTGGTAAGATTTTGATAAAGGAGGAGGCTATGAGGTTCACAACAATTTCATCATTTATTATGATTACCGGATTTTTGATCTATTTCATTGGATGTCAAGAAGAACCACCGACCACATCAACCGAGGGCGAGATTGATCAGATTGTGGTGACACCGCTTTCTGCCGCAATAGAGATTGACTCAACGGTTCAGCTTTTAGCCACAGCTTACGATACCGATGGTGAAGAGATACAAGATGTAATTTTCACATGGGTCAGTTCCGATTCCGATGTAGCGACTGTTGATTTAGATGGCTTGGTTACAGGAGCAAACTGTCCCTCAGCGTCCATTACCGCATCGGCTGAAGGTTTCACTAGTAATAGTGTTGAAGTGTCGGTGATTTCTTTCGCTGCCTCCATAGAGATAACTCCGCTGGATGTATCGGAATACAATTGGAACGAGGTAGAAGTGTCTTCTCAGATGGTGGCAGTAGGAATGACAGCATCTCTTTCAGCTTCAGTGCTGGACAGTTGTGGAAACACTGTACCTGAAGCACAAGTGGACTGGGTATTGGCAGATCCTTCATTTGCTTCGGTAGATGCAAGCGGAATTGTCACTGGACTGTCGAAGGGAATAACGACAGTGAAGGGTACCTATGAAACCGAGACTGGAACCTTGGAGAGTCTCTCTTTGACGCTTTACGTTGTGGATGAAGTCTTCAGCGAAGAGTATTCTTCACTAACAGATTCAGATGACTCTTTAGGCTACTTCATCACGGACAGTGATATTCTTTGGCAGGTGAACTATGAGTGGCCTACAGACACCTCCGACGCTGGTCCAAAAGCCGGGAGTTTCCACATAGTTGAGGATGGCGGCGATAATGTTCTTATGATGACAGCTCCTACAACAGCCTATTACGCCAATCGACAGATTTTGGTGATGACCTACGGAAATTCTAATTCTTACAACATGATGGATGCTGAACACGGATGGCCTGATACTACTGGGAAAAAGACTAAGGACTTTTGGCGAGTTGAAATGCGTTTCAAGGTCCCAGATGATCTTGCATCTTATACAACTGCTGAGGTATTCGTAACATTCACACAGTACTTTTCCGGCGGAACTAGTCCTTACTATATGAATTATGCTATAGGGAGAAACCGAGCATCTATGTGGTTTGGAACTGGATTAGCACCCGATGCAAAGATACCTGACTGGGGAGCTATGCCTGAGATTGAATACGGCACGTGGGTGAACACTGTTATTGAGATGTTTGATGGTGTCTCCAGAACAGAGGTTTATACGGGAACAGAACCCACAGGTAACTGGAGCTACTCCTATGCAATTCCTGAATACGAAACACCAGAAGAGTATATCCCTGGGCTTTGGCTGGGTACATTTAATGTTGACACTATGTATGTAGATGATATTAGATTTTATTCTCCTTATGAGTAAAAAATGGTATCACATAGTAATCGTCTCGGTTTTTCTTGCTGCATGCGAGGAAAACGCCGTTCAGGATAGTGATAATGATCAAGATGAGGGAAACAGTTATGAGTTGCCTGCCGGGTTCCCAGATGATTTTCCTATACAGTTTGACCATCTTACCGGTAACACTCTCGGTGGTTGGGGCGGTGGAGAAGGAGAAGTAACGAGAGTGCCAGTAGTATTTGTCCATGGTAATGGTGGCTCCAATGCTGACTCATGGTTAACAGTCGGGCAAACATTTTTGGATTCCGGTTACGTTCCATCTGAGATATGGTCATTGAGTTACCTTGATTTTCAAGGGGGTTACAGTTCTAATTCGAACATGGACAATATATCGGAAATTGAAAATTTTGTCAGCGATATCCTCGATTATACTGGTAAAAACAAGGTTGATATTATCAGTCATTCTCTAGGTGTGACCGTAGTAAGAGCTTGGATGAAGGAGTACAATCGGTATGAGAGCGTCAGTCATTTCATAGGGATCGGAGGAGCAAACCATGGTGTCTGTTACTGTGATAACGATACAACCACTCCGCTTTGTCAAGAAATTGGCAGTCCTGACTCGGAGTTTTTAACTTGGTTAAATGAAGAGGATGAAACACCCTTCGAAGGAACGACTAGTTATATGACTATTTTCGATGGTACAGGTTCGGATGTGTTTTATCTCGACGGTTGCACAATGAGTGATGGAACAGTTTTGGATCTTCGGCTAAGTCCTAAATTAGAAGGTGCGTTCAATTTTCAACTAGAGGGGGCTAATCATAATGATTTAAAAGATAGTCCCGATGCGATAGAGGAAATGCTTCATTTCATGGAGCAGTAATAAGAAAAGGAGGAGAGTATGAAGAAAAGATGGATACCCATACTTGCGGTTCTTGTGGTTGGCGGATTCTTCTTTCTCGGATGCGAGGATGATCCTGAGGAGGCGGAGATAACAACAGTTGAAGTATCTCCTGGATCTGCCTCAATCTTCAAGGACGAGGCACAACAGTTTGCTGCTACTGTTTTGGATCAGGATGGTAGTGAAATGTCAGGCGTCAGTGTGAGTTGGGCAAGCAGTGATGAATCAGTTGCTACAGTGGATGCCATTGGTCTGGCCATAGGAGTAGGAGAAGGAAGTTCAACTATCAGTGCTACAGCAAATGGTGCCAGTGGTTCTGGCTCACTTACTGTCAGCTTGACTACTGAACAGTTAATAGTAGGTACTTGGACAGCAGATTCTACACAGGGTGACATGGGTAACGCGACCCTTTCAAGCGGTTCACTGGCAGGTGCAGGATGGACGACCTATGAACTCACCTTGAGTTCCGATGGCAGTTTCAGTGCCACAGGTGCAAATCCGTATGATATTTATGGTGAGAGTGAGGATATTGACGGCACTGTGAATTACAGCGGCACCTACACTATTGATGATACCCAGACCCCTATGGAGATCGACTTGACCTGTACTTTAAGTGATCTGGAGTTATTTTTTCCTACGACAGCAGAAGTACAGCCGTTGCAAAACGGAATCTTCGAGTTAAACGATGATAATACAGAGCTTACTGTTCAGTATGGAGCAGAACTAGCTTTTGGTGTTCCCAGACCAACAGAGTTTTTAACTGACTCTTTAGGTGTTTACGACTGCGGTACGCTCGTTAAACAGTAGTTAGTACTAAATAAAGTCGGATTCCTTGGAAAGGCGGAATAAAAGCCCGTCTTTCCAGGGGTGTGTCCGAATTTTTTAAAAAAAGAAAATAATTACTAAAAAAGTCGATTCTGTTTCACAGGAATGTTGGTAAATTCCCATGTGATCATTTAGCATTTTATTATTCTATTAATTTGGTAAGGGGTGAAAACAGGTGACTTGGAATAAAGAAGAAATGATGGACAGTATCCGCAAGGGACAGAATCGTGAGATTGTCCGGATGGCTGAAAAAATTATTAACTTTACTGAGTTAGAAGCAGATGATTCATCTTGGGGGCGGGGAAAAGAGCTCGGTACGCTCACTTTTCGCTGTAATTCAGATATGGGACTAATCTCTTTATTCCAAATATCTTCAAAAGGGTGTATCAGGTTTCTGATAAATCATCTCCGCGAAAAAGAGGTACCCAAACCCGCTATTCGCGATTTTGTGCTGAAGCTGGAGGCAAATTTCCTAAATGACTATGATGGGGAGAGCTATCCTATAGATTCATTTGAGGATATGGAAGAACTGTTCCATACCTCTTCTCAAGTAGATAAGTTTATTAATGCAGTTAAGGGACTCGCTTATCGTCTCCGCCAGTAAAATCTGATATTATTTACTGCAAACTAGGCCCTTTTGTAGAAATGTACTGGCAGTATAAAACAATGCCTGTTGGCGGAGTGATTATAGAGTTCTGATGCAGTATCTCTTTTGGCTTGTTCTTGCCGCACTCTTTGTACTTTTTGCCGGTACTCTGTATTGGTCTTCCCGACGAAATAGTGTGCGTTCCAATGCACAGGAAAAAGATCTTGAAGAGTGGACTTGCCCCACATGCGGATTCCAGGTGCAGATGGGAACTGAGTGTATCTATTGTGGAGAAAAGAAATCTGCCTTCTGATATTTTGAATTGTTAGATTAGCACTGGAATCTAAAGTAATGGTGAAACCCATAATCTACGAACCGACCACATTCATCACGGATCTCATTCTGGCGGGGATGGGTGTTTACTTTGCCAATCGACTAGCTGATGTCTATTGGCAGACTTTTCACCCCTTTCACTACAATCTTACGGTTGGTCTGTACGTATTCGCAGCAGGGGCGTTTCTAGGTGGTATTTCTCACGGTTTCGGACCTCACTTTTCCTTGGCACTGAAAGATATAGTCTGGAAGACGGCTCTGGTGATGATCGGGCTCACTACGTGCTACATGCTGCTAAGTGCTTTTTCAGCTGCCTTCCCGTACGAACGATACAAACTTCTCCGCTGGATAGCATTTCTTGCTACAGGTGTGTATATCTATATTATCATACGCGACAGCAATTTCGCCAACGTTATCCGCTTTTACGCTCCGGCTATGATTATAGTATTTCTGCTGATTCTTTACCTTTACATGGATGGGGATCATCCGGGAAGTGGGTATTTTCTTTTAGGTCTGATCATTACATTAGTTGGTGCTGTTGTTCAGCAGAGCGGATTTACAATCCATAAGCATTTCAACCACAACGATCTTTATCACGTGATCCAGATGGTGGGGATTTGGTACATCTATAAAGGTGGAATGACATTACGATTTTTGATTAAGTAGATTATGTGGGCTCAAGTGTTCAATGATTTTTCCTGATAGTCATTGTTGACAAAAAAGTGAAACCGTATATTCTCGAGCTTTTTACAGCAGACTAATTAAATGAAAGTTAAAACCAAAGAGACAAATACCTACACGCGGGAACTTTCCATTTCGGTACCGTGGAGTGAATTAGAGGAACATTACGATGCTGTTGTTGCTCGTTTTAAGAAAAATGTAAAACTTCCCGGATATCGCAAAGGAAAGGTTCCTCAAAGCCAAATACTCAAGCAATTTAGTGGAGAGATCGAGGCCGATTTTGCACAGGAAACAGTAGAGCGTTATTACTCTAAAGCTCTTGATGAACAGGAACTGAATCCCATCAACCGGGCAGCAGTAAAAGATTTAGATTTTACAAAGGGAGAGGATCTTAGTTTTACAATTACATTTGAGGTGGAACCGGAAGTCAACCTACCCAAGTATAGAAAAAAAATAAAAGTGACCCGAAATGTTTATCTCTCTGATAATGAGGATGTAGATCGATATCTCCTTGATTTGCGTCAGCAACAGGCCGAGCTAAAGACTGTGGAGTCAGGTTCAGAAGAGAGCCATCTTCTTCTGGTTGATATGCAGGAGTTGGATGAGACAGGATACCCGATAGTAGGTCGCAGGGTTGAAGATCGGTATATCAAAGTGGGAGATGGAGTTTTCGGAGGTGATAATTTGAATCTGCTTACCGGTTTGAGCGCAGAAAATACAGTACGAGTTTCTATTCCGACAGAAAATGGTTCTTCAGATTTTGAGCTTACAGTAAAAAATGTTCAGGAAGAAATTCTTCCGGAAGTGGATGAAGAGTTCATAAAAAAATTCGACCCAGATGCGGAAACCGAAGAAGACTTAAGAAATAATATTGCCAAAGGTATTAACAAACGATTGGAAAGTGATTCCGAGACTCAACTTCGGAACAATTTCATTACATGGTTTGTGGAACAGACTAATTTGGATGTTCCCCCTTCTATGATTGACAATTATCTAGACAATCTTGTGGAGGATATTCGCAGCCGGAATGGTGAGACATTGGATGAAGAAAAATATCGAAGTGAAATGCGGTCCCCTACTGAACGGAGTGTCAAATGGTATTTGATTCGCAAAGCTCTCATAGCAGCAGAAAAAGTCAATGTGAGTGATCAAGAGCTTCAGGATGAAGTAATCTCAATTGTTGAATCATTTAGTGGGAATGATCAGTCGAAGGAAATTGAACGATTTTACAAAAAACCCAGTAATAGAGATAGACTTCAATCTGAGATGATAGAAAAAAAACTCTTTGAACTGCTGCAATCTTTTGCCAAAATTGATGAAGTAGAGATTAAAACCAGTGAACTCCGCAAACAAAGTGAACAAAACAGATAGATCACATGAGGATTTGACGATATGACAAAATCACAAATAATCCCTATGGTTGTAGAACAGTCAGGACGGATGGAAAGAGCCTATGATATTTATTCTCGTTTATTAAAAGAGAGAATCGTTTTCTTAGGGCATCCAATTGATGATACTGTAGCCAGCCTGGTAATTGCACAATTTCTTTTTTTGGAAGCTGAAAGCGCTGATAAAGATATATCACTCTATATTAATTCTCCCGGTGGTTCTGTGACTGCAGGATTGGGAATCTTTGATACCATGAATTACATAAAACCTGATATCTCTACGATCTGTATGGGGCAGGCCGCAAGTATGGCTGCTGTACTTCTGGCAGCTGGTACAAAAGGTAAACGAACTGCTCTACCAAACGCTCGAGTCATGATCCACCAGCCGTGGGGAGGTACTCAAGGGGCAGCCAGCGATATTGCTATTCAGGCTGAGCAGATTGTCTCACTAAAAAAACGATTGAATAAAATTATGTCTGATCAAACTGGCCAGACACTTAAAAAGATTGAAAAAGATGCAGACAGGGATTTTTATATGACGACTGATGAAGCAAAATCATACGGTTTAATCGATTACATTTTAAAGAGCAGGTGAATAGTCTGAGTGATACACCTCACACCACCATAAAATCCACTCTTGCAAATTAGAGGAAGATCGGGTAAACTGGAGGACACGATTTGAACATATTATTTTTACAGCATATACAAAAAGGAGTGCGAAAATGAAGAAAATAGCTACAGTATTTCTGGCATTTATCCTTCTTGCTGCAATAG
>Ga0208406_1000772_pt1 | contig 12735 bp, 9 predicted proteins | sample ETNtaG_15_FD_185769 | JGI IMG/M metagenome (GOLD analysis project Ga0208406, IMG submission 185769) | Marine microbial and viral communities from oxygen minimum zone, Eastern Pacific Ocean - ETNP201302PF89A (SPAdes) (version 2) | ecosystem: Environmental > Aquatic > Marine > Oceanic ...
GGACTTGTATTGAATCTTTATGCCCGTGATTTACACCGTGAATCTGGCGAAGTAGATTCACGGTGGAATCTTGACCGAGTTTGGTTCACACGAGATGAAGTAAACTCCCTTATCCCGGAAAACATGGTAATAGGGAAGAACTACCCAATACCAAGGCATCTGGCAAGACGGATTGCTAAACTCCATTTGGTTGACATTGTTCGTGGAGAATCTCCTCGATGGAAAAATGAAGACCTGAAGCAAGTCGAGATTGCGTTAATTGCCGAAGAGATCATAGACGACAGGATGGTCCTGCGTCTTGAAGGTATTGTGCGAAATGAAGCTCCTCCAATTCTTTACGTCAACCCATTCAGCAATCAAAAGGTAGACATGCCTCGGGGCATCGAACTTCAACTCCTTGGTGATCTTACGTACAATCAGACAGCAGGAACATTTGAGAATTTCGATGCTATTGCTGTTGGCTCACGTTGGGGAGCAACAGCCTTTAATGCCCGGTTCGATGACTTGGGTCCAGCGCCGATCGGTTTTGCCTTTGAGCTTGCATCTGATTCGATGATAGACCGAACACCACCACAAGCAATTCTATCTAGTTACTTTGAAGTGGTGTGAAAGGCAGTTTCCCACTAGTATTGCGAGATCTTCATTTTAATTTTATGAGGTTGGAACTCAGTTGCATTACTCAAAACAATAAAGATAACAGACATAGTGCTTAAAACTTATTTAGCCATACAAGAGAATTTGGGGTTCGGATGTATAATCGCCCGATCAGCTTTTCCAGAGAGAGTACGAGTCGTTTTCTCTTTCTCACAGATTCTACAAGCATAAATTCCTCGTGGTAAATGAGTTTTATTTCAAACTGTTTTGCATGGAAACCATCATTGGAGTTGTGTGTTTATGCCATTTTATGAAGAAGAGGTTCGGTATTTAGAGGCTAACATCAAGACCTTGCCTAGTCGAGAAAGCCAAGTAGTATTTTATGGGAGTTCTTCTATTCGACTCTGGTCTGATTTTCAGAATTGCTTCTCTTGGAATATAATCAATTTAGGGTTTGGAGGTTCTACTATTGCTGCTTGTGCTTGGTTTATGCCTAGATTGCTTTTTCGGTTTAAGCCAAAAGGCTTAGTGATTTACGCTGGTGACAACGATTTGGCCGCCGGCAGGCACCCAGAAGAAGTCTGCAATAATCTGCGGTTAATGGTGTTTGATGTGCGTCGAACTTTAGGTTCTATGCCCGTTTTCTTTATATCAATAAAACCGAGTCCTTTTCACTTTCACTTACGATCAGAAATCGAACGCACTAACCAAATGGCACAACAATTTATCGAAGACGAGCAAAACCTATACTACATTGATGTGTATTCTCATATGCTTGATGGTGAAGGACAACCCTTAAAGGAACTTTACGTAGAGGACCTATTACATTTGAATCAAAAAGGATACAATATCTGGGCTAAGGTCATTGGCCAAAAACTGGAGCAACATTTATCCTAATAGAGCAGTCGGTTTTAGAAGGTCCCAAAAAGTGACAGCTATTATCTTTATTGATTGCTTTTTTGTATTTTTAAGTACAAGCTTACTAGGCAATTGCCTAGTCCTGAGAAGATTTGTTGAATTTGCGAGTTAAGGACTTAACTGATTCACTGACGACTGACGTTAGTTCCTTATATCGAGCTTACTTCAACTTAACCTTGTCTTTTGATTTTCATTATAAGAGCAACGGAGAAAGTTCATACTCAAGAAAGACTCCACTCAGATCGTGAGCCCCATGTCGTTCAAGAATGGGGACGAGGACATTGCGATAGTTGGTTGTCACGGGCAGATCTCCCCTACCTTCCAAAACGTCATCTTTCAAGCCCTTCCAATCGCTTAATATTCGACCGCCTTTAACTCCGCCGCCCATAACAAACATCACGCTACCTCTGCCGTGGTCGGTTCCTAGTGAGGAGTTCATGTAGAGGCGACGACCAAACTCAGTCATGACCACAACGCTCACAGTTTCCATCCATTTCTGTCCTAGATCACGGTAGAATGCCTGAAGCCCTTGTGAAAGTTCTGATATAAGCTGATCCATCAGTATGTCCTGTGCCCAATGTGAATCCCATCCATTCAGGTCTACCGAGGCCACATCCAACCCCACCTTGGCCTTGATAAGTTGGGCAACTTGGCTCAGGCCGCGAGAAAAAGGATGGTCACTGTACTCGGCACCATGCTCAGGCTGATAGGACTTTCGGTCAAGTTTCTCTATGCACCTTATGGCTTTGATCGTGTCCATGCCAGCGCTATGCAAGGCTACGTCTTTCCCCCAACAACCATAGAGAGAATCCAATTGTTCGATGAATTGGCCTATGTTGCTACCCAATGAGAAATCATCCAGTGATTGCAGTGCTGTAACCGACGGCGCGCCGCGTAAGCACTCAGGTATTGATTTTCCGAAAGCCACAGCAGACAACGGTCCGCCCCTTATTCCAGGTCGAGCACGAAGAAATCGCCCCAGCCAGCCACCGGGGGTGTTTACTCCACCATGTTCCATCAAATCCTGCGCCTCGAAATGAGATCGGGTTGAATCCTCCGAACCCACACAGTGAATCACTGCCAGATCGCCATTGCTGTAAGGCTCCGTCAAACCTGCAAGGAGTGGATGCAGACCAAACCGTTTTTCACCTTCCAATCTTACGACGGTATTCTCATTAACAGCAAGCACAGGGCGTTTACGCCAGTAATCACTGTCTCCAATTGGGGGAACGAGTGTCAGTCCATCAGCACCACCACGCAAGAAGACCACCACCAACGTCCGTGGGTTGTCACCATTACCCGTAATAGTACCCCATACTTGGTTCATAGCTCAACACATCTGAAATGCGGGGCTAGCTAGCAACAATGCCAACCCATTTCCTGATTCGCCATAAGTTTTTTGTTCGGCATCGGTGGCCCTTCTGCCCAGAAAATGGGCAATCAATTGATCTGCCCCACCCACATTTTCTTCTTGCTGTTGCTGTTTATCTATTTTGATGCCCTTGATTTCGTTTTGACTTAATTTCAAGGCGAAATCCCAGCGCCAGAGCAAGGTCCCCAACCAAGGTGAAATCTCTTGCGGGTAACCATCAGGTGTTGGATATTGAAAAGGGGCATCCCCCATTCTTAGGAGATATTTTCCGAGAGGATGGCGATCCAGATGCCAAGAGTCATTGGTCCGGTTGATGGTGGCACCAGTCGCTCTTAAGGACGAGACCAGAAAATTAAAAGGACGTTTGAACTTATTACCTTTGTTATCTTGAAATTGACCGGTCTGGAACAGTGTTTGCAAGGTACGACAGATATCTCCTCCGGATCTTTGGAAACTGGCAGCTACCGTGCTGACTGCATCCTGTGGAGGTTCATCCGCAATAAATCTCATACACAATTTCGTGGCGATATGTTTGGCAGTCGATGGGTGCTGACTGACAATATCCAATACTCGGTCGAGATCCCCCTTTCCCAGTCCAGCTGGTACTACCCGGCCTAGAATCTTCTTTTCTCCATCGTCGTGCAGATCTTTCCTAAACCCAACCTTACCGATATCGGAAGCATAAAAATTTCCGGATTTCCTGCCTTGAACTCTCCAACCGGTTAGACACCGTGCCACTTGTTCCACGTCATCCTGTGTGTAACCACCATGAACACCAAGAGTGTGAAGTTCAAGCAGTTCGCGGGCATAGTTCTCGTTGGGCCTATCCTCCTGATTTTCTTTGACGTTCTTTCGGCCGTCCAGATACCAGAGCATGGCGGGGCTGAGAGCTGATGCACGCAGCAACTCAGGGAATTTTCCCAGCGCGTGCTTTCGAATCACTTCCCGATCGTCCCAAGCCTTGAGCCACCTGCAATCACCTTTGGATTGATCAATATTGAAATGATCCGTCCAGAACTGAATCATCACCTCTTGCAGTTGTCGCTCGGACAGGACAGATCGCATAAGGGTAGCGCAAGTCAGTTCCGTCAGCAGCAGTTTTTCCTGATACTCGAAGAGTTCGCCACGTGGTAGGACAAGAGTTTCAAAACATTGCAGATAGAAATCACAAAAGGAATCATCGATTTTGTCCGGCTGAAGTTGTTCTTTGATGTACGCTTCAATAGCCTCTTCAGTTGTTTCGCCCAGCGAGGAAACACGTTCATAATCGCTGAGCCTTCGCTCATTAGTTTTCTGAAAAAACTGTTTCTGGATTTCGGCAGACGGCCGCGGGCCAAAGGTAAGGCGATTCAGGTGATGGCTAATCAAATCTATTGATTCAGAACTAGGCGAAAAAAAGGAACTACCTACCTGGTGTGGACCACCGGTATAGGGCCATAGTTGCTCCGAAATCGTGGAGTCGCAACCTACCGATGTCGCCAGTGCCGTACTACCGCCCAACTGCAGGAATTGCCGACGAGAAAATTTCATGAGGTTAAAGAGTGTTCCTGTAGGTTTTCACTTTCATTGGAATTGGCTTAGGCAGAATTAACCGAAGAGGCTGTGTTGAAAAATGAGAGAACCATAGCACCACAACCACTGATGCCAGACCAAGCCATGATTAACCAGCCTGGTCCTGGTAATAGGAAAACGAAAGACAGCACAATACCTGCCCGTAGGGTCCTCCGCCAAGGCTGGGTCTCATCGACTGGCGATGGCATTCCCATTCCAACCAGCTGACACAGACCGGATGAGCCGAGAAGACCGAAAAAGACAAAAATACAAAGTAGCAATATGATAATTGGATCACCTGAGTTGCCAACGATAGATTTCGTTACTGCCCCAATGGCTCCCCCTATTGCCACCACTAATAGCCCCAAAAATGTAAGAATTATTGGCTTTTTATACCGTTGTCGTGCCTTGATTACAAAGTTAGGAAATAAGGCCTCCGTTGCTAACCAGTAGCATGTGATGCTGCTGAACACACCGATAATAAGGAATACTATCTTCAGCACATCCGCCATGATCATGATTTAGCTCCTATGGAAACTAAAAACGACTAAAAGGTTGATAATTGGACTAATTAATTTCGTGACCTTCATGGAATCTCTACCCTGCGCGTAGGATAACACAATATTAAGCAAAAAACTGTGAAACCTGCCAAAATTCCAAGGGTCAACTTGCTATAATTACCTATGATGTGGTCAAAATTTAAATGTTTAAGTCAAGTATTATGGGGGACATCTAACTATTGCAATGGATTTGGTTCCTCAGAATTGTATTTAAGTACTTAAATGTAAGGCCGATATAAAAGAATTTAGGTTCTTCGGTTTCAATACTAGTCATAGGAGTAGTCCCTGCTAAGCGAGGGAATCTCCCGCATTATCGACGTTGCCATGAAACAAGATGTATTCAATCGATTACTGTACATTGTCTGTTTTTCTATTGTAAGTTTGTTACGTGTGAGTAAACGAAACCCGACTTGACTACGATTAACTGAATGTGGCTGGCAAATCGTTTTCTAACCTTATCATCTGCATTGTTTCCTAGCTATATAAGCATTCAGGTATCCTTTTCCATTTCATCACAGTATTGTAAGCGGCCCTAGCTTTATTAGCATTACATTGGTTTAGAGGCCTTTCCCTTATCTATATTTGTTTGATAGCAAGTTGTTTTCACTTTAGATTGGAAGTAATTTACTATTGTTAAAAGTTTAACAAACAAGGGATGCTGTTCTAGATAGTCTAAAATGAGAGAAGAATCCAATGGAAATTTACTGGGGTTGATGGGAAATTGCAAGTCGGTAGGGAAATAAAGAAATGTAGGAATTAGGTGTCAAAGGAATGCTGTGTCTAATCAAGATGAATTCATATATAATTCTGTTGGGAGTCAATTGACAGACGGTTACGAAGTTGATGCCCGGTTTCGGTCAGATTCGCTAGTTGTTGAAGAGTCCGATTATATGCAGGTTCAGGTGCCGCAACCTTCTGACCATCAATCGCCAGCAGATAGTGCCTTCGTTTATCTTCAGCAAATTGCTAGAATACCTTTGCTTAGTCAACAGCAGGAAGTTGAACTCTTCCAGAAGTTTGAGGATGCCACACAACAAGTCACGGAATTATTTCACCAACTTCCACCTTCTACTCTACAATCAGTTCAACTCAGATTCAAGCAGAAGCGTAATCTAGTATCGGAGACTAAGCAGACCCTAGACTCTGGTCAAGAAGGTAGGTGGTGGAGCTCGATGCAGATTACCTCCATTCTGGATCAGATTCATCAAGAAATCAAAGCTTACCAGAGAATTCAAACGCCAGGAAGTCAAGTACTGGACTATCCTGTGGAAAATCAACATTCACAATGCTTGAATACACTTTTGGTAGCATTAAACGATGTTGTCCAAAGGATGTGTTATCTGAAGCGGAAGATTGTAGAAGCCAACCTTCTGCTGGTGGCTAGCATAGCTAAACAATATCTATTCAAAGGGAACCCACTCTCCTTTCTAGATCTGATGCAGGAAGGGAGCATTGGTTTGATGAAGGCGGTAGACAAATTCGATTTGCAGAAAGGATGTCGTTTCACCACTTATGCTTATTGGTGGGTTAAGCAGACAATTACACGCTCGTTGGATAACCAAAGCCGGACAATTCGCGTTCCCGGCCATTTGCGTGCTGCTCGAAGGTCCATTGGCAAGGCTCAGTCTCTGTTATTTCACCATTTAGAGCGAGATCCAAACATGAAAGAGTTAGCCGAAGAGGTCGGCCTGAATCAAACACGTGTAGCTGAAATTCTACAAGCTACATCCGGTATGTTTTCCCTTGATTCGCCTCTTAGTGATTCTTCACCTGATGCTACAATCTCTGATTTCTTGCCCGATGAGAACGAGACTTCGCCCGACCAAGATTTACTCTTAACTTCAGAGAAGGAAGTGATAGATAAGCTCTTAAGTGTGCTGTCACCGCGTGAAAAACTGGTGGTACAGCTTCGTTACGGTTTAACCGATGGCAATGAATATACCTTGGCCGAACTTGGATCTATACTAGAATTGAGCCGAGAACGAGTGCGCCAGATTCAGGAAGAAGCCCTTGACAAACTCCGTCACCCGGCTCGTTTGAAATATCTTGAAGAAATCAGCGATGGCAAAGTCCTAAAGTAGCTAGCCTGTGGTATTATTTTCAATGTATTAAACATTCTAAATTAAACAAAACAACTCATCAGAGCTTCCAATTTATTTATCTGTATTTGGTTAGTTCTCTGACATCTTTAGATTGGTATTCAATAAGGATCAGTGATCTGCATTCCAGTTGATTTGGTCATTTGGTTTTGTGGATTCTACGCACCGAAACCCAAAGTCATGCAGTGCTGCAGTTGGCTCAAATCGACTGCGTGAAGTGACGCGAATTAATTTGGCAGAACTTGTCCATGAACCTCCACGTAAGACACGTAGTCCCTTTAATTTCTTTCGATCCATGCTAAAAGTCTTGTTAAATTCTTGCATGTTTCGTCCACAAATCGGGTTTCGTTTTGGACTGGATTTATAATAATTCTTTTCGTATTCATCTAGACACCACTCGTAGACATTACCAGCTAGGTCATATAAACCGTATTTATTTGGCTGATGTGAACCGATGGGTGTAGGCATAGCTACACTATAGGTCGCTAGGGTTGGATTTGCTTGGTTACCCCATGGATATTTTTGGCTAGGGACTCCGCCCCGTGCAGCATATTCCCATTCTGCTTCAGTTGGTAACCTTTTTCCTGCCCAGATTGCATATGCCATTGCATCGTCCCAAGTTATTCCTGTCATTGGATGATTATTGGTTCGAGCTGATTGTGAGACCTGGTTCCAATCGGGGGCAATATGACCAGTTACATTAACAAATTTCTTATATTGTTTAACGGTAACCTCGTTTACGTCGATGTAAAAAGCGTCAAGGTTAACTTGATGAACTGGCTTTTCATCGTCTGCCCCATCTTCCGATCCCATCTGGAACTGGCCAGCTGGGATTAATGCCATCTTGGCTCCGTCTGCTCCAATTTTTGTTTTCGTAAGAGAAGCCTCATTAATTCTTCCTTTTTGTGTTTCAGGTTTATTCTTTCCGCAACTCAGGCTCAGTATACAGAAGCAAGCTGTAACAGCCAGAAAACCGTAGATTAAAGTTAGATTTCTTCTCATAATTCCCTTATTCCTTATCTGCTTTTGTTTTTTATCTCATATTAGAATTTTTTGCTCTTATGCTTATTAAGTAATAATGATTAATCAATGACTTGGCTACTGACAATGGGTATTTAATGGTCAAGCATTCCGATTAATTAAGATCAAGTATATGTAGATTTACTTGGTAGCGATTTCGAATTCAGACACCTGTACAGGTTCTTTTCTTTCAGCGCTGTACTTAGCGGCTTCAATTACAGCCATGGTGTGTCTGACAGATCGACCGTTGGCATCAGGTTTCTGGTTTGTCAGACAACAATTGGCAAATTCTTTAATTTGTTCTTTCATCCCTTCGGATGCGCTTCCTTCTACCAGTACTTCCTCTCCGTTCAAAATCAATTTCTGATTGGTTGACATGATTGATCCCTGACTGCCGATAATATACTGATCATGTGTGCTCGTGTGGCAAACGACTGACTGTGAAAGAACGCTAACTGCACCATTCTGATGGGTCATCATTGTAGTATAAGAATCCTTTTGTCCTTGGTATAGTTTTGTACTTGCTGTTCCCGTTGCGTATACTTCTTCCACCGGTGAATTCAGGTACCAGGGTAAAATATCATATTCATGTGGCCCAAAACAATAGAGAACACAAATTCCTCCAATCTCTAGATCGAGGTACCATTTCTGATAATTGCTCGCTCCCTGACTAGGATCGAAATAGCTTAGCCGACGACGCATTAGGTGTCCCACTTTCCCGATAGTGCCATCGGTGAGGAGTTCGCGAATTCTTAGATTCACTGGATAATGTCGCATCACTTGTCCCACCATAAGGATCTTATTTGATCTGTCGCAGGCATCTATCATTCGGTTACAATCCGCTATGGTCAAGGCCATTGGCTTTTCAACCATCACGTGTTTATTTGCTTCTGCTGCTGATATAACTTGGTCTGCATGAAAACTGTGAGGTGTGCATATATGCACTGCTTGAATTTCAGGGTTGGCTAATAGGTCTTCTAATCGATTGTAAGCCTTGGCTTTGTATTTGACAGCGGTATCTTCTGCCCGCTTGGCATCAATGTCCATCACGGCTATCAGTTGGATGTTTTCCAGATTTTCAATAGTATTGATATGCGATTGGGCTATTCCGCCTGTGCCTATAACTCCAACGGATAAAACAGCTTGCATTAACAGGTTCTCCTCATTCAATAAGGTTTTTTTAATGATATTGGGTAAACATCAACCATTTTATTTATTGCGATACTTTTTCCCTTGGCTGAGGTTAATTCCTAGTGTCTGATTAGCCATGTTCGGAGGCTTGTTGCTTCCCTAGAAATCTCAATGTTGTGTATTGCGGTTAGCAAACAGGGGACAAACCGTGTTTGGTAGTTAGCTCAGGTCTTCAGCATTCTGGGTTGCAACTTCCTGAATCGGTCCAGCCTCGGCATGCTAAGTAGCTGTCCAGTTCAAGCTGGCGAATCCGTTCCTCAGATGTTAAAGCAGACTAGTTTCGGTTGTCAATTCTTGGTGTGTCCATGACAATCCTTACATTGTCCCAGAAATTGTTAAGATTTTTTTCTAACTGACAATTCAATGGGTTCTAACCGTTCTTTTTATGCTCTGCTAACAGTAGAGTTGGGTTTATCAGAGTCATTTTAAATTCCTTGATTTTCTGAGTTGATTTGATGTTTCATCTTTGATTCTATTATTAGAGGTTGCAAACGGAAACAATTTGGCTCTCGATCTACGATTTGGGTTCGGTGACAAACATGGAAGGCTGATACGGCAAAAACTGACCTTGTTTTTTGTACAGGTTATGGTATTTTTTTACCTTTTTCTCATCGACGGAGACACACAGACCTACACCTTTCGGCGCTTCCCAGTCAGGGCGGTTGGTAATAGGAAGGGGCTCAGTCAGGATGTCATCCTGCATCATTTCAGCAGTCTGTTGGTTACCATCCACCAAATTTGGCAGGGAAAGACAAACTTGGTGAGAAGCAGCTGCCATCAAGCCTAACTCACCGTGCGTATGACGACAGACACATAGTCCTTCCATGTGTGCTATATGACTTAAGCGATGGAATTGGGTTAGTGTTCCTACCCAATTGCTGCTGAAACATAGAACGTCAGCCGCACGTTGACGAATAACTTCATAGACATCACTTATCCTCCATAACCCTTCATTTGCAGCTAGGGAAACAGGCGTTCGGTTTCGAACTTCGATCATATTGCGAATTGGATCAGGCCAAACTGGTTGTTCGGCAAAATCTATCTGGTAGCGATCGAATTGGTTTAGATATCGGACTGCCTGATTAACAGACCATACTCCATTCGCGTCAATCCGGATTTTGCAGTTTGAACCGATTGTTTCTCGCAGAGTGGCGATCATTGGCATTTCTGCTTCGAAATCAAGACCAACTTTGATGTAGAAGACGGAATAACCCATTTCTAAACCTCGTTTGGCTTGGGAGGCAATCGAATTGGCGTCACCATAAGCCAAATAGTAGAAGTAATTTACCGATTGCCGACGGAGACCACCAAACAGGTTGTAGATTGGTTGTTGGCAGGCCTTACCGAAGATATCCCATAAAGCCATGTCAATGCCAGCGAAGGCAAAATTTCCCGACATTTCGCGGTGGAACCAGTGAGCGGTCGCGAAAAAATCCTGCGCTATTGCTTCGCGGTCGAATGGGTTTCGTCCTGTGAAAAGCGGAATAGTGGACACAATAATTTGGTAGATACTCTCTACATTTGGACCAGGACAACTTTCACCCCAACCAACAATGTTAGTATCTGTAGTAATTTTGATCAGCACAGCTGTAACACCATCTCGTTGTACCCGAGTACTTGTCTCTCGGTGTTTATAGGGGACACTGACAATAATCGGTTCAATATTGGTGATTTTCAATTTTAACTGACCTTGTGTTTTTTTAACCGGTTTTCAATTCTGGTTGTAGGAGCAGGTTGACTTTCGTGATCTTTTAATTTCAGATTACGCTCCCTTTTTATGTTGTTATTTTATCACATTCTGATAGTAATCAGACATTATATTAGTTCTAGATCTGTATGATGTAAATAATGTGATTCTTAAATTATACTGTGCTAAAATCATTGGGATAACCTAGGTTGGACTTAAAATCCAAATTTTGCAAGTTTATTAAAATGGTCTCGTTCCAAAGAGGCTCGCGCGAACATACAAGTTGAGTTTTGTACTTCTAAGTGTGGGTGTGACATTGGTAATTTATCATAATTTATAAGGAGTAGGTCTTCCAATGGAATTTGGAAATGTGTATGTTGATTGGATTACTGAAAATAACAATGGGTTTGAAGACGTTTCTATTGTTTCGATGGTGCGAGACTATGGTCATTTTTGAGGAACGCATGTTGTCAATGGTTGAGTGAAGGACGTTTTCTGCGCGAAGAAAATCATGACACCTTTGGCTCAATTTGCTGGCTCTCCGAAAGTTGGCAAAGAAATGGATGTGAGTCTCGATAGCAGTGTGAAATTAGGTTTAGCGTTCGAATAAGTTTTATGATTTTAGTACACAAGGAGTCTTAGCATGGATCAACCAAAACAAGATATACCTGTGGCTCTTGGGGGAGCTCCTGTCTTTGTCCAAACTGGTGGTTCAGAAGGGGAATTGGATCAGTGGCAACAAGTAACCGAGGAAGAAGCACAAGTTGTCTATGATATGACATTGAGAAATGAGCTGTCTGGCGGGACCTCAACAGTTCGTGATTTTGAGGAGACGTGGCGCAAGCGCTTCGGTTCGCGTTTTGCCATTACAGTAATTAATGGGACGTCAGCTTTGCACAGTGCAATGTTTGGTCTTGGTATAGGTCCGGAAGATGAGGTTATTGTTCCCACTTATACATGGATTTGTTCCATATCACCAGCACTCATTTTAATGGCAAGACCGGTATTTTGTGAGATTGATCCCGATACTTTGATGATTGATCCGGAGGATGTCTCTCGTCGTATCACGGATCGTACCAAAGCGATTGTTGCCGTCCATCTTTGGGGAAACGTATGTAATATGGACGCTTTGATGAAACTGAGTAAAGAAACTGGAGTCCCTATTATTGAGGATTGTTCTCACTCTCACGGTGCAACTTACAAGGGCCGGTTGTGTGGGACAATTGGACACGTTGGTGCTTGGAGTTTGCAGGGTAGTAAACCTGTTAGTGGTGGAGAAGGCGGGGTTGTAGCGACAGATGATATTGATATTTTCGAACGGGCGTGTTTAATTGGGCAAGTGAACCGGGTTGCAGGTCTTGATCTGATTACTGAAAAGTATAAGTATCTTCAACCATTGGGTTTGGGAATAAAATTTCGCGCGCATCCACTCGGAGTTGGAATTGCTGCTGTACAGTTACAGAAATTAGATGAACTGAATAAGAGACGCCGCGATTATATTCGGGCAGTTGAGTTGGGGCTTGTAGATGTGCCGGGAGTAAAATCTGTCAGTATCTATGAAGGTGCTGAGCCAGCTGGATTCTATGGTTTCCCAATTCATTATGTGGAGGAGGAGGTTAATGGATTATCAAAAGAAAAATTTATTGAGGCTCTTCAGAAAGAAGGGCTTCGTGCCCGAGGCAACGGATACCCTTTACTTCACCAGTTACCACTTTTTGCTGAAGGGTTTGATATTTTTACTGG
>Ga0208406_1000773_pt1 | contig 12727 bp, 9 predicted proteins | sample ETNtaG_15_FD_185769 | JGI IMG/M metagenome (GOLD analysis project Ga0208406, IMG submission 185769) | Marine microbial and viral communities from oxygen minimum zone, Eastern Pacific Ocean - ETNP201302PF89A (SPAdes) (version 2) | ecosystem: Environmental > Aquatic > Marine > Oceanic ...
TGTTTGGGAGAGAGTGAATGGGGATGCACTTACATCTTGGGTGTGAACTGTAGCAGTCATAGTAACATTTCCTTACAATAAATATAACTTGCAACGGAATTCCACATCTGCTACAATATGGTTTGTTCACGACCACATTGCAACGGATACACAGAACTCCGTTTAATGTACACAGAAGCTTGATGCTTCTCGAAGAATCCCAAGTTTACCGCTTGGGATTTTTTGGTTTATGGAACTATTCTATATCATCCTGTGAAATTCAGCAAGTACATTCTTACCTTACTCAGCTGTACTGGAATCAACTGCTGGCGACTACGGTGGATCTACTTCCAGTTGCCCAATAGCACGGCCATCCACTTTCTTATCTGTGGCAGCAATTTCCCTACACCCTCTTTTACCATAAAACTACCATCATTTGATGAAACCATAACTGAATCCACCTCGTATCCACCTTTAGGAACCTTTAATACCCATCCACCTAGGAGGTGGACACGAGGTGGATTATGAATAAAAAATTTAGTATCACCTTTCCGCAAGAATTATACGACCAAGTTAAAGAATCCGCAGAATCACAGGGACAAACTATTGCTACAGTCATCCGAGAAGCAACCACCTTCAGGGTGGAAAAAGGTGGAAAAGAAGAACCTTCAACAAAACTAGGTTCAGATGCACAAAAATTAATTTCCACCCTAGAATCACATAATAGCACCCTTACGGAACAAGTTAGAGATTTACAAAAATCCCTAGATCAATCACAACAACTGTTAGCAATGCAACAGAACAGTCTCAGCACTCTAGCTGAACAAAACCAACTATTGATTGAATCTACCCAGCAAAAGAAGCCATCCTTCTGGCAGAGGCTCATTGGTCAAAAGATTTAGACACGTAAACGTGTGAAATCTGGCATTTTACAGCTGAGCGTCGATTGCTTTACTTCAACTAATAACAAACCCAACCATAACTACCTAAGATTCTTCCCGAACAACACGTAGTCCATCGTATTTGACAATCGCAAGCTTCATCTCACCATCCAGAAAAGCCACAAAACCTGAATAATACCCCCTTTAACCAAACACAAGTACCATACCATGGTTATATACGGTGGAAATACTACGGGAAATTCATCGGAAATTCATCGGAAATATGACGGAAATATGGCGGGAAATACTACGGTTAAACAAAAACGGATAGATGGAAAAATTGTGGTAAGCAGCATACTGACACGACTCTAAATCAACAGAAATAACCACAAAACAGCGACAGGCTTGCGCGAGAATAGCACGAAGGAAAACTTACCTCAATCTTCCCGACTTTAGAAACTACGGTTTTTTCACGGTTAAAATTATCGGGGTTCTGTAGAAAGATGGTAACCATAAACACGCCCCAAGCTGAGAAATCCCACCATTCACCGAAACCAAACGTCACAAACACGCCTAAACAAACGGCACAATCACCTGCCGGACTTTCAAGCAAAACCCCCATAAAACAGACCAAATAGCGTAATTCACTGATTCTTTAACACCAAATTAAAAAAAATGAACTTTTGTGTTAAAATGAAATATTATTCCGGTATATTCCGATATATAATGCACAGCCGAGGAATTTGTCGAAGTGGAAAATAGAGCAAAATCTGGTTTGGTGAAATTATAGATGTTCTTTTTGAGACAGGTTGTGTCAATAAAAAAAGGCAAAAGTCTTATGCCAATTCAATTTCATCTATACTAATCATTCAAAAACAAGTAATCAGAAAGGGAATTTAGCTATGAGATTCTTATCTCTCCTAATTATCGCTGCCATTAACTTTGCTTTGATAGTTAACCACGACACGATGGCGGCAGACAATTTTGCCATCGAGTTTGATGGGGACAATCAAAAAAGAGTCCAAGCCCCACATAGTAATAGCGTCAATATAGACGGCCATCTCACAATGGAAGCCTGGGTTTTCCCGACAGAAGCCACAGACGGCGGCATTGTCGTTAACAAGGAAAATTCCTGGGAATTCGGAGTTAAGCAAAATATTCTGAAAGCCGCTATCTGGGCCGCCGAATGGGCATGGCATGGTGGTGGTGAAGTTCCAAACAATAAATGGACTTTTGTCGCCGTCACCTTTGATAACAAGGAGCATCACACATTCGTTAATGGTAAGTATCAGGCGTCACGGGCAAACAAAGGCAAGATTGCGCTCACTGATATGGGCTTTCATGTTGGCTGGCGTCCGCTTCACGGTTCCGAGCCATTTATCGGAATTATCGACGAGGTGAGAGTCTCAAACGTGGTCCGCTATCAGAAAAACAAGAACTTCGACGTTCCGGATAGAGAGTTCATGCCTGATGATGACACCGTCGTGCTTTATCATTTCAATGAGGGTAAAGGGAAGGTGACGGAAGACGCTTCAGAGTTTAAAAATGATGGGACACTGGAAGGCGGAGCTAAATTCGTGAAATCAGAAGCTCCTATCAAACCCGCACCCGTTGAACCAAGAGGCAAACTCACAACAATGTGGGCACAGGTCAGGGCTGATCCCTAAATTGGCCTTCCCGATAACTATTCAGTACGAGGAGTAATTTCGCAGTTCTTATCAAAACTGAAGAAGGGTAAAAAGGAAAATATCATGTCAAGAAATGTCAGAACTTGTCTTATTACTATCATGCTTGCTCTCATCGTTTTGTCCGTGCAGCAGGTTGACGCTTTCCTGGATGAATTTGAAAGGGGAAAGTTTGGTGACGATTGGGCAGTCGACCAGAATGCTCCGAAAAATGATTTAAGGGGATGGAGTATCGACAAAGGTGAAGTCGTTTACGACCCGGCTAAAGGAGCAAATTCCCGGCTGATGACAGGGAAGCTGGCTTGGAAGGATTATACAGTTGAGTGCAACATTAAATTTCTTAAAGCCGACAACTATCCTGGTGGTATCCGGACTTATGTAGATGCCAAGACAGGAGGGCATTACGCTGTCTGGTTCTATCCTCCTACTAAGACGATTAAACTGTACAGTGGTACGGTTTTTGACATTAACCCGGGTATCGTGACATTGGGAGAACATGTAGGCGTGCCTTATGATGCCAAGGAATGACAGAAAACTGGGTGGAATCAACGTTTGGCATCTCAGAGTTTCCACATTAGACTATAACATCTCACCATGCAGAATGGCACAGCCTAACATAGACGGGGTAGTACCTAGGCAACTTGTTTATTGTTTTCGTTAATACCAGAATGCATATGAGGGTTGGTCAAAAATAACGCCGATAATAGTCCAAACTGTTCCGATGATGAACTCCCCTAAAATTAATCCAAAAAAGAAAGGTCTGGCGTTTCGATAAGCTCGGAAGCCACCCTGTTTGAGAATGATGAATTTCAAAAGCCAACCTATCAGGAACACGAACCAGACTAAATTCATCGTCCAACTTCCAGACAGCACATATCCTACCGGGTGGAAGGGCCATTTGAGAAATCCTCGCTGCATGACCACCAAAAAAGTGGCAAAAAGACCTCCAGCACTTATGGCTGCAATTGTGGTATAATCTGTTGTTTCCGGATGAGACAACCACCGGGGCAGATACGTGTTAAAATAGACGCCACCGTAATAATGCACCCCAGGTGCCCCCACTTGGTAGGAGAAGTGCATCAACGTCCAGATGCAGGAGATGGTTCCAACTACCGAAGCCAAAAGAATCGCCCAAAAAAGTCGCCTATTGCCAATATGTCCCTGTTCGGCCAGTTTAAATCCTTCAAGCTGATGCGGCGCGGGACCTCCCCGATATGCTTTGAAAAGCCCCCAGAAAAACGAAAACATCGTCAGGTTGCTGGTACCAAGACGACGGGTACCGAAAAAGGAGACAAACATCATATCTGGATGACCAAAAGTTTTCGCTGCCGTATACGACCAGAAGTCGTGTACCGGCGGTCCGAGCTGAGCGCGGATTCTGGTGATTGTGGTCCACAGGGTAAAGTAAATGCCGAAATAAAGGGGAAGGATCCAAATGTCCATTCCCGCCTTGGCGCAAAAGAAAACCAGAAAGGCCATACCTCCTGCAATTCCCAAAAGTGCGTTCCGGTAACTGATGGGTTCATCTGTGTCGGGCAATTGGCCAAGTGGAGTGCTTTCATCCGATCCGCTGTCCCTCACTTTCGGTCGACCGCTTGTCAGTGCCGTTTTTAACACATTTTTAACATGCTCTTTTCCTCCCCAGATGGCAAAAAAGAAGATCACCAAAGCCGCACCAAACATCTGCTCATCGTAGTAAGGAAAGCCAGCCATTTTGTGCCAGCCTGTTGCCCCTCCAATGATTCTTTGGGTTTTACTAAACAGATAGAAAAACCAGACGGAGAAGGTCAGATCCAAAGGTATAAAAAAGCAAAGGCCGATGGCAAACGGGTAAAAGGAGATTGGCAGCCAGCCAATGGCATTGAAAGGTTTCTCTGTAAAAAGATAGCTAATATCCCGCTGTCGAACTGGAAGTTCGGGTATAGCGGGAAAGAGAAAATGTGCCCCGTTGACCAGATCGATGAAACCCGCAATTGCAAACCCAACCCACAGTAGGCGATTTCTCCAAAAATTTCCGCCCGTTGTCATTGCCAGAGGCAGTTGGATAATTGGATAACTGAGCTTTTCACTTTCAATCCACTGTTTCCTCAGAATCGAGTTGATACACAAAAGAATAAACAGGATGACAAGGTAAAACAGCGACCACCAAACGAACGGTCCCAACCAGGCTCGCAGATGGGCAGAAAAATAAAAGCTGGATTCTCCCTGATAGTAGCCCCTTAAGACGTTTTTGTCGGAAACAGACAACCATGGAGGAATATGGCTGAAAAACAGCGCATCCCATTCATTTTCCGGGGTAGCAAACCAGAAAGGATGCCCCAGCGTCGGGGGTAGTCCGATAAGTTGATCGTGCCCCGAGATTGCCGAAGCAATTGACAACATGACGTACAGTGTAAGGAGTTCTGCCTGGGAGAGAGCAACTTTCGGAGAAAATCGTGTGACAATCAGATTGAAAAGTGTTAACAGTAACAGCAGGAAAATGACATTGAAAAAGAGCGAGGCGGTGGTCGGATGTCCTGAATAGCGGAACTCTTCCATCTGAATCAGCCACCAGCCGTTAATCGGAATCAGAACTAACCCCAGGCATATTACCCTTTTGCGCAGGCCCTGATTTTTCACCAATTTAACACCATTCAATTAGGATTTACTTTAACAAAAACTTTATGTTCAATACTCAACCCGCTTGTAACAACACGCCGATTAAGGAAGAATAATTTTGTAGCCGGCTTGATTTTTTTCAAGTTTGACTGTAAAGTCTTTTATGCCCTTTCCGGCAAAACCAAGCTCTGATGTATTAACAGTCACATTGCCTTCCAGAGGTTCTTTAGCAAAGTACAAAACGCTGATGCCATCATCACTGCGATATGACCTGGCAACCAGGTTAGGATCGCTGGTTTGCAAGCCGACATTATCTTTAAACCCATAAGGGAACCCCGGAGCTTCAGCGTTTCTAAGCTCTCTTCTCAGCTTGGCAAATTGACGTTGGGCAGCCATAACTTCCTCAGATCCGCCAGTATTGGCCCAACCAATAAAGCCATTGACAAACGTGTAATTTGCGTCATCAGCGCTACTAGGGCCGATGTTGGCACAAAGGTGATAAGGGACCGCATATCGAACAATTTCTCGTTTCAACTCACCGCCCTTCTTGGCATAGTAACCAGGTGTAGTTGTCCAAATGTCCATCGTGCGCCCTGTCAGGTCACTGCTGCACTCGATCCAGAATATCGTGGAATTTTTCTTTTTGCGGGCGTAAAGGCCACGAAAGTCCTCCTGCAGTTGGAGGATCCCCTTGGTGTGAGACGCCAACTGTTTGATCTTGTCCGCACCGTGGGAGTGCCCAGGCAGTGGGCAGACCAGATACTGCGTTGGCCCCTGATCCCAGTAAACACCTGCAGCGCCGAGTTCTGCGAAGCCAGGGATGTATTTCTGCTTCCACAGATTGAGCCATTCAGGGCTATCAAGACAGGCGACATTGCCTATTTCAGGCCACATACGGTTAAGGTGATCGTAGCCCGTATCAGCTTCAGCCACATAGTCATTCGCTTTAGGGTGATTATAATAAGGATGGCCATAGAGAAGAAGACCTTTCATGCCCATATTCGACAGTTCCTTGATCATCTTTTTCAAGCCCTCATTACCTCCCGCCTCAGTATTTGCAGGATAAAAATCAGGCATACGGTGAGGCCAATGTTGATCCTGACCTAAAAGGGTAATCAACATGTTTTCAGGTTTGGCTTGGAGTGATTCTGACATCCCCTCTACGAAAGTGATGACCTCTTCAAACTTCTTGGCTGGCAACCCAGATCTTTCATTGTGAATTGCTATTGAGTTAACAAAGTCTACCTTCTCGGCAATAGGGTTATTGTTTTTCTCGTTGAAGAAGGTTCCTTTAAACGCTTTTTCATATTCTTCCCGGTATATATCGGCCATACGGTGCCAGTCACCACTGTGAGGAGCAACAATCCACTGGTCGGTGCTAAAGGACTTACCTGGAGCCAAACCAAACACCCCTCCAACATGTCCCCACGGTTCGTCATGCACGAGATTGAAGAGTTGCCAGTTAACATTAAGCCCCTCCTTGGCTTGTTGCACATTGAAAAGCATTGTCAACCCCTGACGGTTGAGATAGCCCATACCGATGCCGCCATCAGGCCCGCAAAGGTCCAGCCAACCGGTAGCAAGCGCACAACTGCTTGCAAAAATTGGATAGCCGTAAGTTTCTCGGTCTTTGAAAAAGCCATGCGGGTTGGGATAAACTTTGCCATAATCCCAACCCGGGACAATCAGCGTTTCTTCCTGACGGCTGTTCGCCGCAACCAACGCGCCGGTGCCGGAATAAAGGTTGTTGATGTAATAGTCGCTGTTGTTTTCGATTTTCGCTTTGATCAGGAAATAGTCAGCATCGTCTTTGAGGCTGATATCCACATCCATCTTGACGCCCGTGAACGCGCCGCCTGAAGAGAGCATATTGTCATAGGTGAGCCTAAGAACTTTACCATCCTGGACAGATGCTGTCTTGTGAACCACACTCTGGGGATGAGGAGTATTGCCAACCACCTCAACAGTAAGAAACTTCGGCACATTTGGAAAACCCAGCTCCATCCCAAAAGGCCAGGAACCATCATTTTCAATTTTATAGTCTCGCCCCGAAACCTTGTTGGTGATCTTTTGGATATACCCTGTGGCTTTGACGATTGTGAGTTCAACAACCCCGTTTCCAAAGATCATGGACGACCCATCGTCAGAATAACGGAGGGGAACTTTAATGGCTTCGGCCCGGGCTGTCTTCTGCTCGGCGGTAATAGTCAGTGTTTTTTTTATAGTAATTCCTTTTGAAATGTTGGTAGGTAGCTTTGGTCCGAATTCCTTGTTCAAGGCATCCAACTAAGTCTTTTGATCCACACTCAATTCAATACCCTTGGGCACTTTGATTGCGACCGGTGTTTTCTTCTTTTTGTCTGCTGCCATTGCCGGGCCCACATAAAGAGACCGTGAGGACACAGGCATTAAAGAACATAAATGCATCTAAAGCTACAGTATACACTGGTTGGGCATCACTCCTATTTTCCAAATGATCCCCATCTCAAAGCTGCCAGATGCTATCAAGGCCATTTGGGCACCGTCTTTTTCCCAGGTAATCTTCTTAGCCGTAATTCCCTTCACTTCCTTGGCACTTCCAACCACCACTTCTTTGGCATCCTCAGCACGCACTAAACCTACCAAAACAACAAACATCACCAGCAACACAACAACAAATCTCTGAACCATAATATTCATCTTTCGCATTTAGCGTTTGATTTTGCGGTATCTATCCGATAATCTGGCTTGTACATAAGTTTTTAACTTAAATACAACACTGTGGTCACAGGACGGAGCTGACAAATAAATTAAGTCAATATACCCCGTACGGGATTTGTGCCAGAAAACATATCCCATTCAAGCAGAGAATTCGTAAAATCTAGCAGGAATCCTTCCTGTTCCTTCAGTATACAGTTGGGAACCAGATATAAACTCAAAAGGTAATGTCTTGAATCTCTGCCAATTCAATGTTGGTTATGCAGATGCTGAATCTAACATCGAACAGGCAGTAATTGATAAGACTTGTGAAAACACCAATCACAGTATCCATTTCATACCACAGGGAGGAAGTGTATTAATGGATTGAGTTAGAAGATTTAGTGTTTTCACGGCTACTTTATAATAATATACTATTAGGTGGTCGTGAAAAGGTTCGATTCGTAAAAATTAGACTTAGGAAATAAACTGCCAATATCAGCTTAATCCCTGCTTCAGCCTAATAAGTATGTTAGGAGAATAATGAATAATCACACAGAAACAATCAAAGAAGAATTTACTAAACAAGCTCATTATTTTGAAACGGTAGGATTGACATTATCCAATCAGAAGTATTTGGAGTGGATAGTAAAATCATTACCTTTGAAAAAATCGTTTCATGTATTGGATGTCGCTGCAGGAACAGCACTCTTATCAAGAGCCATTTCGAAATTCACAAAAGAAGTAACTGCGATTGATACGACATTTGGAATGTTAGACGTTGCAAAGAAGGAGATAGAGAAATCTAATATATCAAATATCACCTTAAAGGAAGGATTAGCAGAATCTCTGCCGTTCAAAGATAGTTTTTTTGATATGGTTGTAAGTCGCTTTGCAATACATCATTTTGAATCACCTCAAATATGCATTGATGAAATGAGCCGAGTTTGTAAGAAAGGTCATGTTGTCGGGATTATTGATTTATTATCGCCAGATGACACTATTTTAGCAGAACGTTATAATCATTATGAAATTCTAAGAGATCCATCTCATATCATAGCTGCAACAAAATCTGAACTTCGTGAAATGATGGTCAAAAGCGATTTGTCTATTTGTTTTGAAAATGCGAGAGAAATAGAGGTTGATTTACAAAAATGGATGGATATGACAGAAACGGATATTGAAACACAAGAATTGATTATAGAAAATATTCAGCAGGAATTATCTGGTGGAGAGCAAACGGGATTACGGCCATTCATAATGGATGGAAGAATAAGATTTATGCAAACATGGGCAATAATTATGGGAGAAAAAACTCTTAGCGAGGATGCCACTCCTAACGACTGAACTACTGTAGCTATATAGTTAGGAAAAGAAATTCACTCTCGATATAGGCCACTAGCACTAGAAATTGTAAATCAAGCCAAGTAGGAGGTTGATGAGGAAAGAGACTAGTGGAGACCGTCACGCCCTCTTGTATTTTAGTTTTAACTTACATACAATTTGACTAAGTCAAAGAATCAATTATTTTACTTCCTTCCTTGTTAGTCAACATGCCACTTTCTCACAACTGAACTTGCCCCTTTATCCTTCCTATCAACTACATAGAATACACAATTTTTCTTTTTTTTTGCTGAAAGCCTAATGTTTTTTTCTATCCTGACGATATATAAACAGCTTGATTGAGCTAGTGATGATTATACTTTGTTAAGCATTGTTTCAAACCATACTTAGTGGTTTTATCGCTGATAACTGTACCGGATGACAAATTCGCAAGCCATAGCTCTCATTCTGTTGTGTTTTTCTGTGAGTTTCCAACTAGATGCGGATGTTCAGTTTACCAATGTTGCATCAGAAGCGGGTATCCGCTTCAAGCATCATGACGGACGAAGTGGGCGTCACTATTTCCTCGAAACACTGGGGTCTGGCGCCGCTTTCTGGGACTACGACAACGATGATGACCTGGACGTCTATCTCGTGAATGCTGCGGATCTGCCCGGAATCTCATCACCGACGGCAGCCACAAACGCACTGTACCGCAATAACGGAAATGGTGCCTTCACGGATGTCACCGCACAGGCGGGGGTTGGAGATAGGGGATATGGTGTTGGATGCGCGGTTGGCGACTACGACAATGATGGTTTTGTTGATCTGTATGTCACAAATTTTGGCGCCAATGTGCTTTACCACAATAATGGAGACGGTACATTGACAAACGTTGCGGCGGCGGCAGGAGTTGCTGATAACCGTTGGGGTGCGAGTTGCGCCTTTGCGGACTATGACCGGGATGGGTATCTGGATCTCTATGTGACAAACTATGTTGCCTATTCCATTGAAGCGGAGAAAGTATGTCAGGATCGCAATCTCACCACCTATTGTGATCCCCGGGCTTATCCGGGAACGGCGGATATCCTCTACCACAACAACGGTGATGGTACGTTTGATGACGTGACTAGGGCAGCGGGGGTGTATTATCCACAGGGGCGGGGATTAGGTGTTACCTTCAGCGATTACGATGATGATGGCGATCTGGATTTCTATGTCGCCAATGACGCGACGCAGAATTTCCTCTATCACAACAATGGCGATGGCACGTTTTCGGAATCCAGCCTGTTGGCGGGGGTTGGCTTCAGCGAAGACGGTCGCGCTGAAAGCGGCATGGGAACTGATTTTGGCGACTATGATAACGACGGACGATTCGATCTCATCGTCACCAACTTCCAGAATGAACTCAATACGCTTTATCATAACGATGGCGCGGGGCTGTTCTCAGATGTCTCATACGCGTCGGGTATAGGCGAGGTAAGCCTTCGGTTTCTGGGTTGGGGCGTGAGCTTCTTCGATTATGATAACGATGGGGACCAGGATGTATTTGTCACGAATGGACATGTTCATGATAATATCGAAAGATTCGACGATATCGGAAGCTATGCCCAACTGAATCACATCTACTGCAACGAGGGGCAGGGGCGGTTTACAGTCACCTCCGATCTGGGAACGGGATTACAACTCTGCAAAGTGGGTCGAGGTGCTGCATTTGGAGATATCGATAATGATGGTGACATCGATATCCTCATCTCCAACTCCAATCAAACCGCCGATCTCCTGCGAAATGACGGAGGGAATCAGAACCACTGGTTGTTAGTACAATTGATTGGTACGGAGAGCAATCGTAGCGCCATCGGCGCTCGGGTAACCATCGTGGTCGGAGAAATCTCACTGGTCGATGAAGTGAGGAGCGGCAACGGTTTTGCCAGTGGGCATGATCTCCGTCTCCATTTCGGGTTGGGTACCCACGTGACCGTCGATCAGTTACATATCCGGTGGCCCAATGGCCTGGAGGAACACTTTGGGGATATTGCCGCAGATTGCCGGATTGTTATTACGGAAGGGAAAGGATTAAGAAAACGGAGATAGACCGCCTGGTTTACTTCGACTGCTGCAGAGTCGCCAGATTCTCCTGATAGGTCGGATTATCCGGATCCAGATGTATTGCAGAAAGGAGTTCAGTTTCTGCCGTCTCGTATTCCTCGTTCAGAAAGTAAATTCCTGCGAGAAGCGCATGGTATTTCGCATGCATGGGTCGCAGCACTGCCGCCCGTTGAGCCAGATTCAAGGCGTCCGACAGATGGATATTCCCTTTGACATATAATCGCGCGAGCTCATAAAGCGCTTTATCGTGGTCAGACTGAAGTTCAAGGGTTCGCCGATAGGCCTCAATCGCCTTCTCAGTCTGTCTCAGCTGGGCGTAGGCGTTACCCATGCCATAGTAGGTGTGGACGGCCTCCGGATAGATTTCCAGTGCCTGTTCAAATGACTTGATAGCGGCTTCGGGCTTCCCCTCACCCGCGTAGATCAACCCGAGATTGTGATGGGCGTCGACGAGAGTCTTATCGAGACGTAACGCCTGCTGGAAATACGATTTCGCCTTTGTATAGCGAGATTGTCGCAAGTAAACCAGTCCTAATCCGGAGAGAATCTGTGGCGTATCAGGTTTCAATTGAGAGGCACGTTGATAAGCGGCTTCCGCGTCTTTATATTTTTTGAGTCGAGTCAAAACAAATCCCAATTCGGCATGCGCATCTGCTAGGTCAGGGCTCAGACGTATAATCTGGTTATACTTGTCTACCGCCTGAAGCAGCTTTCCCTGATGGACGTATGTTGTCGCGAGATGGAGCAACACTTGAGGAACATCCGGATTGATTGATGCCAGCGCTTCGCGCTGTTCCAACGCCTCTTGTTGTTTGCTAATCTCTCGAAATCGCTGAAAAGCGTTTTTGGCCTGATCATTTGCCCCGAGGCGTGTATGTATTTTGCCGAGATTATAATACGCTTTCCCTAATAGGGGACGCAATTCAACCGCGCGTCTGAAAGCAGGCTCAGCAACCGCCAACCGATTTCGTTTCAGTTCAACCAAACCCAGTTCATAATGTGCCTCAACAAAGTTTGGCGCCAGCCTAATTGCTTCTCTCTGGGAGTTCGCCGCTAATCCAAGGTTCCCACGCTGTGCGTAGATTCGTCCAAGGTTATAATGGGCGATGGGTTGATTGGTATCAATGGCTAACGTCTGCTCATAACATTTCCGCGCCTCTGCAAAACACATCAATTTTGAGTAGGCATACCCCAAAACCGCATGAGCTTGGGCGACAGAGGGCGCCAGAGTAACCGCGGTTTCATATTCCCTTACGGCTTGTTTGAACCGCTTTTGCTTCATGTAAATGTTACCGAGTTGATAATGTAAAGGCGCAGAATCTGAATACGCTTTCAGTAACGCCTGGATTTCGAGGACGGTATGCTCTGGGGCGAAGTCATCCATTTCTCCAAAGGCACTGACACCAACGACTAACAGAGGAATCGTAATCGCTGTTTCCCACCTCATCTCTTCGCGACGCAAGCAGTTCTGTAGAA
>Ga0208406_1000777_pt1 | contig 12698 bp, 9 predicted proteins | sample ETNtaG_15_FD_185769 | JGI IMG/M metagenome (GOLD analysis project Ga0208406, IMG submission 185769) | Marine microbial and viral communities from oxygen minimum zone, Eastern Pacific Ocean - ETNP201302PF89A (SPAdes) (version 2) | ecosystem: Environmental > Aquatic > Marine > Oceanic ...
AGCCAAGCCACCCTGAAAATTTTCCGCTGGTTTTCTTCAGAAAAAGTTCCAAGCCCCAAACACGTCCCGTGCCAGATATAAACTCATCAAGCTCAATGCCAGGGTCGTTATTGGGATTGAGCGTAAGGACATTGCTGTAGGGTTTATAATAGGTTTCAATCGATCCGGTAAATCCCTGATCAAACCATCTTTCTATTCCAAGAATAAAATGCTGATTCTTTATCGATTCTCCGGCGGGTACTGGTATCCAGAAATCGACAATTTGCAGAATTTGATTTGCATCATTGACAGTGAAAAGAAATTGATTGAATACTCCCCAACTTCCCTTTAATGCCAGATTTTCCGTTAACAGGTATCTGAATCCGAGACGTGGATCAAGCCAGGTTTTATAGTCGTCCAAATCAACTTTGTAACTGCGTAATCCAAATTGAAGAGATAACAGGTTATTGACTTTCCATCTATCCTGAATAAAAGCGCTGAAGAGGTAGGGATTTAGCTTGATGTCAAAAAGTTTGACGTTATCCACATCAAAGTTAAATCCCATGTTCCCTCTCTTTAACGCGGCTCCCATTTTCAGGGTGTGCTGAGGGGATAGGTACCATGTTAATTTTTCCGCAGCTGAAATGTTCTGAACTTGATTGGTTACGATGATGTTTGTTCCATTTTGGTTTCCATTGCTATCGATTTCTGTTAGTTTCAGATTCACATCAAAATCAAAATTGGAGCGCGTCAGGACAAATTCTGAGAAGAACTTTGAGTTTGGAACAAACCGCCACGTCAAACTGGGGGCATTATTCCCCCAATTAAAGTCTAAATCTATCTTGTCATCTGTACCTTCCCCGTCATCATTGAACCTCAAAACATCGCGGCCATCAAAGGTCGAAAACGTCAACCTGTTTTCTGTATTAAGATCGCTAAAGATTTTAATTTGACCATCCCAGAAATGATAGTTAAAAGGTTGATCTTCTCCGCTTCTCATTGATTGGGTTCCTAACAGAAGATCCAAATAGGTTCTTCTACCGGATAGAATCCAGGCGCCCTTATAAAAAGGCCCTTCCAGCATTACTTTACTACTGAGAAAGGAGGTTTCTCCCTTCCCCTTTACTTGCTTTCCTTCTCTTGATGTAATATCCAAAATAGATGATAATCTACCGGTGTATTCTGCAGGATACCCGCCTGCCAGGAATTTAGCATTGGCAATTGTATCTGCGTTGAAAGTCGAGAATAACCCGAGAAGATGATAAGGATTATAAATCTCTGCACCATCAACCAGTATCAGGTTTTCATCAGGACTGCCACCACGCACGACCAATGCAGAACTAAAGTCACTCTGTGAAGTGGCACTTGGGAGTTGCTGTATTGTACGAAAAACATCGGCTTCAACAAGAGAAGGCGTACTGCCTATTTCTCTGGCACCGATGTTTGTGCGACTGATTTCCACCTCTTCTATGAATCGCGTTTTTTTCCCAGCTACAGTCACTTCACCAAGTCGAATTGCTTCTAGTGCGACCTCGACATCAAATCTCAGTTCACCATTGGGTTGAACTGAGATTTCCTTTTCAACATCCTCATATCCCATCCTTGAAACGACTAGCTTGTATTTCCTTGGTGGTATTCCGTTTAATACATAATATCCATGTACGTCTGATATTGCGCCAAATCGAGTGTTTTTCAACATGACATTGGCATACGGCAATGGTTCTCCGGTTGCCTTGTCATGCAAGTAACCGTTGATACGACCTGTTCCCTGAGCAAACAGGACCGTTGGCAAGATTGCCACCAACAAGAGTATCAACACACTGCCTTTCCAGCTAAATGTCTGGAGCATTGGACTTTTTTTCGGCTTGATGCCAGGAGAAGTTTCCCCAACTTCCCAAACGCTCCTGGGGCAAGCATTTCTGGCGCGGTTGGGGCTTTCAGTTCTGGATAGGTAACCGATGAAATGATACAGGAATATCTTCAGCATCATCAGATTTGTTCTCAGAAACGAATTTATTAACTGATTCATTTTTAGATGCAAAACCAAAGGGTCTCGTATGGACCCACATTTTGGTGTTGAAATCTTTGCCAAGTCCATGTGTGAGCCCTTAAACTATAAAATTCATTCTGTGACTAATTTATTAGCTATTTATACTTTAAAAATGAAGCCTTGACCTCACTATCAGGGGCGCTGTCTTCTTCTGAAAGCAGTAAGTTTTGGTTATCTATATATCCACCTTCATTCTGAGAATCTTATCCCACTATAACACAAGCTAGGAGGATCCTGTACTCAGGCCTTTCCCCTAGTACACTTCGTGCTTAGTTCCATCTTCACTTGTCTCTGGTTTGATGTCACTTTACAAAGTGACGTTAGGAAGGTACCTGTGGAAACGTCAGTTTCAGCCCAGCTCTATGTTATGACACCTGGGTAGTGACGGATAATAATAAAAATGTTTACTTCCGCAGTAGCGAATATATGACCCTTGATTTCTTAGTGTTGCTACGTTAGAGACAGCAGACAAACACAACAGTAGCATCTAGACGATCTTCTCAAGTAGTTCTTTTGCTTTCTCTTTGCTTATTTCCTTATTGTTAAAATAAAAGGAAATTCTGGAAGTTTCTAATTCCTCTATCCTCTGTTCTAACAAAATTATATACTGTTGAACTGAAGGTAGGAATGGTTGATCCCATTTATGGTTGACTGCATCCCATTTCGGTCTTGCTACTCCATGCATTGTTATCTCCTTTTAAAAAACTTAGTTAAATTAGATGTGGGTACTCTCGTTATTTCACCATCTTCTTGCAACGTAGGAATCCTAACATATTCATGTTAGCATATTTGTAATTGTCCAGTCTCACCTTGTTTACAACGTGATAGCCTTATTCTACTATACCATATATTACAAAAGCCTCTGGTTTGATGTCACTTTACAAAGTGATGCTAGGAAGGTGCCTGTGGAAACGTCAGTTTCAGCCCAGCTCTATGTTATGATACCTGATAGTTTATGCTGTCCTGGAAAAGACAATAGACCTCAAAATCAACATAGGTAGGGAGGAGGGTAGTGACGGATAATAATAAAAATGTTTACTTTCATAGCAACCACTAGCTGTTAGGAATATGCCGTATTTGGAATCTTACTTATCTGGCTGGCTTCCTAAATTGGAGTCATGTCGGGTATTTATTTCAATATTTTCCACAAGACTAAAGTAGTCAATGATTATCACTATACCAAGAACGGCAGCCATTATTTTTATCCTTTCAAAAATGAAATGACATCCAGTTAAAAACTAGTGTGGGAATATTCCGTGTTTGGGATTCTGCTTATTTGGTTGACCTAATTGGGTTCACCCAACCTCTTATCAGTACTCTCAGGAGCGTTCGGATCCTGTTTCCTTAAATGGTGTTTGTAAATGAAGGTTGCTGAATAAAGATAAAAGTCTACAAGTGGGAGAAGAGGTAAGGCAAATAGTCCATTTACATCTTGGGTTGCAATTAATTGGATGGCTCCAATGAAGAATGATCTTACTGAGCTAAGGAAAAATATGCCAATTTATACTCAGGGTAATGTTAGATTACTACACATTCATGTGCCTAAAACGGGTGGCACATCTATTACTGAACAATTTTTGGCTGAAGGATGGGCAATTACCTACCATAACAGGTTGGAAGCTACCAAGTCCACCGATTATCCAGAACCTTCGCAACACCTACACTATGAGTTGTTAGCTAAATCTAAAGTCGTTAATTCGCCTTTTGAATTGGTGTTTATGACCTGCAGGCATCCTTTTAGAAGATTCATTTCAGAATTCCTATTCAAAAACAAACAGATTGAAATAGACTCTAGCCAGAATACTGTGGTTACATTAGAGGAGTATTTTCAACATATCTCTACTCGAGTTTCAACTTCATACGCCAATAATCACGTACGAAAGCAAGTCGATTTTTATGGAGAGAAAGTTGATTACATCAAAAAACAGGAATCTGATGATTGGAGATTTATCGAAAAATATATAGACGTATTCCATATTCCTCAAATCTATGAGCAATTCTATGACCTGTCAGAGTATGAATATATCAGAAAAGAGGTGGAGGAATTATATAAGGAGGATATGATTTTTTTCGGTTATTGACGGTAGGTTCGGATAGAAATTATTTGATTGGTTGGTTGAGAGGACAATGAGCATCTCGATTCAACTTCTTCTCCAATCCTGACCATATACCCAGTCAGCAACATTTCTAGCTAACTCCTCCTAACTAATTCTAATAAATAATCCGACTTTATGAGTGTCATATATGAAATTATCGGAAATGTACCCGAACTTTCTAGCTGGGTTTTTATTACTCTATGCGTCGTTAGCTTTTTCACTTCTTTAATATCTGCAGCATTTGGACTTGGTGGTGGAGTAATGCTGGTGACTATCATGGCATTATTACTCAACCCTTTAGCCGTGATACCTATTCATGCCGTAATCCAAATGAATTCAAATTTATTCAGAGCAATAATGATGTGGCCTCATATCAAATTTATATGGATGCCGCCATTTTTCATCGGCACTATAGTTGGTGTCTCAGTTGGAGGCCAAATAGTGTTTGCTATACCTAAATATTTACTCCAAAGCATTATTGGCCTGTTTATACTCTATTCACTCTGGGGCCACTCCACCAAGGCTATTAAATCTTCCTGGATAAGCTTTATTGGAATTGGAGCCGTTTCATCGTTTGCCACTATGTTTGTTGGTGGTACGGGGTCACTAATAGCTCCATTCATCAAAGCGACCACTGATGAGCGCCGCATGACTGTAGCCACACACGCCGCTTTTATGTCATGGCAACATGGCGTGAAAATTCTGACCTTCGGATTATTAGGATTTGCTTTTGCGCCTTATTTCCCATTAATGACAGGAATGATTCTATTTGGTATTATAGGTACATGGTTAGGCAAAAGTATCTTAACCCGCATGCCAGAACGAGTTTTCCGCATTGCTTTCAATACAGTGCTAACATTATTGGCAACCAGACTAATCTACCAAGCCGTAAGACATGGATTATTTTAGGTATAACAATATTCCCGTTTCAATGCGATATAGATTATCCTCGTTAGCTCCGTTTTTTTGTTTAAAAGACCAAAACTCATTCAATAAGTCAGACAGCTTAACTAAGGAGACAGGAGCTTCAAAGCGGATAGATGAACTCAGACCAATCTGCTGCCTATACTTTTGAAGTTCCTGCTGAACAATTTGTTTAATTTTTTGCAGTGAAAGCTGAGAACAACCAGAATCTATGGATTGGTATATTTTCTGGCAGTAGTGGTAAAGGTAGTGGGATAGGATTTGTGCATCCTGTTGGAGGCTCGTTCTCAAAGAAATAGCAACCTGTTTTTTTGATGAAAACTTGCCTGATATCTAACAGGGATTCGAGAGCGAAACAGATATACGTTTCTCCCTTTGTGTTTGAAAAAATGGGAAATCAATGATCACCCGATGAGTGTGATTTGGACGAGCCTTGCTGTTCAACCCCTTATCAATATAGAAAACGATCATGTTCTTATTTTTGACTGTTATAAGCGGTTAATGTAAATGGCACAATTGGAATCTGCATCCGGACCATGTCGCAGTCAATGTTATCAGTGGTCAGTACCGAGATTGATTGAATTATTGGTTTTCATATGCCAGAAATTCATTAGAACTGTCGATATCTAAAACTTGTGTTGTCTCGCAGGCCAGTCGATGTATTCAGTAATTGCATAGGAAAGTAATTGATGATTTGTGCTGTCGATCATATAAACATTGTCGTTTTTGATTTGGAAAGATCCCTCGGTTTCTATACCAAAGTACTGGGATTTAAAGAAACACATAGAGCTTATCTGGAAGGGGGATGGGTTGAATCAATTGTGGGGCTTAAAGGTGTTCGGGCTAACGTTGCATATGTTATTGCTCCTGCTGGAGCTCCTCGATTGGAGTTACTCTGTTATGAATCACCTACTGGTGATAAATTGCCGGAAAATTCTCGGCCGAACACGCTTGGTCTTCGGCATCTTGCTTTGCAGGTGGATGACATTGATACAGCGGTTAGGCGCTTGAAGGATGCGAAAGCTGAACTTATCAGTGAACCTGTTGTTGTACCCACCGACGTTATCACACACCATGAGGGCCATAAAATTCTTTGCTATTTCCTTGATCCTGATGGTGTATTATTGGAACTTACGGAATATCGTTAGAATGCGATTCTTTTGATATTTAACTACCTGTAACTTGGATGGAATCGAAATAGATGCCAAAGTGAGGATTTGGTTTCCTCTAATCTCAATCTGTTTTTTTCCTCTGAATTTCACTACGGTTTTAGCTGAAATCAATGGATTTGGTATGTTCAACGTCTACTTTTCCATTGATGAGGCTTTGGGTTATCAAGATGTTAGAGATGATTTGTCAGAAGCTCATTTGGCTGGTTGTCGTTTAGTCACGCATTATTTCCGGCAAGAACACAGTCGTAGTACTGAAGATAAACCATTCTGGTTTGGTCTGGAAGATTGGCTGGAAGCAAATCCCGAGGCTGCTGAACGTTTGCAAACTTGGAAAAACAATTATGGAGAATCATTGGGTTGGAAACTCTTTTTTTACAGCACTTATTTGCTAGAAGCATATCAAAAAACTCAAGGTGGTTTAAAAGTATTAGTCGGAGAAATTTATGGGATGTTTCCATTGGATCAGGATGACGTTGATTTAAGATCCTTTGTTACTACTATCTTAGAGTTTGAGGTTGCCAATTGTCCAGACTCAATAGGAGGTTGGTATGTCGTTGAAGAACCCAATAGTTCGGCCAAGCGTTATCATCCAGCTCGATATGAATCAATTGTAGCATTAATTCAAGCCTCTGAGGCGGACATGGAAATATCGCCACGTCCAATTTATATTGATATTTCTCCCTATCGAAAACGGAGTCAGATAATCCCATTCCTGAAAAGTGCTGATGTCATCATGATTAGCCCAGATGCCTATATTTGGGCGCGAGTGCCACCGACGTACGTTGAAGAAGCACAATACGAATCTATCCATCATGCGATTAGATCCATGCGTAGTCATGCCAAAGCCTCCAATAATCTGGACGCGAGAATCGAGGTGGTACTTCAGGCATATGACTGGAACTCTAAAGGCCCACTTCAACCCAGTCACATTAATATGCATCAACAGGTCAATTATACTTTACAGCCGGGATGGGTAGACCGAGGTGTTTATGCTATAAGACCCCGATGGGAACCTCCACCCGATGGAATATGGTTCTGGTGGTGGCACGATTGTAAATCAAAAAAATGGACCCCTCAAGGTGATATAATTGAAATCAATCGTTGGGACAAAGGAACTGAAGGGGAGTGGGCAGAAGCCATCCAAACTGAACTTTCGAAGCGGAAACAACCTGTTCAGATTCGTGGGACTGAACGCTGGCAAGGAATCATCCATATCATCGGTGATGTAATTGTTAGTCGAAACGCGACGCTAATATTGGAAGCGGGGACAACTGTGAAATTTGCTACATGGGATCATTTTCAAAGTGGTGTGGATAGCAACCTTTGCGAGCTTATTGTTCGTGGGAAATTGCTTGTAGAAGGAACGCCTAGCCGTCAGGTCCTTCTTACCTCTGATGCTGAGAATCGCCGATTGTCCATCAGGCCACGAAGGCCTCGAAAAGCGGACTGGTATGGTATTCGAACTGATGGCACATCAGCTACCATAATGATTAAGAATTGCCAAATTCAATATGCAATCCAAAAGTAAGACATAGTCCGACTTAGTGTTTTCCTGATTAAACAAAATAAATATTGTCCATTGAGACAATTCAGAGGTTTGGATTCAATCGATTATGCCCTCCGATCTATCTGTTGGCAATCATATCAAACAAAAACGCGTTAAAATCCATATACTACTAATTGGTTTAGTCCTAGTAGGATTCAACAGTTTATGGGTATTAATGGGGACTGAGGTTTGGCATTCGACACAAATGACGATTGCCTCTTTGTTTTTTAATGCGGTTTTTAGTTTGCTGGTTTTGGTTTTAATCAATCTGGTTTTGAAGAAAATTATGCCTCGTTTGGTTATGTCTCAGGCAGATCTACAAACCATGTATGTTATGGTTGTTATGTTGACTACTATCAGCGGGCATACGATGATGGGTTATTTGTTACCCGTTATTACCCACGCGTTTTGGTTCGCTTCACCAGAAAATGAGTGGAGACAATTATTTGGTCACCGCGTTTGGGATTGGATTGCTGTTAAAAATCCAGAGATTCTGCATGGTTATTATCAAGGAGAGTCAACGCTCTACACTTATGAGCGATTACATGCATGGTTGCCTATCATTGTCACATGGTCGGCATTCGTTATTGCGTTGTGGTTAGTTTTGCTGGCCCTAACTGTGCTGCTTCGGAAACAGTGGACTGAGAATGAAAAACTTAGCTATCCAATTGTTCAACTTCCAATTGCAATGACAAGCAACTCCAAGAAATTTTTTACTAATCACTGGATGTGGATTGGATTTGGCCTGGCTGGATCTGCTGAACTTTTGAACGGACTAAACTACCTCTTTCCTACCATCCCCTCTGTACCAATTAAAGGTTTGTCACTTGGTCGATTCAGTTCAAGACCGTGGAGTGCGATGGGATCTCTTCATGTTTCTTTTTATCCATTCGCTATCGGCTTAATGTTTTTTACTCCTTTGGACCTCTCTTTTTCTTGTTGGGTGTTTTACCTTTTGGGTCGCGTTCAATTGATCATAAGTGATGCAATTGGAGGACAAAACATCTATCATCTTGAACAACAAGCAGGAGCATGGATTGCATTCGGATTTATTCCATTATGGACAGGGCGTCGGTATTATTTACGACTGCTTTTTCAAAATTTTAGTAAACGTGATTCACCAGAAAACGACAAATTAGCAGGTCAAAGTGAACCCATGACCTACAGAACGGCAATGACTATAATGACGATTGGATTGGTGTTCCTGATTTTTGTTTGTCATCAAATAGGTATGTCACTTTGGGCAATCTTATTGTTTTTGATAATATATTTTCCAATGGTTATTGGTGTGACACGTATACGTGCTGAAGTTGGGCCACCCGTACACCAAATGATTTTTGTTGATCCTGGTAGAACAATGGTGGCGGCTTTGGGAACACGCCGCCTCGGGACAAATAACCTGACCGGATTAACTTTTCTGTACCCGTTTGTTCGTTGTTTTCGTGCGCATCCGATGCCAAGTGAATTAGAAGCTTTCCGTATCGCAGAGAGGACCCAGATTGGTTATCGTCAACTACAAATAGGTATGATTATAGCTATTATATTTGGTGTTTTATTCACTTTTTGGATTTATCTTCACGTTATGTACCAGATGGGAGCTGCAAGTAAAGCGCGTGGCTGGTTGGTTTACATGGGATGGGAATCATTTAATCGTTTGCAGACATGGATCGTTCATCCACGTAATTCCAATGTTGCTGAGGTCGGAGTAATAACCAGTAGTTTTTTGTTTACTATCGTGTTGTTGATCATGAAAAATTGCTTTTTGTGGTGGCCGCTTCATCCTGGAGGTTACGTACTGGTTACAGGCACAGGATTCTCTGGCTTATGGTTTACTGCTTTACTAAGTTGGATGGTCAAAGCTACAGTTTTGAAGATCGGAGGGGTACGGTTATACAGGAAAGCTGTTCCCTTTTTTATGGGGTTGATTTTGGGGGATTATACTCTTGGTTGTCTATGGAGTTTACTCGGGCTAGCTCTAGAGATGCCAACATATATTGTTTGGCATTAGTAGGTCGGCTGGGGATTGGCAGGATTAGTAGAATCCGACTGTTACCATATCCTTGAGGATTAACGGAAATTCAGGAAATGTCTTCAACCATACTTTTCGTAGATGATCATAACATACTTTATTGCTCAGGGACACGACGTGTACTGAATTCTCCCATCCGCCATGATGCTAACCCGTTGATTACGCCAGATCGACCATGGGAAACAGCTATTGCTTGGACTAGTGTATGCCGGAATTACCTTACAGGTAAGTATCAGTTATGGTACCAGTCATTTGCGGGTGACCGAGCAGACAACTCAACGCATCGATGTGTTGTCTGTTATGCAGAATCGGATGACGGTATTCATTTTATTAAACCTAATCTGAATCTGTTTAATTTTAACAAAATTAAGGATACGAATATCGTTTTGGTTGGGAATGGTGGCCACTCACTTCGCTATGCTAACTCAGTTATTATTGATTCAAAGGAAAAAGATCCAAATCGGCGTTATAAAATGGCCTATTTTGATTTTGCTCAGGACAAGAAAAATGAATATCCTGGGTTGTGTGTTGCTTTTTCTGCTGATGGTATTCGTTGGGAAAAATATTCTCGAGCTCCGTTATTGAAGTCGTCTTATGGTAGTTATGGTCAGGCAGTTCCATTTGACAGCGATCTAGATCAACCTTGGGATGTTCCTCTTTCGATGTCCGATGCCGTTGACGTGATTTATGATCCAAGGCGAAAGGTTTATGCTTTATATGGAAAGATGTGGATTGATGGGCCAGATGGAGGGATGTATTGGAAACATGGTATGGGACGGACAGAAAGTGAGAATTTCGTTGACTGGGAAACACCGGAACTCCTCTGTGTTCCTGATGAATCTGACCCTGCACACGTTGAGTTTCATACTTCTCCAGTATTTTTTTATCAAGATGTATACTTTTGTTTGAACCAGATTCTGAACAGGGATGTTCAGGGTGGTGTGATTGACATTGAGCTAGGGATCAGTCGCGATGGGATTAATTGGCATCGTCCATTTAGATCACATTTTTTTCTTAGTCGATCTGGTCATGACCAATTCGATGGCGGATCGATCTTCACCAATTCTACTCCTGTTATTCTGGATGATGAGATCCGTTTTTATTATGGAGGTTATTCGCAAGGCGCGACGGGAGCAGACGATTATAACCATGTTAGTGGTGTAGGGCTGGCAGTGCTGCAGAGAGATCGGTTTGCAGGTTTGACACCGGTCTCTTTGAGTGATCAATCTACTTTGAGAAAACCATTACAAAATATTGGACAAATCACTCTAAAACCGATTATTCTTGCCACCTGGGATCAAATTTTCCTCAATGCTGATGCCTCCTGTGGAACTGTTTGGGTTGAGTTACTAGATCAATATGGTAGGCGGGTAAAGGGATTTTCAAAAGCTGAAGCTGTTCCGGTTCAAGGAGATTCGCTGAGACATAAGATCAGATGGCGCGATTGTAAACTAACTGACCTTGACGGAGGCGCTTACTTATTACGATTGCATTTGGATGCGGCGACTGTTTATGCTCTTACGCTAGTGTCAGAATCCTGATACCATCAGTTATTAAGTCTTCTTTAGTTATTGTTGTCTTCAATTTCAATGATCTAAGTGAAGGTCTGCTGATGCAAAATGGGGGTATGGGTATGATACGAAACGCTTTTGACATCCGGATCAATTTTTGTTAAACTCAGTAGTAGTTTTGGTTTAAATCTCCTCTATGGTATTGGCTTGAATAGACCCCGCTTTTTTTTACTTGCCTCAATGATTGTATTTGCGGCACTAGCTCTGTTTTTAATCTTGGATTTGCATGAGAGTAGTAGTCCTTCTTCGGAGCCTCCGATACTGCTTTATTGTGCCGCTGGAATCAAACCTCCGGTGGAGATGGTAGTAAGAAACTATGAAGCAGAATATGATTGCAAGATAGATATTCAGTATGGAGGATCGGGAACGTTGTTGAGCAATTTGAAGATTGCTGGTATAGGAGATCTTTATGTTGTAGCTGATGAGAGCTATATCGAAATTGCTCGCCAGAAGAATCTGGTAGAGGAAGTAATCCCGTTGGCTGTGATGACACCGGTGATTGCAGTCCCTAAAGGGAACCCCAAGGGGGTCGATTCGATTCAGACTCTGATAGACGGCAACTACAAAATCGCTCTTGGGAATCCGGGTGCGGCATCAATCGGAAAAATATCAAAAAAACTGCTCACTGAGTCGGGGGATTGGTCAGCGATTAAAGAACATACAACAGTTTTTTATCCAACTGTCCCTGAAATTGCTAATAGTGTTAAGCTAGGTACTGTAGATGCTGGTATTGTCTGGGATGCAACGGTAAATCAATATTCCGATCTGGATCTTGTCCGTGTGCCCGAGTTAGAATTGGGACCTCAGAAAACGACAGTTGGTGTTTTAAAGACAGCGAAAAACCCAGCAACTGCCCTCCGGTTTGCTAGGTATTTAGCGGCACGTGATCGAGGTTTGATCCAATTCAAAAACTATGGATATGTGCCCGTTAGTGGTGACATCTGGAGAGAAAAACCCGAGATTCTGTTCTTTAGTGGTGGTGTTAATCGTCCTGCAGTTGAGCAGACAATTCAGAAATTTGAGGTACGTGAAGGAGTTAAAGTAACTAGAGTTTATAATGGTTGCGGAATTCTTGTTTCCCAAATTAGGGCCGGAGAAAAGCCTGATGCTTATTTTGCCTGCGATGTCAGTTTTATGACCCGAGTCCAAAGTCAGTTTGATGACTCGACCGATATTTCTGAGACTGATATTATTATACTTACGAAAAAAGGCAATCCAAAGCAAATCTTGGCTCTGAGGGATTTAGCGCAGGCAGGACTAAGACTTGGCGTGGCAAATCCTGACCAAAGTGCTCTTGGAGATCTAACGCGTCGAATGCTACTATCTGAAGG
>Ga0208406_1000781_pt1 | contig 12683 bp, 6 predicted proteins | sample ETNtaG_15_FD_185769 | JGI IMG/M metagenome (GOLD analysis project Ga0208406, IMG submission 185769) | Marine microbial and viral communities from oxygen minimum zone, Eastern Pacific Ocean - ETNP201302PF89A (SPAdes) (version 2) | ecosystem: Environmental > Aquatic > Marine > Oceanic ...
TATTGTAAATGTAAAACCGGGTTATGCCCGAAATTACCTTTTCCCCAGGAGTCTGGCTTTGCGGGCATCAAAACGCAATCTTGCTATTGCTGATGAACGTAAGCGAAACGCGGATAAACGCCGCAATCACGATAAGAAAATGAATCTTGAGCTTTCGGAACAATTGAAAGACCTGGAAATGACATTTGAAGTGCAAGTGGGTGAAGAAGAAAAAATGTTTGGTGCAGTAACCACCAATGATATCCATAAGAAGCTGGAAGAAAAAGGAATTGCCGTAGAGCGTCACCGTATTGAGCTTAAAGAATCTATAAAGGCATTGGGCATTTATCACATCCCCGTACGCGTTTCTGCAGAAATGAAGCCTGAATTAAAGGTATACGTAATTAAAACATAAGAATCGATTACTTAATACGGTTCTAATAACCCCCGCCAGAAACGCCGGGGGTTATTTTTTATATAAAGAATTCTTGCTGTATGTTGTCACTGCATCTATTTTCAGCGATTATGTTTGTAGATGTTGCCTTTCCCATCTCCAGTTATAGACAGTTTACTTATCGTGTCCCCAAAGAATTTATTGATCAGATTCGAGTAGGAACACGTGTTAAAGCTCCTTTGGGAAAACGTATGGTTACGGGTATTGTTGTTGCCAGGTTTACTAAATCAGATTATAGAGGTGAACACAGAAACATAAAACAGCTTGTGGACCCACAACCGGTTATGGATAAAAAATTGTGGGATTTAGCTCAATGGATGAGTTCTTATTATTATACTCCCTTGGGACAAGTTGTAAAAACGGTTTTGCCTGCAAAACTCTCTGCAAAGTATTCGCCACCGATAACCAGTCTTGTTACGTTTAAGTCATTTGGCAAAGATTATGAACGCCTGCAAAAAAGAGCGCCGGCCCAAACAAGAGTATTACAATATTTGTCTACTCAAGATGGAGCTGTTCAAGTTTCAGCACTCAAACATTTAGTAAGCGGCCCCAATATGATATGCAAATCGTTGTTTGATAAAGGGCTTGTGGATTTGGATGAACAGATAAATTTACCAGACGTTACCGGGTTTACATTTTCCAAGATATATAAAAAAATAGTATTTACCGCAGAGCAAAGAATTGTATTGGATGAATTGAGTCAAAAATTAAATTCAGGAAAATTTAGCCCAACATTACTGCATGGAGTTACAAGCAGCGGAAAAACAGAAATATATATTGAAATAGTGCGCCAGGCCCTGGCTATGGATAAAGCAGCTATTTTACTGCTCCCGGAAATATCATTAACTCCGCAAATAGCAGGACGATTCAGGGCCGTTTTCGGAGACCAGGTTGCTTTGTGGCATTCAAGACTGTCCCATTCTGCTCGGGCATGGATATGGAAACAGGTTTGCACAGGGAATATAAATGTTATTATTGGCGCACGAAGCGCTGTATTTGCCCCGTTGAAAAATCTGGGTATTATCATTATTGATGAAGAACAGGAATATTCGTTTAAACAGGAATCCCCGGCGCCAAGATATCATGCCCGGGATATTGCTTTAATGCGGGGGACACTGCATAATGCATTGGTTATTATGTCCAGCGCTACCCCCAGCCTGGAAAGCTATTATAATCATGTTAAGGGAAAATATATATATCTGCGTTTAAATGAGCGTTATGGTAGTGTCCCTTATCCCCGGGTACATGTTGTAGATATGATTAAAGAGCAGGAAGAAACAGGTAAATTTCAACAAGTTATCTCTAGTATGCTCATGAAAAAGATGGAAAACAGATTCGCCAAGAGCGAACAGGTAATTCTATTGCAAAACAGAAGAGGTTTTGCACCCATTTTACGATGCGGGGATTGTGGTTCCGTTGAAACGTGTACACAGTGTGAAGTTGCATTGACCTATCATAGCTATGAGCGTGTACTGAAATGCCATTTTTGCGGTTATAAAACAGGTAAAATTGCAATTGCTTGCCGGCAATGTGCCAGTATCAACATGAAGCTCCTGGGAACAGGAACCCAGAAAGTTGAAGATATTATTCACGGGTTATTTCCAAATGTAAAAACAGCGAGGATTGATTTTGATACTGCCCGCAATACTGTTGCGATGACAAAGACGTTGGAAAAATTTGCGAATGGGGAGGTTGATGTATTAATTGGTACACAAATGGTTGCCAAGGGATTGGATTTTGATAATGCGACGCTGGTAGGAATCGTTAATGGTGACACCGGGCTATTTTTACCAGACTTTCGTTCCGGTGAAAAAGTTTTTCAGCTAATTTACCAGGCCGCTGGCCGCTCCGGCAGGAAGAAACCTGGTGAAGTCGTCATCCAAACATATAATCCTGACAATCCGGTATTAAAACATGCAGCCAAGCTGGATCAAAAAACATATTATAATATTGCTTTAAGCGAGCGACAGGAACTTAATTACACGCCTTTTGCTTGGATGATACGTATTGAAGTAGAGGGTATAAAAAAAGATCATGTTAATACTTATACTGATAAGATAAGAAAAAATTTGAGATCGCCAGCGAAAGGTATAGAAATATTAGGACCAGCTAATTGTTATCGGGAACGGTTGCGGGGGAAATATCGTATGCATATTATACTTAAATCTGATAAAAAATATGATACCAACGGGAAAAAACTCCATTCGTTTTTACAAAAACGGTTTTCAGCAGGCCTGCTGGATAAATTACCTTCTAGTATAAAAGCATTTGTTGATGTAAATCCTATTTCCGTATTATGAAAACCGCTGCCCAATGTTTTTTATTATATAACCTGTTAACAGCAGGGAGCGCTTTCTCGGGACTTGAAAACTGGTACCACCCGCACCGCATGTCGCTTACTGGTGCCGGGGGAACAGTAACTAATGTTACTGCTGGCGCAGCGAACCCCGCAGCTTTATGGTCATTGCCCAGACAGTTTGAAATAAGTTTTATATCCTATCCCGCTGATATCACCGCACAATCAGTCCACCTGTCGTTAAAAGGAAAAGAGTCTGTAACGGTCTATAGTATGCGACATTTGAACTATGGATTATTTCCCGGCCGGGATAAATTGAACCAAGAATCTGAAAATTACTCTGCTGCAGATACCTGGCTAAATTGGGCAGCAGCTGGGCATTCCAAACGTTGGCCATTATCGTGGGGAGTAGGCACAGGATTCTTTTTTAGTTCTGTAGAGAAAAAACAGGCAGCATTGTTTACTTTTTCCGGAGGTGCAATTGTGACTTTCAAAAAACTGAATGCTAAATTAGGTGTTAGTTTGATTAATTTGGGTACGGTAATAAAAAAGTATACTGAAAAAAAAGAAACACTGCCTTCAGCAATGGTCATTTCGATTTCAAAGGATCTGGCATACCTGCCCTTGAACTTGGCAATGGATGTATATAATCAGCTATTTTCAAACACAACGGATATACGTTTCGGGGGTGTTTTTACATTCCCATATCAATTAAAATTAAAATTTGGAACATCCACTAATAGATTTAAGCAATTAACAGGCCAAAGTCTTACTCGTGATTTCTTTGCAGATACTGGGTTAGGCATAGTATGGACATATGAAATATATAATTTTGAAACTGGTGTATATTCCTATGGTAACGGCGGCTGGATTTCCGGGTTAGCTGTCGGTATTCTATTTTGATGCGTGTTTGTCCTGATTAGAAAAATAATAATAAAGGTAAGCCTGCTCTTGCCAGTCTGTGTGCTTGGAAATGGGCTTGATATATTGTATAACCTTGATATTTATTTTCACCCGCGCACAAATCAATCAGCTGGTTTTATTGAAGGTATAAATCATGTTCGCATTGTTAACAATACAAAGGATGAGCTAAAACAATTATATTTTCATAACGCCAGTAATTATTCTGCAAGCAAGGCACCATTAACTGAAATATCTGAAGTGCGCTGTTCCCATACGGGGCATATTAGCGGGCAAGACAGCTTAGTATTAAAAATAGGTTTGTTTCCTGCTGTTAAACAGGGTGAAACAGTAATAATTGATATTCCCTTTAAAACATTTTTTACCTCATCAGGTAATCCTCACCTGCCTGCATACGGTGCCAGAAAAGATACTACTACCTATAACGCTATCAATTTTTACCCTGTACTTGAATATTATTATACGGATGGCTGGCACCCTGAATTATATACTAAATCAATAAAACCCTATACCCAGTTTGCACAATATAAAGTTGATTTAACTATACCAAAAGATTTTATGGTGGGTGTTTCTGGCAATGTTATAAAACAGAATGAACTTGAAACAGGCCATTTGAAGTACTCTTTCAAGGATGACTTTACACTATCTTGCAGTGCACTTATTGTGCAGGGAATGCATAAAACAGAATTAAACATAAGCGGTGTTCAAGTAGAAATCATTGCCCCGAAGACACAAACAAAGCGTGTTCAAAAAACTGCAGAACACTTGCAGGCATTGATACCATTTTATGAACAACGATTTGGCAATGCCTTGATGGATAAACTGGTAATCGGCAGCGGATATTCCCTGGGGACACATGCTGTTACTAACGGTAATTATATAATTTTCCAAGGTCATATTGATATTGAACATGTACTGGACCATGAAATGGCACATCAATGGTTTGATTATTCTATCCAGGCGGATGAGTATAGAGATGTCTGGCTCAATGAATCCTTTGCTGAATACGCAAGTTGGCTGTTTGCCCAGTCACAAAAGGATGAAGCAGATCCCTTTACTTTTACTGACCCGTTACCCGACATAAATATTTGGTCTGATATAAAAACAATGGATACTGAAGACTGGACCCGTTTCCTTATGGATGTTATTGGAGAAAAATCACTTCCCCCAGTTTATCAGCCAGGTAAGCAGATCAACTGGGAAACAGTAGCAAATATTTACAGTAAGTATATTGTGGGGAACCATGCATTACAGAATTTACAGGCAACAGTAGGCGACTCCGTCATGAGAAACATCATGTTTAATTATTGTCTCCTTTTCAAAGGGAAAACAACAAACACAGAAGATTTTATTGTGGTAGTAGAACAACATTCTGAAAAAGAAATTGCAGATAATTTCAGGCTGGCTTTAACAACAAATATAAGCCCTGACCTTGAGATAAAAAACGTTGATAGTCAGTTTAAACACAGACAATGGCATAATCAAATTATAACGTCTTTTGAGGGCAGCTGGATCATGCCTGTCGACATATTAATCATTACTGAAAATGGGGATAGTACACTATTGAAACAGGTTGATATAAAAACAAATAAAACAATAAATCTGGCAACATCATCTCCGGCTGTATCAGTTATTTTAGATCCCCGTAAAAAACTTTTTGATGATAACCGCTTCAATAACCGCTGGCCACGGCGGGTGTCGCTGCAGCCCGATTATGGACTACCTAGTTGGGAGACATATAAAGTTTATTATAGGCCTAAATTAAAAAGAGATTGGCGTGGCAATTGGCGTACAGGAGTAAAATTTTCCGGTGGTTTGGGTATAAATCTGATGCCCATAATGCCAGCGTTTTATCAAAACCTGTTTGATTTTGAAATTACATTTTCGATAGGTGTGCCTAAACATAATTGGGGAGGGAAAATCAATTATAGGACACCTTTAGAGTCTACAGCCAATACATTTTGGGAATTAGAGAAAGGATATGAATATCCTAAAAAATGGACGAAACTTTCATTTAATAATTATTTCGGTGAACCAAAATATTTAGCAGTACAAGGCGAATCCTATTACTCCCGTTTAACATCAACTATTTCCAGCACTGAATATATTGCATCAGATTCAAGCGCTTGGTGGACAACCGGTCAAAGCGTGAAATTGAAGGAAAAATGGACTATTTTTTCATATTCGGCCACACAGCGCTACCTGGTGGAAACTCATTTGCTTTACGGTTTTCAAGAAGAAGTGTCTTTTTACAACTTTGGAATTTCTGCTGATGTGGAGACACATAAATTTGAGGGATTTATCATTAGGCTGCACAGCGAAGCAGGATTTGTTTGGGACGAACGTGCAGGAAATGAGCTTGACTACAGGTTATTATATGTACCTAAAGTTTGGCAGCAGCGGGAAGGGCGCATACCTTTATTCCGAGGTGTTGCGTCGGATGAAAAAGAATGGCATGACAATATTTTAAGCGGCGGCGTTAGTGTTGGCTTTGAAACAGAGGCGGCAGCATGGCCCATGGTATATATAGATGGTGCTATAATTAGCGATAAAAAAGGTACATTGTTGGAACGGATTGATCAATTAAACAGAAGTGATAAAGTATATATATCTGCCGGTATCGGCTTAGAGTCTCAAACAATAATGGAAATAGGATTATACTTCCCTGTCTGGGTTTCACATCCAGTCGGGGGAGAAGATAATTTTACCTTGCGAATGCTGATGCAATGGGGTTTTTATTTTTAAATAGTGTAATTATTTATTATTTACAGAAAAAAGGGTTATAACTAGTAAAAATATTAGAAAACTCTTTCTTTCTAGTAAAATATTTCAGCAATAAGTTCTATTAACAATAAAAAGGTTGTAGATATGTTTGACAAAAAAGATATCCAAATTTTAGATATCCTTCAAGAAAATGGCCGTTCAACAGCTAGCGATATTGCTAAAGAAGTAGACCTCTCTATCCCTGCGGTGGGAGAACGGATCAAAAAATTAACTGAAAAGGGACTCATAAAACAATTTTCAGCTATTTTAGATCATAAACAGATAGGCCTTGACCTTACAGCCTTTGTTTTTATTATTAGTGAACATTCTGATCATTACGATGGATTTATAGAGAAAGCCAAAGAAACAAAAGCAATTTTGGAGTGCCATTCTATTACAGGGGGTGGATCGCATATTTTAAAAGTACGTGTGAAAAGTTCACAAGCTCTGGAAGATTTATTATATGAAATTCAAAATTGGCCAGGCGTGTCGCGAACGCAGTCAAACGTAGTTCTCTCAACATATAAAGAGACCATGATGAATGACCTAATAACATTAATGGAATTACACAATATTACTTAATAAAGATTATTGAATTATGCATTTTCAAGGTTTAATGTTTGTGGAGTAAAAACACAGGGGCAATAAGAAATCCCGACCTTTAGAAAATAAATTTAGCAGATATTAATGGTCTAATACGCCTTAATTCTTTATAGTTTATTTTTTTGCCCCACAACATTGTTGGGGCAATTATTTTCCACCAAACTCCAAATAAGTAGAATTTCTTGTGAGAAAAAATAAAAACATATACCCTTTTTTTAATAAAGATTTGTTCCATGATGCTTGTGGAGCAGGTTTTATTGTGACACTTTCCGGAAAACCGGAAAGCAGGGTACTGCCCTTAGCTATTAAAGGTTTAAAAAGATTGGCTCATAGGGGAGCAATATCAGCTGATAAGGAGACTGGAGACGGCGCGGGTATACTTACGGATATACCTAAACTATTTTTTCGAGAAATTCTACAGGAAGAATTAGGAATAAACATACCAAAGCGAAAGAAATTTTCTGTTGGAATGGTGTTTACTACTTCTAGGGAAATTAAATGGTTGAAAAATACAGTAAATAAACATGCGAAATTCCGCGGATTTACTGTAGTTGCTTTTAGGAATGTAAAAGTGAATTCAAAGGTATTAGGACAATATGCCCAATCCAAGCAACCATTAATCGTGCAATTTTTCTTGTCCGAAAACAGAATAAATAATCACTCTCTTGAAGCGAGGTTGTATTTATTCAGAAAAGTAATAGAAAAAGATATTATTAATCAGAAAAAGAAATCCTACATCTGTTCATTATCCTCTAAAACTATTGTTTATAAAGGGTTGATGACATCTGCTCAACTGGATCACTTTTATCAGGATTTAACACATGAAAAATATGTGGTTAAACTCGCGGTGTTCCATGAAAGGTTTTCTACCAATACTCAATCAACCTGGTCTATGGCACAACCATTTAGAATGATTGCTCATAATGGTGAAATAAATACAATAAAAGGAAATCGCCTGTGGATGAAAGCTCGTGAAAGGGTGATTAAATCCAGATTTTGGAAAGATGACTTGGAATTTTTAAAACCAATTACCAATAATAAAGGGAGCGATTCGGAAAGCTTCGATCATGTGTTGGAATTTTTGGTAAGAAGCGGTCGAAGCCTATTCAGCAGTATGATGATGATGATTCCCGATCCATATGAATACGATCAATTCATTCCAAAAAGCTTGAAGGATTTTTATATATATAATGAAAATTTTATGGAACCCTGGGATGGCCCAGCTGCCATGATATTTACCGATGGGGACTATGTTGCTGCCAAAATGGACCGCAACGGTCTACGACCATTACGGTATACAATTACAAAAGATGGTTTGGTTATTATGGCTTCAGAGGCAGGGATTATTGATGTGGCTCATAAAAATCTTGATGTACACCACCATATGAGAGCTGGTGAAATATTTGCCGTATCCTTAAAAGGAAAAGGTATATTACATAACCACAACTTGAAAAGAATTGTAGCTGGAGAAAATTCGTTTTCTGATTCATTGGGGAAATACCTATCTACTATATCAAGAAAATCTTCTAAAAAAGAATTTGAACAATTTGGGTTACCTAAAGAAGGTTTTGATAAACGATTAAGGATAGCCTTTGGTTGGACCAAAGAAGACTTAACCCGCTACTTAATACCTATGGCAGAAAGCGGAAGAGAACCCATTGGTTCAATGGGAGATGACACACCATCGGCAGTTATATCCAAACAAGACCGCCGGTTTTATGATTACTTTAAACAATCATTTGCGCAGGTAACCAATCCCCCAATTGATTCAATCAGGGAAAGAGGCGTTATGGCTCTTTTTAAATATCTTGGGTCAGAAAACAATTTATTGGATATGCGACCAACGTTTAGCGGGGCAATACGTATTGAAAGCCCCATTTTGTCGCCAAATGAAGTTCAAAAACTATATAGTTTAAAGAAAAAATATCCCTATAAACGAATATATTGTCATTGTGAGATAAACAATAGTTGTGAAAAACATATTTCTAAAATAAAAAAACAATCAAGAGAAGCAGTTGCAAATGGAGCAAAAATAATTTTTCTGACAGATGAAAATTTGCAAGAAGGACTCTTACCCTTACCGATGCCATTGGTTGTGTCTGCAGTGCACCATAATCTCGTTGAAAATAAATTAAGAAGCCGCGTTTCACTGATTTGTTTATCTGGAGATATAGTGGAAGATCACCATGTGGCCGTGTTAATAGGGTTGGGAGCAAGCGCGGTTTACCCTTATATGGCCTATGAGTTAATTAGAGAACATTTTTCTGATGATGACCAATGGACCGGAAAAATGGGAAATTACCGTTATGCTCTTGAAAAAGGCTTGCTCAAAATCATGGCGAAAATGGGAATATCAACCTTTAGCAGTTATCACGGCAGTATGTTATTTTACGCTCTTGGCTTATCTCATGGATTTCTTAAAAAGTACTTTCCATCCATTCATGGTAATATCGGTGGAATAGATTTAGATCATATAATAAAGGTACAAAAAAACAGGCACCATGCTGCCTTCGGTAATCAACAACTTGAGTTTGTTGAAAAAGGGTTTTTTAGGTTTCGCAAGGGAGGAGAATTACATGGGTTTTCTCCCGAAGAATTTAAAACTATTCATAATGCTGCAAATAATAAAGACAATAAAAATGTAGAAATATCTGAAACGGTTTACATGCGTGATTTTTTTCAATATAGCAGTAAGCGCGATCCTATTTCTGAAGAACTAATAGAGAATCTTGAAAGCATTCTCAAGCGCTTTGGATCCGGAGCCATGTCGCTTGGTGCAATTTCTGAAACTGTGCATAGAGAAATCGCCCGCGGAATGGCTTTTGCTGGTGGTCGCAGTAATACTGGTGAAGGAGGCGAACTTGATGATAGATACAGCCGTACAAACCCTGATAAATATGTGAATTCTTATATTAAACAAATTGCCAGCGGTAGGTTTGGGGTTTCAGTTGAATACCTGGCTGCCGCCAAAGAAATTCAAATAAAGATGGCTCAAGGAGCTAAGCCTGGAGAGGGAGGGCAACTGCCAGGCCATAAAGTAACAGCACAAATTGCACATTCCAGATCGTCAACACCAGGTGTCCCTCTTATTTCTCCGCCACCCCATCATGACATCTATAGTATTGAAGACATCAAACAACTTATTTATGATCTAAAAGAAGTTAATCCGAGAGCTCAAATATCGGTAAAGCTTGTAGCTCAGCCGGGGGTGGGGACAGTTGCTTCTGGGGTAGTTAAGGCCGGAGCGGATATTATTTTAATTTCTGGCGGAGATGGCGGAACAGGTGCTAGCCCTCTAGGCTCCTTGAAACATACAGGTTTACCTTGGGAATTGGGATTAGCAGAAACACACCAAACGTTGGTTGCAAACAAGCTTCGTGATCAAGTGACGTTGCGCGTGGATGGGGGAATTAAAAAAGCATCTGATATAATTATTGCAACTATATTGGGTGCAGAAGAATATGATTTTGGTACAGCAATATTAATAGCCGTAGGGTGTGTAATGGCAAGACAATGTCACTTAAACACATGCCCCGCAGGTATCGCAACCCAAAATCCAAAATACATGGTAAAATTTAAGGGTAGAGCCAGTAACATTAAACAATATCTTATTAACATAGGAGAAGGAGTACGCCGAGAATTAGCATTTCTTGGTTTTGATAATTTACAGTCTTTAGTTGGTAGAACTGATTTGTTATCAGTTAATACTATGTTCAAAAAATATATACGTACCAGAGGTCTGGATTTTTCATATATTTTTAATCCCGATGCTAAAAAGGGGTTGCCTGTTGTTTCTTCAGCAAAAGTCAAGTTCCAAAGCAGGCAGAACACCTCAAGCCTTGATGAAGAAATTATTAATGAAGTACGGGGAGCAATTTTAACCCATGGGCATGCTGTGGTAGCAAAAATTGTCAATAATACACAGCGTTCTATTGGTACACGTCTATCAGGAGAAATTGCATTCCTTTATGGAAAAGGAAATTTCAATGGTAGTATTCAGATACAAATGTCTGGGACCGCTGGTCAAAGTTTTGGCGCTTATCTTTCTGATGGAGTCGAATTGAGGTTAAGGGGGTGTGCCAATGATTATGTTGGTAAAGGTCAATCAGGCGGACTGATTACAATCCGCATGCCCACCGCTGTGCGACGCAAGAAAAAAGAACATACCCTTATTGGAAATGTGGCTTTATATGGTGCAACAGGGGGAACTCTTTTTGTTGCAGGTAGAGGTGGCGAGCGATTTGCTGTAAGAAACAGCGGAGCCTCCGCGGTGATTGAAGGGATTGGAAACCATGGGTGTGAATATATGACACAGGGAACAGTAATTGTACTGGGGGAAATTGGACATAATTTTGGCGCAGGAATGACCGGGGGACAGGCTTTTATTTATTCTAAAAACAACCCTGTTACATACCGCCTAAATAAAGAGTTTGTCAAAGAAAAAGAGTTATCCAAAAGTGACGAATACCTTATCCAGCGATTACTAAAGAATCACATTTTTCATACAGATTCAATTATAGCTAAACACATTTTGTCTGACTGGAATAATCAAAAACATTTTTTTAAATGTATTGTTTCCATTGCCCAGGAAATAATGGATTTCCAGGATATTTATGACCTGCATGCCGCTGACAGGCTGGGGGTTGTGCTTAATGAATAGTTTTTCAAAAAGTAAATACTTTATTATTTGCACAATATTCCATATATAACTTAATAATATTAATAATTATATAAATTATCATTAATTAATTATTGTTTTATGTAATTTTACATATTAATATTTAGTAATCTATAAACTCAAAGTAGGTTAGTTACCCCTACGTTTTTAATAAATAAAGGAAAACAAAATGAATAAAACTTTTAAAATTGCGTTAGTACTTATTACAATTTTGAGCTTTAGTTTTAGCCAAACAGAAAGTGAAGCCATAAGCCAGTGGAGCACCTCATTAGATATATCCAACCGATATATTTGGAGGGGAACTGATTATGGGCATTCCCCTTCTATCCAACCAGGTATTGAATTTTCTATCGGCTCTTTAACATTGGGAGCCTGGAGCGCATGGCAGTTAAGCGGGGATGGCAATGAAAATGATTTATATCTGACATATTCCAAAGGGCCCCTGTTAGTTACTTTAACAGATTATTTCTTTCCATCAAATACAGGTGCATCGGATAATTTTCTGGATTTTAATGCGGATTCTGGAGCCCATTATATAGAGGCAAGTGTTTCTGGAGAATTCAACGGATTTAGCCTCTACACAGGTTATTTCTTTCATGAACCAAGTGCAGAAAATAAATCTATCTATGCTAATATAGCCTATGGTCCGTTTATGGTTGGTCTTGGTAATGGTATATATACAACAATTGACGAAGATAATGGTGATGATAAATTTAGCGTTGTGGAAGTCGGGGTTACAGCAAGCAATGATTTGTATAGTTGTTCTTGGATATTAAACCCTAATCAAGAAACAACTTTCTTTGTAGTAGGGATTAGTTTTTAATAAACGCTAATTGAATACAGAAAGGAATTAACATGAAATTTTTTAAAATTTTATTCATAACAATACTTGGTTTAAGCAGTACAATATTCGCTGACTCTGGCGATGTGGCATTGTTTACTGTAAACAATACTTGGATGCTGGTAGCGACAATACTTGTATTTATAAT
>Ga0208406_1000790_pt1 | contig 12559 bp, 31 predicted proteins | sample ETNtaG_15_FD_185769 | JGI IMG/M metagenome (GOLD analysis project Ga0208406, IMG submission 185769) | Marine microbial and viral communities from oxygen minimum zone, Eastern Pacific Ocean - ETNP201302PF89A (SPAdes) (version 2) | ecosystem: Environmental > Aquatic > Marine > Oceanic ...
TTACAGAAATTAGTAGCATATCTTTAAACTAAAGTCAGTTTCTTAGTAGTCTGACGAGGGCAAGATGATGGTGGGCTCGAAAGAGCCGAACAACCAAGCTAAAGCTAAAAGACTTGGTGAGGGAAGCCGAAGAAACCGAAGGGTGGAGGCGAGTGTAACAGGCGCGAAAAGACTACTAAACTGGAAAACTACATCTTGCAGTATAAACATAAGTATGTAGCGTGATGTAACAACGAAAATGTGCCGTGATGATACCCGTAAATACACGATAATATTTCGGAGTCGTAAGAAGCTACGCGAACTTAAAATAAGCTACAGCTCTAGTGTCGTATTCACGCTTATGAGAAACACGATAAAAAAGTAATATAGGCAGTCCAGAGTATGTCAACTACCCAGCGACTTAAAAAGAAAGGTTGATACTCTGGAGAGAGTATAAATCTTAGACCTTAGAGCGAGAACATGGAACTATTCCAGCAAAGCTCAGGCAGACGAAAGTCATAAGTCTTAAATCTAAGGGCGAGATGGCAATATAGGTAAGCCCAACTAGGGCAAGAGCCAACGAATCTCAGGTAACTCTCTCTAGTTTATATAATAAGGAACTGTCTAGAGTCCCACGACAGTTAAAAAGAAAGTAGGACATTTGATCTCAGAGTGCTAGTAGTTAAGTCTACCATCAAGATAATGAGAGCATAGATCAAAGGTGCTGACTACTCCACTTAAAAATAAGTAGTAAATAAGGGTAAACGGACAAGCAATATAAAACTTATTTAGGTTATGCGAGGACACCCAAAACTGAGTGCGCAACTTGCAACACTTAGTAGTTCGAAACAGGGCAAGATTTGGTAGTAATTCGGGAACCTGTGCCGTAACTTTAAACGGAAAAAAGGGATAAACTACAAATTCGCAGAGTAAGGTTGTGAAAACAGACTAGATACTTTGAGTAGCGGAAAATGCTCCTTATGATGATGCGTAGTGGAAGTTGAAATAGGACATATGGCGTGATCTAGCAAGTCGTCTAATAACCACTCAAAAAGAATAAAAAGAAAAGTAGCGCGGTTTTGCTTAGTTTTCAGCGAAAAGGAAAACAAGACATGGGGGTATCCCGAATGGTCTTTCGAAAATTGGATTAATTCCTAGGTGGACTGATACCCCCGACAATCTTTTAAGCTATAAAAGAAGACCTATATGGTTATCAGCCTTAAGAGCCTACATAGTAGGAAAGTTGGTTAGAGTTCCTTCAAATAAAAACTCGGGGAGTAATCTCAACCACCTCATACCGCAGATTACTCCTTTCGGGGAGTAGTAAATAAGACAGAGCATAGCTAGAAGCATTACTACTCCCTTCAATAGTAGTAAATAAACGATACAAAAAGGAGATACAATGGCAGAAATTTGGGAAAAGAAACAAAGATTTTTTAGTCGACATGATGGTTGGAAAACCACTTATCGCAATATGTGTATGGTGCCGACAGAAGAATTGAAAGAATGGGCTTTTACTTCATATAAAGACAGTAAAAATCCTAAGAAAAGGCGGAAAGCTATTAAAGAGCTTGAGAAGCGAGGCATGAGGTTCACTTATGTCTAAAACATTCATAATGCATGGCACACAATACTTCGAACGACCAATAGAGTTAACAATAAATGCTCCTGATGAAGCACAAGCAGAGATTAGAGCAAATGAAATGACTAAAGGTTCGGGTAGAAGAATGAGTATGGAAAATAGTTCAATTTCTATTGACTTTTTTGAAATAGTTGGAGAAGAAGTGCTAGACACACCTTCTGAAAAGCGAGTTAATCAAAAGTTAAAGGAAAGATTGGATAAACTTACAGGCATGATAACATGAATGTTTTAAAAAAGATTTTTTCTATGCAAACCTTATTTGTTATAATTTACATACTTGGTGGATTTTTAGGACTATGTTTAATAGCTGCACTATTCTTTCTATACGAATAGTAGTAAATAAACGATATTTTTTAAGGGTTATCTTCGGATAGCCCTTTTTTATTATCCGAAAATAGTTCTTGACAAAAAGCTGAAACTTTGTTATTATATTCATATAATCAAAAAATAAGTAAGGATTTTAAATGTCAAAAGAAAACAATGTTATACCATTTCCAACTAAATTAGACCCAACTATCATAAAATTTCGTTCTGTGTTGGCTAAATTATTTGTATTGGATAACACTTTCTTTCAAATAACTCAAGATTTGGAGAGAGTTGAGAAAGAATTGAATAATTTACATAGGGAAAGACAAGCCTTGCTTAAAGAAATTGAAGAAAAGAATCTAATTAGTTTTATTAGGGAGGAAGATGATGATGGCGACGAACTATACGAATGAACAAGTAGCCTATATGATTGATAAATACAACGAAAATCCTTCAAGAGACACAGTTGAAACTCTAGCTACCGAATTAGGCAAAAGCACAAAGTCTGTTATTGGTAAATTATCTAGAGAAGGAGTATACCAGAAGGCAATTTATTTGTCTAAAACAGGAGAACTTCCAGTTACTAAAAAAGAGATAGTAGTAAAGATAGCTGAGGCTCTTGATGGTGAAGAAGAAAATTTAGAGGGATTGTCAAAGTCTCCTAAGAAAGAGTTAAAGTATTTGTTGTCTTTAGTAGAGTAATTAGAGGGGGCGTAGCTCAATGGGAGAGCACTTCCCTTGCACGGAAGGGGTTGCTGGTTCGAGTCCAGTCGCCTCCACCAAAGGAGAGGTAGGGAAGTGGTTAAACCCGACAGACTGTAAATCTGTTCCTTCAAGGTTCGTTGGTTCGAATCCAACCCTCTCCACCATTTAATAGGAGTAATAATGTGAATATTTTTGTCGGTGTAGTTATGGTAGCCATAATGATATGGATATGGTCTAATTTTACCCCTAAACACTAATGGAACTAATAAAATTAGTTAATCTTAAGTTTCTCCTAGAGGATTTAAAGGAAGAAGTGCAAAAAGTAGGAGAAGAAGTAAGATTAGAATCGGCAAATAAAGATACCAAATGGGATTTTATTTGCTGGAATGGGGTGGAGTCTGGTATAGATAAGGCTTATAATATAATAAAAAATGAAATAAAATTTAGGGAATAAAATGAATAGAGAAATATTACACCAACTAGTAGAAAAACTAAATGATGCAGAACTGGCGATGGAAGCACTAGATAAAATGATTACTTATAATGAAATTGAGCAATCATTTGAAGCACAAGATGTTAGAAACTTGTCTAGTTACACTCATTTATGGGTAAATTTAAAAAATGCAAAACAGTTAGCTTTTGACGAATTACAAAAAATAATTAAATTTGAGGAGGAATGTGGCTGATGAAAGATTGGATAACAGTAGGAAAAAAAGACTCCATTCAGTATGAATGTGATGATAATGGTATCCTTACTATACAAATAGATACCACAGATGATTTAGGACCTAGCGCTAGTGGCAAAACGATAATGCTAGCCAGCAGCGGTGGGAATCAAAAAATTAATGTAGGTTCGCCTGCAAACGGAGATGCTTGGGCTTATTTAGGTTTAAACCTTTATAGGTATCCTGAAAAATAAAGTGGCTAGGAAACATACCGAAGTTTATCAAAGATATTATACTCCTATTCCCCAGTCTAATGGTGGGAAGGTGTCAGAGTATGTTTGGTATTATAGAATAGGAACTAAAGAATTTGGCGGATTTAAAACAAAAGAAGAAGCCGAAACTTCTTTATTACTCCATTTTATCAGAAAGCACTTTTAGCGAGAGTAGTATAATGGTATTATGACAGCCTTCCAAGCTGATGATGAGGGTTCGATTCCCTTCTCTCGCTCAGAGTGCTTTTATGGGCTCGTTAGTTAAGTGGTATATAATCCTAGCTTGTCACGCTAGAGTCAGGAGTTCGATTCTCCTACGAGCCGCCACCCTTGACGCCAAACCGCTGTAACTCATGTAATTCCAATTACAATTTACAGTAGCACTATATATCTAGGACAATTTACGAAAGTATGCCTTATACCCGTTAAGTTTGCTTAAACTTAGTAGGTAAAATAGCTTTTAAACATTTTCGGCTTTGGTAAATTGTTACAGTTCACAAAAAAAGAAATCCCCATCAGTTTGACATTGACTTGTGTTTGGCATAAGTAATTGACTTGTCACGTGTTAAAACGAGGTTTATAATTGTCTTAATTATAAATAAAATCGTTCCCTCGACTACTTCGAGCATTGCTCCTAGGGGAGCACTACTCTCGTGTCTTCGGAACAACAGTTGATTCAAATCTAAGATGACGAAGTCAATTAAAAATTTATAATATAATTATACCATACTTTTTGACAAATGTAAAGAACTATTTACCATACCAGAATGAAAAAACCAGTAGGAGCACCTTCAGCTAATATAAATATATTTTATTTCTTATTACGTGAGTTTGATCCTAACTCAAAGTGTGTTCTATACTACCTTTATTTAGTATTAAATGTATGGCATGAGCCCAATGAACGTCTTCCGCTACTACGCACGAAATTTTACTAAACTCTAGTTCTTTTGCGATTTCTAATCTTTGATTGCCTGAATAGGCTATGTAGTCGTAATGTGATTGATAGTTGGAAATCCATTCTTTCTTTACTTGTCGTATAGACATATTATAATTCCACTCATTATTATCTAAAAGAATGATAGGAGTGTCCATACCATCACTTAGTATAGAATATTTCAACTCCCTGTGTCCTTTAATCTGAGGACGTTTGCCAACTAAACAAAAAATTTTTGAGAGTGGTATGTAGTTGGAAATAAACCCTCTAGTCTCTAACTTATTATTAACAAAAAGGTGAGCCTCTAGTTTATTAATTCTGCTTTTCACGAAAGTAAACAATCATACATGATTTAATTCCTTTAGTTATAGTTGTAAGTCTTTTTGGGTATCGTGAAGGGTAGATAATTCCAGTATATTTTTTTCTAGTCCACTGCCCCATTTCATTCTCACCTTCGAATTGCAAATCACCACCTTCATAATCTTCCGAGTCGGAAAGATTAACGAGTAGTGTTAATAGTCTGTGAGTTCCTACACTCCCGTCGCTGTGCCAATCGTGATAATTTCGTTGTTTGTAGGTAATGACCTGTACGGGCTCTGGTATTAACTCTCCTATTTTAGTAGTATTTCCGCTACTATCAAAAGGTGCGAAAAACCATTTATAAGTATCTATTAAATTTATTAGCCAAGTTTTAGTTGGATCTTCTACCTCATTAAATCCATTTAATACAGACTTAATATAATCAGTATTATCATAGTCTATATATCTAACCTCAGCTCCAGATAAATTCTTTTTAGTAATTCTATCTCTTGCAACCCATCTATCGTTTTTTGGTATAGACCTTAGAGTTTCGTTTATCTGAGATTTCAATCTATGAGATAAAACTCCATCTAAGGCTATCCAATTTTTAGAGAAATGAACCATTATGTGATCAAGCGATCTCTAATGAAACATAGTATGACGAGTAATCCACAAGTTGTGGCTAAAAACCAAGCAAACATCTGCCACTCGTCCTCTCCCATTGCGCGTATATAAGAAATTGAATCGTTCCACGCATTTTTTATCTTCTGTGTAAATTTATTCATAGTAACCTTTCCTATGTTTAGTTTTACGAGTGTATTTTGTTTTATCTGGTTGAACAGAGTGTATATTAAACTTGTGCATATATTTTGCTACAAAATTCCTTAATACATTCTCTTTTTCCCAAATCGAACTGGGTCTAGCTCTCTTTCTTTTCTTCGCCATCTCAACTCTCCTGCCATTTTAGCTTTTCGTCTCTTCTGAGCAGGTTTCTCATAATGCATTCGTTCCCTAAACTCTTGGAGTATTCCAGACTTATTGACTTTTCGCTTAAATTTCCGAAGTGCGAAGTCAAAGTTCCTGTTCCCAACCGATACTTTAGGCATCTAGTTAACTCCTTCTCACAGTATCAAAACTCCAACCTTTCTTGCGGAGTCTTTTGACTCTAGATTGAATTGCAGGTTCAGTTCTTCCCTCAAAAATCATTTTAAGTTGCTTCATGGATATCTGTCCATAATACTGTTTCAATAAGTTATCTTCTTGGTCGTCCCAAGGCTTTTTAACTGCTTTCTTACCTTTTCTTTTCAATTCTAATTCTCCAGTCTATTTTTCCATTTATACTATATTGTATCAAAAATTGGGTTTGATGTCAAGAACTTTTTATAAGTTGGTTAAAATTAATTCTTGACAAGAAGCCTATATTTTGTTATAATAATATAATGAAAAAATGGAAAAATAGATGGATATAAACTTAATTCTATTAATATCTTTGCTGGTTTTCGGTGTTTCTTTTACTTCGTGGAACTTAGGGATTAAAGAAGGTATCAAGAGAACAGTAGACTTTATAGATGAAAATAAACTTATTGACTTTGATGAGTATGAAAAAAATGATACTTGACAAGCACTGTATTTTTTGTTATAATATCCATATAAGAAATTAGAGTTGGCACTCGTTAAAATGCCCCTCTTGTATCCAGAGCCTACATACCTAGTAGGCGGGTGGGATAAAGGAAAACTCAGTCTTTGGTCGCACAGATTTGAAGGTCTTTATACTGAGTTATTGGGAAATTTGGAGCAGGAGATTTTAGCCCATACCGAAAGGGTGGAACATTAATGTCCCGAAAGGGCAGTAAAAAGGAGAAGAAAATGGTTGGATTACGAACCTTCGGCGGATTAGCCGACTTTGAAAACTTCTGGCTAGGATATGACCGATTTAATCGTCAATTTACTAGAGAAGTTTTACCTTATGCGGAGGTAAATTACCCTCGCTATAATATAGCCAAAGAAGCAGATGACTACACAATAGAGGTAGGGCTTCCAGGCTGGAATAAGAAAGACCTCGAGGTAGTTCTTAAAGAAAATATCCTCACTATTGAGGGTAAAAAGCAAGAAACTAGCAGCGAATATATACATCGCGGAGTTAGTGGTAAGGCTTTCAAAAGAACCTTCACCTTGCAAGAAGATTTAATCGTGCAAGATGTAAGGTTTGAGAATGGAATGTTAGAAATCCTTATAATGACTATCGTTCCAGACGAAAGAAAACCAAAAACCTTTGAAATAAAAGGTTAATTTTACAAGGGTGAAAGTGGTCGACTTAGTGCGAAATTCTTTCACCCTTTTAATAAAGATACAGGAAATCCATGAATCAAGCAATCGAAAAACAAAACCGCCTAAAAACCTTCTATAAACGAGGTTTCTGGCTTTGTTTTGCCTATTTTTTGATTGATATTTTACTATGATGTCAGTGTTTGGAAAAAAAGATAGTGGTGAAGAACCAAGATATAAAGTATATAATCTAAAACCAACACCAGAAGAAGTAGAAAAACAACAACGAGTGGACGACTTGTATAAAGTATTGTTCTGGGTGTTCTTTTTATACACCTTAGTTGATACAGTATTTTCATTATTTTAGGAGATTAAAATGAAAAAAGTTATTACAGCACTAACAGTGTTATTTATTTTACTACAAGCTAGCTTTATTGCATACGCTGAAGATGGTTTTAGCGGTCAAACTGGAGTAAGATCAAACTATATGTGGAGAGGATATGACCAAAATAGATTCACACCTATGACAGAAATTCAAGCACAGTATGATTACAAAGGTGCTTATGCAGGAGTTTGGGTAGGCGGAGTAGACTCACTAACACATGACGGAAGTGAAGAGTATAATTTCTATGGGGGTTATAATTTTAAACCTTATGGGGATTGGGCTTTTGGAGTTGGAGCAATTCATTATGAATGGTCAGGAGATGTTCTTGATAACGTAACCGAGGGTTTTGCAACTGCAATTTATCGCAATATCATTGAGTTTGAGTTCTATTTTGATTTAGATGATTCTTTAGATGTGAAAAGATTTTATAATATTAAAGTGCCAGTCTCACAAATTCCTTATGCAGATGTAACATTCGAGTATGGAAAGTGGGAAGATGGATATGATTTTGTAACAATAGGAGTATTTAAATCTTTTGGAGATTGGAATGTCGGATTTAAATTCATGCCTGAAGTAAATGAAGGAAACATAATTGCAGCAGTAAATTATAGTTTTTAATATGCCCAGTCAGAAAAAGAAAAAACAAACGAGAGTTTTCATAAAAATGCAAAGCACAGAGTCTCCACATTATTATACTACAACAACTAATACCAGAAACAATACTGGAAAGTTAAGGTTAAAAAAGTATGATCCTACTTTGAGAAAAGTAGTTTGGTACAAACAAACAAAAAAATTAAAATAATGCAATATATTTACATATTAATAGTATTAGGGGGATTAGCAGGTGGCGCATATACGTGGTACACAGATACAATGGAACGATACGAAGTACTCGCTTCAGAGAAGGCTGCGCTCGATCTCAAAAATCAGCAACAAGAAGCTGCGTTTAAAGCTCTTACAGAGTCTTATGAAAAGCAAAGAATGGCAAACGATGCTCTTACAAGAAAGAACCAAGAAATCCAACAAGAAACACAAGCATATCTCCAAATTTTTAAGAAACATGATCTCACTAAATTGGCTAGAGCAAAGCCTGGGCTCATCGAAACTAGAGCGAATAATGCAACAGATAAAATTTTTAAGGTAATAGAAGATGAAACAGAACCTCAAGATTACAACCCTACCCCTGATACTGATACTACTAATTAGTAGTTGTTCAATGGGTGGGCGAAGAGCCGCACCAAATCCCGTAGAGATTATTACGGAACCAATACAAATTGAAATATATCACCCACCTTTGCCAAAATCTATTCAGTTAGAAAGACCTGATTGGTTTGTTGTGAGTGAGAAAAATATAGATGAATTTTTAGCAAGACTTTCAAAGATACAAGGGGTAGAAGAAGTTCCAACATTTTTCGCATTAAGTCCACAAGGATATGAAAAAATGAGTGGAAACCTACAAGAGATGAGAAGATATATACTAGAACAAAAAGAAATAATAGTATATTATAAAACAGTTACAACACCTGATAGTGATAAAGTGAAGGCAGATTCGTCAAGACCTTCAATAGGCTTATACCCAAGAGATAAAGAATGATGGAATGGATTAAAAAATTTCATGAATCATTACATTCTATGAGTATAGAGAATCATATAAAGGCACACTATGCTGATAGTAAAAGACTAGAAAAAATAGAACGTGAAGTTAAATCCTTAAAAATAGAGCATGATATTTTATATGCAGCCTCTCTAAAAAGGGAGTAATAAAGGAGTCCTGAAATGGACTTTATAGATAACTATAATAAACCTATATACAGTATGAAATATATATTTAGTGAAGAAGCTAAGATGCATGATACGTTGCAATACATAAGAAGCACTTATAGGCAACATTATGCTCATGGCACAAAACAAGCTACTGAGTTTATAGCCGAGGCAGGACATTTAGAAGGGTTTTGCTTAGGTAATATAATTAAGTATGCACAAAGATATGGAAAAAAAGAGGGTGAAAGCAAGAAAGAAAATCTTATGAAGATTGTTCACTATGCCTTGATAGCAATGGAAGATAAAAATGAAAAAGAAAAATTTTGAACTTTTAGCACAATGTATTAAATCAGATCAAGTATCTGCTAAACAAATACAAGAGCATTTAAAAGACAATAAGTTTCGAGAGTATTACGAAACAAAATACCTGACCCCAAGAAAACGGGTCGAGCTTTAAAAGCAAAGGGAGAAAAAGTATGGAAATACTTAATAAGTGCATCGCATGGTGCAAAGCTAGAGTTTCGGAAAGAACCTCTTGGGACGGAGTGAGTGTGATAGCAATTAGTGTTGCAATCTTAGTAGCTTCCCCCATAGCAAAGTGGTTAGCCTATGCAGGAATTCTGTATGGAATATACACTTTTGTAAAGGAACAGTAATATGGCTAATGGACACGAATCTTTTCATGGAGACATGAGTCGTAATGAAGTAGAATTAGACTTAAATAAGTTTATGGCTATGGTTCAAGAAATAGGGGAACTAAAAGCAAAGATCATGGAAATGGAGATGGCTTTAGAGCCAGAGAATCCATGGCAAAAATGGATATGGTTATCTAACATGGTAGACGCATGGAGAATATTCCCTAGAGCGTTCTTAAGTATCTATATGTTCTTATTGTATTATTGTACGATATGGTTTATGGAACTACCAGAGCCAACACTAGAACAGTCTGGTTTAGTTAGTATCATAGTAGGTGCAGGAGCAGCTTGGTTCGGCTTATATGCTGGTACTGCGAAAGATAAAATTAACAGTAAAGGATAGAATAATGGATAAGCAACAAATACTATACAGTATAATATCTCGTCAGTTAGGAATACCTGAAGGAGATATTAGTTTAGATTCTAATTTTATGGACGATTTAGGTGCAGATTCTTTAGACACAATAGAAATAGTTTTATGTTTAGAAGAGGAATTTAATATAGAAATTCCAGAATTTGAAATAGAACAAATGTTTACAGTTAAATCTGTTCTAAATTATCTAAAATCATTAAGATAAATTATAACGTGAGGGCAATATACTTTGCCCTCCCACAAACAAGGAAAAAAAGATGTTAGTATTATATACAGAAAAACAACTAGAAAAAGCATACAAAGCATTCTTAAAGGACTATGAGGGAGTAATAGCTCCAGATCTAGAAACTTTCAGAATAATGTATGAAGCTAGTAAAGAACTACGAAACGAAGATTATGAAGTAGTTTTTGAACCAGAAGAAGAACTCATAGAGAGTTATGGAGAAACTCCCGCAGGTTTTATACCAAAAAATGTGAGTATTCACTAATGGTGATAAAGAAAAAAGCACACGAAAAATTAAACGACACAAACTTACAAAGAGTAGCAGAAGCTCTTAGTTCAAGTAAACCTATAACTAAAAAAGCAGCTTGCGAAATGCTGAATATTAGTTATAATACGACTAGACTTGCTAAGATATTACGAAACTACGAAGAAGAGAAAGAGTGGAGAAGGTCTCGAATGGATAAAAACAGAGGTAAACCTGCCTCTGAAGATGAAATACAAACCATAATTTTAGACTATTTAATGGGACTCCCTATAACTGATATTGCTAAAAGTTTGTATCGTTCTACTCCTTTCGTATCAAATGTTATAAATAGAGTGGGAGTGCCCGCTCGAATTGCACAAGGGGAAACCTTTATACCACCAGACGAGTGTGTAAAAGAAGAGTTTGAAATTGGAGAATGGGTATGGTTTAATAAAAATCACCCAGATACAAAAGGCGGAAAAGCGGGAATGATAGTAAAAGATATTACTTCTAGCGCTAAAAGAGCTCAACAACAAGGATGTAAGGCTTATAAAATACATTATTGGGTGCCGATAGAATGGAAAGAAGGTATGTGGGTTCCATGGTGGTCCGGCATTAGAAGGTTTAAAGGTTGGACTACAGCCCTTTCTTATGATCTAGCATCAATACAACATCTAGTAGATGAGTATGATTTAGATGTAAATAATTTATGAATAAAAATAATACAGAAAATAGTCAAATTTTAAAAACTATTAAAATTAATACAACACTTATAGATAAACTTGTAGAAGAAAATATAAGATTAAGGAAAAGATTATATGAAAAAGGAAAAAATAAGTAAAAAGATTTATAGAGTTATTAAAGTTTATTCAAAATTAATATGGATATACTTTAAGATTTTTCTTAGTTATCTTAAAAGATTTGGTATATTTATATTATCCTTATTTGAAAAACATCAAAGACTCACTATAAGATATAATCAGTATGATAGAGAAGGCGAAATTATTGATGTATTAGTAAGAAAGTGGGAATTAAGAAAATGGTACAAACGCACACCTAAACACATGAAGTTTAAGATAATGAATGGTAATAAAGTAGAGTTAAAAACTGATAAACCTATGGACTATACATTAGAGGATATATGATGGCAGAAGGTTTGATGTATTATCTAGCATTTGCATTAGGAGGGGGTGTTACTTCTACCTTAGCATTATATCTCCCTGCCATGCGAATAATACGAGAAGAGTTTCCAGAAAGTATGGCAACGAGACATAATTTTATAGCAGGAGTATGGTTCTTTGGGTTTGCTACAGTGCTTGCGCCTGCAATGATTGTTTGTTTATATTTTGATGACGCATTTATCGAATCATTTATCAATGCAGTTTTAAAAATAGATCAAAAAAATAATTCTTGACATTATTCTCAAATTTTGTTATTATAGAATAATGAAAATAAATTTAGGAAAGAGAGGAAAAATCAAATGTTTGAAAGTAGTAGGAGATTAGGTTATAATAAACCTATTGAATATTCACCTGATAGTAATGGTGCATTAGAGGCAATAAGAGATTTAAATTATGAAATGAGAAACCCTTATAATGACGGATTTACTCAATCACATATGAAGCAAAGTTTATTAAAACTCAAAGCAGCAGTAAATAAGGCTTTAGTAGATGCTCCTCGATTCACAGGAGAAGATGATGATTAACAAAAAAGAACTTATTGCAGCAATTAAAGTATTAAGAAAAGAAGTAGAAATACTAACATCAAGACTTGAACCCGAAGATACAGGGCATTTACACACAGCAATTAA
>Ga0208406_1000797_pt1 | contig 12445 bp, 11 predicted proteins | sample ETNtaG_15_FD_185769 | JGI IMG/M metagenome (GOLD analysis project Ga0208406, IMG submission 185769) | Marine microbial and viral communities from oxygen minimum zone, Eastern Pacific Ocean - ETNP201302PF89A (SPAdes) (version 2) | ecosystem: Environmental > Aquatic > Marine > Oceanic ...
TCGTTAATTATCGGTCATTTTATTATCAGGCCAAGGTGAGCAAAAGGCTATTAATGGACCTTTGACAAAGTCGCCTGTACAACGCATAGTCAATCAAGGATATGGTGAAACAGTAGTGTCTGAAATTTTCAGTAATTACGGATTTGAGATTGTGGTAGGAATGATTTTTGCTGTTTTGGCGACTCTTTTCTATAGAGTTATTTATTTCAGTTATTTTAATAAGAAATAGGATTAAACGGTTGGGTTACGTTAACAATGGTGGGGGTAGTCCAAGATGGCGAGACAGAAAAGGTTTAGGAGTCCCTGAAGCAAGTACACTATGATTACAAAAAATTATTGGAGGGTATGATGCGGAAGTTTAGTTGGATGTTGCTAGTGTTATTGGTGTTTGTAGGATGTCAAGATCAACCTAAAGTCCAGGAAAAGCTAAATATCGAACAATCGCCAAGCGCTCTGCAAACAAAAGAACCTGTTGAAGCTCAACTTGCTGAAGATGAAGAGGAAGTGGTTGTCGGAAGTGCGAAGGAACTGAAAGGGGTTACTACGAAGAAGATCATTTGGAAGAAGGACAGAGCTAAGATGGCGGCGATTCCGGCTTTGAATGCCACCAAACCTTTTTGGATGGACGCTACCGAAGTGACTGTAGGTCAATTTAAGAAGTTCTTGGAATCGTCAGACTATAAACCTGATGAACCTATTGATTGGGACAATGTTTCTAAGTACTCACCTACCGAAAAACACCCGATGATCTATGTCAGTTGGCACGATGCTACGGCCTACGCTAAATGGGCGGAAAAAAGATTGCCGACAGGGAAAGAATGGGAATGGGCCGCTCGGGGAGGCTTACAAAACAAGGAATATTCTTGGGGAGAAGATGAGAGTCTGGCCCGTGATTATGCCAACTATAGTGGTACCGGTGGAAAGGACAAATGGAGTACATGTTCCCCAGTAGGTAGTTTTAAGCCGAATGGATATGGTCTGTTTAATATGGCAGGCAACGTTCAGGAATGGTGTCAGGACTGGTATGATAGCGATAAAGACGAACGGGTGTTGCGGGGCGGGTCTTGGAACCGCCCTACTGACCACCTACGGGTGGCTGACCGCTACGGCTACGCTCCGTCTGATAGGTTCAGCTACGGCGGGTTTCGCTGTGTGTCAGGATCGCCTTAATTACCCCTGAACCGTGCGAAGCACGGGCCTTTACAAGCGACAAAGGAGCGACCTTTACCACAGGTCTGTCAGCCACAATAGGGCTCGCAAGCGTTGTAGAACCGACCGACCCCGCATCTCGGCTAATTGCTGATGTGTGGGTGTGGGGGAGTCCAAGATGGTAAGGCCAAAAAGAAACAGGAGTCCCAGAGGCTTGCACATTGGGGGTATGATGCGGAAATCTCGAGCACCTTTACAAGCGCCAAAAATCTTGTTATATTCCGTCAACCTCTGGTTATGCAAAATCCCTAGGGGGTTGATGGAAATCGTCAAGTCGTAATCGAATAAGGTCACAACTTGGGTTAATATTCAACCAAACTTCAGTCAAAAAGAAGGAGAATTAATATGATTCGAGACTCCGTTGTATATGTCAGTGTCCTCCTTATGACGCTGATATTCATGGCACAAAGTGACGCCAAAATCGACCCTCAATCCGCAGCCGGTGTTTGGCTCTTTGATGAGGCGTCAGGTAAAGTTGCTAAAGACAGTTCTGACAACGGTTATGATGGAAAGTTCATGGGGAAGGGTAATCCGAAATGGGTCGAGGGAAAATTCGGTAAAGCGTTGGATTTCAACGGTTCAACGGATTATGTTGAGGTAGACAATGAGCCGGGCTTAAACATCACAGGTGATATTACAGTTGTGGCGTGGATTTTTAAAAGACCGGCCAAGCGTGGTACGATTCTTGGCAAATGGAAACAAGTTGGCGATGTTTGGTCATACGTCCTTTACGATAGAGGAGAACCCGGCGGCGGTTGGCGGTTGCGTTGGGATGACGAGAGCCAAACCAATTTGGAAGGTCCATACACATTCCCAGACCTAAAGTGGGTTCACAATGCAGCAACCTATGATGGTTCGGTGATGAAGGTTTTTGAAGATGGGAAAGAAATCGGGCAGGCAAAAGCCGCACGTAAAAAGATCGATGCGACAGACAATCCGGTATGGATCGGCAATGATGGTTACCAACAGCATTTCAATGGTTTGATTGACGAAGTTGCTATCTTTAATGTAGCACTTACCGTTGATGAGATTAAGCGCGTCATAAAGCTGGGGCTATCTGAGGTGCTGGCGGTCTCTCCACCGGGGAAAATTGCGCTTACATGGGGACGCATCAAAAATGCCCGCTAATAGCCTTATCGGTTGTTACCAGGGATTTCACCCCTCAAACCATAGATAGTCCACCGCTCCGATGGCTACGACTTTGAACTTGGTGATGCCTTCGTCTCTGCTTAATCGTTCCTGAAACAGGTCGTAACTGATCAGCATAGTTAGGGATTCGACACCAGGATAGCCTTTAGCGTTGCAGGAACGATCGAGAGCGAATCGGGGCTAACTGCGGATGTTCAGTTTGATAACGGCTTTCTGTTAATGCTTGTAGCGCCGGCACGCCGAAGGTGGCAAGATGATAAGCAGATAGCCAAGATGTGGGGGAGATTACCAGATGGGCAAGTCGAAAACGAGGGGGAGTTCCAAGCGAGAGATTGCTAACAAATTACTCTCTCATCATTTCCATTGCCAATCGGTCGACTTCCTCTTTAGTGGGTACACCACCAGCGTTGATAATCTTGGAACGCGCTACGGACCGAGCTTCATTTAGGAATGCTACCATCTGGTTAATTACGGCGGATTCACCATCTTCATTGCTTATTTTGGCTCCTTCGACTAAGAGGTTTTTTAGAAGTGTCATCATTGAGGTGGCATGCGTAAGGTTTTCTGAGTAAGTTTCCATCTCATTAGTATCAACTCCATCATAGGATTCAGTAGCGCCGTTGATTTCGTTACGCAAATGTTCAAGGCGTTCATTGGATGCATGTAAAACTACTTCGAAAGCCTCGCTAATTCTCAGCATTCCTGGCAGGAATTCGGTGGAAACAGTTTCTTTTTGCTTTCTCCTTCGGCGTCTTTTTCGAGGGCCTTTAATGGAATTTTCACCTTTCAGCCATTTCAATTGGCTATTAGAACTGCCTTTAGGCGTTGCAGTAACGATCGAGAGTGAATCTGGGCTAATTGCTGATGTTCAGATTGATAACGGCTTTCTGTTAGTGCTGGGGGCCACGCCGAAGGCAGCGATAGACAGGTCGACAGCCCAGATGGGGCTCTGTTATGGGGGCTATGGAACTTAGAGATGGATGTAGTCTGATTATCTAATCAGAGATAAGACGTTCTGCGACAGACCATTTGCCTGAGCTAACATGGCTGTGCCTGACTGGGTTAAGATTTGGTTGCGGGCTAGATCAGCCGCTTCGGCTGCAAAGTCTGCGTCACGGATAGTGGACATGCTGGCACTGTTGTTCTGGATACTGTTCATCAGGTTGGATGAGGTGAACTCCAGACGGTTCTGTAACGAACCGACATTGCTACGTTCGTCGTTGACCTTGGCAATGGCTCGGTCGAGCATATCAATGGCTTTTTGCGCCTGACCACCACCTACAGCATCGAGATCGCTAGTATCAATGCCAAGACCCACCACTGACAGTGAGCCCAGATTGAACTCTATTCGATCTTCGGCTGGTGTGTTATTAGCACCAATTTGCACAGTGACTGCATTTCCAGAGCCAACGATAAGTGAAAGCTCGTGCAGATTTCCTGTGGCATAATCAGTGCCACCAGCCGCGACACTATCCAACTTGATTACTATGCCTACCTCATCAAAATTGACCTCGTCTCCAGCCGCAAAGCCGCTGGCCTTAGTCACTGTTTGTAGGAGATCACCATCACTGTTCTTTATTCCAAGTGATTTCCCATCATCTAAAAGAAGGTCCACAAAAGTATAGGTACCATTAGTCGTTACTGATGAGATTTGCACGTCTGCTGCGCTAGCAATTTCCCCAACGTCAATTGCCGTCCCGCCATTAGCGGCACCGCCATTAGCTGTATCAGTATTCAGACCTTTAGCCCGGTCGCCGTTGATCAGCGTCGTGTTGTTATACTCCGTGGCACTGGCAATCCGTGTAATCTCCGATTTGAGTTGATCAAACTCCAGATCGATGCTGCTGCGATCGTCATCATTGACCGTGTCAGAGGCTGATTGAACAGCCAACTCACGCATACGGCCCAAGATGTTGCCAATTTCATTCATACCACCTTCAGCCGTCTGTAATAAGTTCACACCTTGTTGAACATTACGATTAGCTTGTTGCATACCTCGAATTTTATTGTTCATCCGTTCCGAGATAGCTAAACCTGCCGCATCGTCTTTGGCTGAATTGATGCGCAAACCTGATGACAAACGCTCGATATTCTGCTCTAAACCTGCTTGCGACTTAGAGTAGGCACGATAGGTGTCTAGTGAGGCAGTGTTAGTGTTAATCCGAAATCCTTGTTGGAAGCCCACGGTAATACCTCCTGATAAGATTTAAGGTTGTTCTGACGGGTGGTAGGGGATTGTGCTGGCTACACAGGCTCAGGGCTTCAAGAGCTTGATGTGCTATGACCAGGCAATGGTGTTGTGTCAGAATATAAAAGTGGTTTTGGTACAGTTAGGTTGTCTGGTATTGGTTAATGTCTCCTCAAGATAGAAAGATTGGTAGTGTTAGTACCTTATCGGTTGTGGTGGGCGGAATGTTTAAAAAAGAGAAGCGGTGCCTGCCCTAACCCAAGCGTTTCAAGGCAAGGTTAGACTGGTTTCATCTGCTGAATAGTGAAAACTTCTAAATTAGAAAAAAAGTGATGGGCTGCCAACGCTGGCGCTTAGACGTTCTGTCTTATAGCTCTTGGTAGGGGGCGCCTGGAAGCTGTACACTAGCAGGCCAACTGCCATTCTTTCTGCAAGGCGCTTTTTTCTTCTAAAATAGAACAAAATGAGAGTGTAACGTCTTGCTAGGCAGCATTTTTGCCATTTCCAGTTCCTTTTCAGACTTTAAGATTCAAAAAACCTTCGCTTTTGTTCTCCCAACAGACGCTAACCTCGTTTTTGCTTTTTTTCATATATTCTTTTATTGTGATGTTTCCTATGTCCTTTTGTTAACAGGGGAAAATCGTATTCCTTGAAAGGCAAAAACCCCTAACACGTTGTGCTGAGACTAGGCCTCTGCCAGCTAGGGTTTAGCTTGCTGATATATCAGCGTTGACTGGCGTAAACTAATTCCACAGCTGGTTTTAGCACAGACAGCAATGTTGGCACGAACGACGATACAAGGTTACTGTTTCTGTTGTTGGCTGATCCCACAGCTTGGCCTGTTGAAAAGGTTGTTCTTGTCTAAGTGTGTCGTAGTGTGTCAGACTGAGTCATACTTCCGCACTCGCTCTATATGAGGCGAATTTATTATTAGCGACTGGGAACTTCAACGCGCTTATTCCAGCGGAACGCCGCAAATCCTTGCTACGACTGAGTTTGAGGGGTGTGTCATACTTTTAATACTGGTTTCTTGGCTATAGTCTAAGTCCGATCGCAGGCCTATTCCTTTCCACAACATCTTATGCCGGTTGGTCTCAGTAAACACCGGGATCGCTTCCACCTCCTTTTGTTGTCTGTCGGATATGGAAGGTTCATCAGTAGTTATCCACCTGGCATAAGTTAAGTCGAGCGTTTGGCTTGCTGATTATAACTAAACTAATCGACTTGAGATTGTGTGGAGTCAGTTGAACCTGCTGTTGGTTGGTTGAATAGATCCGATAACCGTGGGTTGTCAGCATCTGATTTTTGTTTTCTATCACCCTTCTGTAGGTAGAAAGCGTACTAAGTAATCAGACCCGTAACACTGGTCTGCTTTTCTTTAGCGCAACGCTTCAGAAAGTCATGTAAACTCTGATCAATTCTAATTAGGTGTGAAGTTAGAGGTTTCCTAAATAAGAGAGGGTAAAAATGAGAAACAGAAAGTTTTATAGAGGTGTGTTTTTGGTCGCTGCTGGTTATGACTTTTTTTTGGGATTTGTTTTTTTTCTGTTTTACAAGGTCATCTATTCTGTCTTTAGCATTGAATTACCTAATAGTCCAGCTTACCTGCAACTATCAGCCGCCTTCGTTTTCGTGCAAGGGCTCCTTTATTATTTCGTCTACCTTAATCTGAAACGAAATGTTGATATCGTCAAAGTAGGGGTGGCTTACAAAATAGTTTATACCGGGGTCGCTTTCTACTACTGGGCTATTGGAGGGTTACCGCACCAAATGTTTGCTCTTTTTGGATGTCTCGATTTAATTTTTATAGGGCTCTTTGTACTGTATCTGATAGACTATAAAATGGTAATTATGGAAAGTCCGTAGTGGACTTATTCACCGATAGTGCTAATAGATGTGACTCGCTAGCATCGTTGATACTTTATGGATTTGCATACTAGCCAAATCAACTTAACCTTAGCTTGGCTCTGGATAACCCTGGGATTTGTTTCAGGTTCGATCATTGGTTTTAACTTTAAGTTTTTTCAAGAAGACTGGCAAGGAGGGTATTCAAGCCTAAAGCGGAGGCTCCATCGTCTGGGCCATATCTCCTTTTTCGGCTTGGCCCTAATTAACCTTATGTTCCATTTCACTGCACAAGCGCTAATTGACCCCAGTCACTTAGTGGAGGTCGCATCATGGGCGTTTGTCGTTGGGGCAATAACCATGCCTATTTGCTGCTTTTTAATGGCATCTCACCCTAAGCTAAAGCACCTCTTCTATATTCCTGTCATCAGCTTAATCATAGGTGGTTCTCTTACTTTCTGGGAGGTTATAAAACAGTGAAGTTTGGATTAATAGCGATGAGTGGTATCCGGGCACACAACGATGAACTCACCCAACTCGGTCTTACCCTCCCCGGTTTTGTGGAGCGCAACCAGATCATCGCCTCCCTTCCCAGTTTGTCCCTTCTAACATTGGCGGCGTTAACACCTGAAACAGTTGAAGTGGAATACAAAGAAGTTGCGGACTTGAAAAAAGAGACCTCTTTACCAGATGACTACGATCTGGTAGCGATTAGTTCCTTTTCAGCCCAAATTTTCGAAGCTTATGATCTGGCTGACTGGTATCAAAAAAAGAATATACCGGTAGTAATGGGAGGGTTGCATGTTTCTTCTGTCCCCGAAGAGGCTAAACAACATTGCTCCAGCGTTGTTATTGGTGAGGGAGAACCTCTCTGGCCTCAAATTCTGTCTGACTTTGAGACGGGTTGCCTAAAGCCTTACTATGTTCAGTCTCCTAAGGGAAATTTTGACTTGAGAGAAGCGCCTGTCCCTCGTTTTGATTTGCTTAACCCGGATAAATATAACCGCATTACTGTCCAGACCAGCCGGGGTTGTCCCTGGCAATGTGACTTTTGTGCTAGCTCAATTCTTCTTACACCGAAGTATAAACTTAAGCCGGCACCTAAAGTGATTGAGGAGATCCGCGCGATCAAGAGAATCTGGGCTAGACCTTTTATAGAATTTGCGGATGACAATAGCTTTGCAAATCACAGTCATTCTAAAAAGCTTCTACGCATGGTAGCAAAAGAAAAGATACGGTGGTTTACCGAAACGGATATTTCTGTAGCTCAAGATGACGAACTGCTTGGTTTGATGCGCGATTCGGGGTGCAAACAGGTTTTGATTGGTTTGGAAAGTCCACGCCAAGACGGTTTAGACAAAATTGAGTTGCAGGCGAATTGGAAGCTAAAACAACACGAAAAATATAAAGAGGCTATTGCTAAAATTCAGTCCTACGGAATTACGGTTAATGGCTGTTTTGTCCTAGGGTTAGACGGCGATAGCTCAGAGGTTTTTGAGGAGGTATATAAATTTGTCAAGGATTCTGGTCTGTATGAGGTGCAGATCACAATTATGACTGCTTTCCCAGGTACGCCGCTTTATCGAAGATTAAAGCAAGAGCAACGGCTTATCCGGGACCGGGCCTGGGAACTGTGTACTCTTTTTGACGTTAATTTTGTGCCCAAGAATATGACTGTTCAGGAGTTGAAAAACGGTTTGCTGTGGCTGGGTAAAACCCTATATTCAGAAGAGGAGACCGTTGAACGCCGCCGTAAATTTAAAAGGATGCTGAAAACCTCTCCTAACAAAGGGAATCTATATTCCAGGATTGAAAGGATTTGGTGTTAATGGACCACAAATGGTCAGTAATCACCTTGCCATTCTTTTCTCGGCAAACATCATCGAATAGCAAAGTGGTTTCTGGAAAACTGTGGTAATGTGTTTTGGTGCCCGTTCTGCTGAAAGTGGCTCGAAATCGTTCTCTCTGGCCAGATATAGATTTCATCAGCAAGAGTCATGTGACGGATATGCGACCGTCGGGAGCTATTGGCAGTAGCCAGGTGGAGAGAGACTGGCAGGCGAACGATGACCTCGTAAGGATGTTTGAAGGGGTCTCAGCCTAGTGTATCAATGTAGCTCAATTGGTTTGTTTTATCTAACTCGCCTGAAACAAATTAAATGGTTTTTGAATAAGTGAAACCGTATTTTGGTACGGTTTGGGGCTAAAAACAGGCTAAAAACGAGAATTGGTTTTGTTTCCGAATAACGTTCGTTTTTTTGAAATACTCACGGGGGAATTCCAATTGACAACTAGGAGTCACGGCAGATAGTAATGGATGTCTGAGGTGCGTCACAAATTTCAAATAAAAAACTTGAAGGGCTATTTAGCCAGAATGATTTGTTCCAGGAAGGCTATAATATCGGCCACATCTGGATCGGATAGCTTATCTTTCCCCATCGCCGGCATCAAATAGCCACCTTGACGGACGTAAGAGGCGATTTTGTGCAATCTCGCTTGTATATTGGCCGGTGGGCGCGAACGAACAAGTTGGCTCCCGATTCCACGCTTTTTGGGACCGGCGTGACAATTGGCACAAGATCGGCCATACAACTTCCAGCCACGGTTTTTATCTCCCTCCAACTTCAGGATATTATCCCCTTCGGTTCTTGCCTCTTCTCTACTTAGCGGAGCATAGGTAAATTCAGGTTGGGGCAGGGATACTTTTTGAGTTATATAATTGAAGTAGGCCATCAACGCTTTGGCTTGATCTTCAGGAATCGCAACCGGGTCGACTTTCTTAGCTGGTATTGCTTGTAGAAACTGTTGATAGCAGACACCGGCACCACCCGCAGTTCTTTGAAACAGGCCGGGTGTTACTTTCTCCCATTGCGATTCTTTCCGATTAGGAACGCCGATGATACTATGGCCGCTCCGGATCAGGCCATCGCTGTTCTTACTTTCGAAATCTGCATGGCAGGAGGCACAAGAGAATCCAGTGGCTTTTCTGGGATCTACAGAGCCACCAAATGAGGGGTCATAAAAGAGATGTCGCCCTAATTTTGCCTGTTCCGAGATTTCGGCTTGACCGAGGGTTACAACAACAGTCAGTGTTATGAGTGTCGCAAACATCGAAATGGTGATGGAGGAGAATCGCGGGGTTATTTTTATCATTTGATTTTCTTCTTTAGATGAAAAGGAAAACATGTCTTCATTGTAACAGTTTTGGGGAAGAGAATCTATCCAAAAATAACCTATATTACAAACCGAAAAGGGAGCAAAGAGTCACTGAATGATGATGACTTGGAAATTTCGGTTTATTCTCCTAATTGTGATGTGAAACCAGTTGCAGTTCAGAAAATCAGTAAAGATAAGATTAAGCAATTCAATAGTGAATAAGTGAAACAATGATATCTTCAATAGTAAAAACAATACTCTACCTTCTGTTTATGGGCATTGCGTGGTTTTTGACCACACGATGGGGTTGGTGGAAAGAAGGTCGTATGAAATGGACACGACTCATTGTGATTATTTTGATCTGTACCATTCTTTCCAATGCGGTGTTTGATATAGTGAAGAAAAAATTCTGGAACAATTCCCAAGAAGAAAATGTAGTAGAGACGCAGACAAATTTGGTTGAGTAAAAGAGTAGTGGATATGAGTATTAGTAGACCATCAGTTATTTCTTTATTCTCTGGTGCGGGTGGTTCTACTCTTGGGTATGACCCTGCAGGATGTGAACTAATAATCTCTTTTGTAAAAGGTAGAAATACCAATGATATACAGGGTGTACTTGTGATAGTAATTTTTAATGCGACAGGGTTAGTTGGTGGACTAGCAACATATGATCCAGATTCGTGAGGGAGTTGAGGTTGTGATAATATATCCTAGTCGCGAAAACTGTTGGTTAATACTATATTGGCAATCCAAGGAAAAATTGTGAAAGAACCCCTTTCAGAGATTAAATGGGCACCTCGTGTCTCAAAATCGAAAATACGCAAACTCTACCAATCCGAGGCGGTGGGCTTGCTAGACGAAGTCCTCCTCGATGAGGTAGGAATTTCGTTCTATTTGCGCTGCCAGAGTGTCCTGACTGTAGGACGTGCCCAGCGAGGAGAGGTCGAATGCCCACGATGCGCTAAATCTGAGCGTGACACAACCATAGAGAGACAAACTTCACGAAAAGAAGAGGTACTCAGGTGTTCGAAATGTTCCTGGCACTTAACATGGGGCGAGTATCGCAAAACATATCAAGGGAAACAACTTAATGAAGGCGGGGTGGGCAGGTATCTCCGGGCGTTTGTCATAAGGTATGAAAAAGCGCGAACCCCAAAGAAAAAGATTCTCGCTGTGGATCAGGTGATTCACGAGTTCCACTACAACACCGTGAAGAATCTTCATCAGCCAACGCGAGCTGCGTGTGTGAACCTGATCGAAGGGAAGCTTACGGACGTAGTCGCTTTCCTCAACGAGTTGACCTATGGGAATGGGACTGACAAAAGAATGATAAGAACACGGGATAATTGGAAATCTACGTTGGATGGTATGTCCAAATGGCACCTCAAGCCCAGGGTTATCAATACCGAGTAGCTTGCCCTGATCAACTAACTTAAGTTCAATTGGCGTATACCACAGTATGTCGGTTAGATGGCCCAACTGCATTTTCCTGACGGGTTTACCCGTTACATCATAAATGGTCAGCCTCACCTCCGCATCCTGACTCAGTTGGAAAGGTATCCAGGTTTCTGGATTGAAGGGATTGGGATAATTGGCTAGCAGTTGGGTTTGGCTGGGCAATCTTTCTAGCAGTTATCGGTTAAGTTGTTTTTCAAGCTCAGTAATGCGTGGAAATAAAATGTTGTTTTCCAAGTGAATATGCTGCAGAAGGTCCTTCTCCAGTTCGGCTAGACCGTAATATAGCCCACGGAAAGTGTTACAAGCAGACTCCGGGGGATGATAATCACCTGTAAGATCACGGATTTGCCCCAGTGCTGATCCTGCATTATCATGCTCATAAATCATGACTCTAATCGGGTTGCTTACACTTCCGCAATGGGTTTCAGGTAGAGATTGACCATTTTTCTGTGCATTCTCCATCTGAATAGCTATCGGAAAAAGGATCTGTTCTTCTTTAATCAGGTGCTCCGTAATCTCATCTACCAAACCGCTAAAAACCGTTTCGAGCAGGGGAAGTTTCTCTGGGAACAGATCTCCATGAACGGCAGCGACCTTTGCCGCCATCTCACTAAGAGGTGGAATCTCCTGACGAAGGTAACAGTGATGAGTATTGAGAATATGGTCGATTAGATCTGTAAGATCAGCCTGTAACCAATCTTGATGTCCATCCACCGGTTTCTGCTCGGAAGCTTGGATCAATTGCCCGATTAGATTTTCGGGATCAATCCCCATTTCAGAGGCTGACCGATGAAGTGTTTTTCCTCCTCCACAACAGTAGTCGATTTTGTAGCGTTGAAAAATTGAAATAGTAGACGGAAAAGAAGCCGCTACGCTGCCAATAGTACTTTCATCTGTTATCGTCATTTAAAGTTACCTTAAACCTATCAATACGGATTATAAGATGCAGGGAATAGAATAATAGGATGCCTATATCCTATTTGTTGCATTGACCTGTGCGAATTTCGGACTACTTATCGGAGCCTGTGGAGCTGGCTTAACCGCCCGAACCCCACTATTAACGGTTCTGTCGCAAACTCGAACAAAACCTTAAAAATCTCCTAATTCTTATCCATTTGCATTACATCGCTAGGTAATTAAATTGTTCTATCAAGCTTCCATCAGGAATTGGGCGTACTTGTCCCTGGCGAATCATTTGAATTAACTCAATACCTTGAAGTGTTGCATGGGCTGAATAGAAAGCTTTGAATCCGAGTGCTGATCGGGTTTTATTTTTTACGTAGCGATGGTCTTGTTCAATAATGTTGTTGAGGTATAGCAAACTAAATTAAGCTTGCATTTTTATCTATTCCCAGCAACGACTCCAATAGCTCTCTTTTTAGTTTATGTTTTCCTCTCAACTTTCTATACCAATATTTAAGCTGAGCCCATTTTTTTTCA
>Ga0208406_1000809_pt1 | contig 12360 bp, 11 predicted proteins | sample ETNtaG_15_FD_185769 | JGI IMG/M metagenome (GOLD analysis project Ga0208406, IMG submission 185769) | Marine microbial and viral communities from oxygen minimum zone, Eastern Pacific Ocean - ETNP201302PF89A (SPAdes) (version 2) | ecosystem: Environmental > Aquatic > Marine > Oceanic ...
CAAATTGATGAAATTTCTTTTCTGGTTGCAAAACAAATTGAGGCAAATCAAGTTTAGGCTAACAAAAGTAAACTACTGATTGGTTATACTCTGTGCCTGCACTACTCTGAGGGCTACTTCCACCAATCTCAAAAGTAAAGTCAAAGAAAGCTAGTTCAGTTTCCTTATCTTCTTGATGAAGCATATTGGTAATCCGAGACTTTGAATTCATGGAAAAAAGATGAAAGTATTCTAGATGGTCATAAAGCGAATCATCCCCTTTGGGATAAAAAGGAATATTTAAATCATTTGCTATTTCTTTAAGATTCTTGCTTCTCTTTAGCTGCGGCCACCAAAAAAAGTAAAAAGCTAACAACCCTAGAACTATTATAAATAAAACGTTTTGCATGGTGATATGGGTTAGTTCCCTTAAACTTTCAATTCTTCACCCGTCTTGCCGCCGTGTTTGCGGAGGAGGTCGGCGATTTCTGGTTGCTTTAGTATTCAATGGCTTAAATCACCGTAAGATCCGTCCGGGGCGGTTTTAGGAAAGTTATATTCAGTGTTCGTGAGCAATCCATATAATGCAGGGTCCCTATTACGCAGAGAATGGGCGTTTGTTATCTGCCACTGATCCTGAATACCTTCTTCACGTGTCTCGTTAAAGCCAACAAGGGTAATCATTCCCCAATGGATGTATTCACCGACAAAACATTTATACCCGCAGTCGTCTGACCGGGTATACCACGCGTTATCGGGATATTGGTTTGGCATGTGTTTGAAATACCCCCCGCGAGCGTTGTCCATCGCCACCGTTAACAGAGAGGCATCCTTTTGTCCTTCTCCACGCTTTGCGATATAATAGCGAAGAGCCTCTGAGGGATTGTCGCCTACTTCACCATGCCAGAAGGTGGATGGATATACGTTTGCATACCCAATGTCCGTTATGAGATGGAAGGTTTCTTCTGTTGCTGCATCCGGTGGTAAAAGCCCTTCAGTACGGTAATGACCCTGAGAATACTCACTAAGGGGCAGGCCATACCAGTTGTGATTGATAGTTGTGACATCCAAGCCATAGGTAGGGACATGTACATACTTTAACATCCTCTGTGAATTCTCATGCCACGGGCCGATTTGATCAAAAGTGACGCCAAGGATCATCCGACTTTTCTGTCTGACAATCTCAGCGAGGACGGTCGGATTATCTGGTGTCCCATCCTCATCGTTATCAATCCATTGGGCTAGAACATTTGCCACTAGTTTCAGATCTCGGTCTGTAACCCCCTCCAATGCAAAAACCTTGATTCCAAATACGGTTATTGTTTTGTCTATTAAGGCTGATTTTTCGTTCTCTGTTGGTAGTTCGATCTCCGTTAATGGTATGGGAATAGGTGTCTTTACGACTTGATTAGGCTGACTAGTTGGAGGTGATTGACCGATTACGGAGTCAACTGTATCTGGAGAATTACACCCCACCAACAGCACGGCTGCGATTGTTGTGAGTAGGAGGTGTTTCATTTTTCTTCAGCTTTCAATTCTTCACCCGTCTTGCCGCCGTGTTTGCGGAGGTGGTTTTGTTGATTAAATTGCGTTGCGGATTGTCAGCTTTTAGGCTAAGTAATGCCAATAACGTGGGAGCAACAACACTTGCAATGAGTATTTCCCTATAAGTACCAGTTAGATATTCGCATAAACCAAATAATAGTGGCCCAAGTCCACTTCCGATCACCATAGTGGACATGTTTACGCCACTAATTGCCCCAAGGTGTAGTCGGCCGTAGAATCGAGGAAAAACTATCCCTGTCAAGCTGACAAAGCCTCCACTCGCAATTCCGTTTCCTATTACATACGCCGGAACTCCTGCTGGTTTGTTAAGAAACAACATTCCAAGGGCTGCCATGATGCATCCGAGATTCATAATGAGCAAAAGAAACTTCAGTCTAATTTGGGTATTTATGAATCCAAAAAGTAGATTTGTCATTACGCTTGTTGCTGCAATAGGAACAAACAATGAGAGAATGCGATCACTATTGAAATCGTATGCTGCACCCAGTGACAGTATGTGAAACGTGAATGCCGTTGCATACATTCCGTAAAATGAAAATGTAATATTGAACACCCAAAAAGAGTAGTCATGAATAGCTTCACTACGAGTGAACTCCCGGTGTACATGCATGTCGGGATTGTCAGGTTTTATAATCGGCTTACTGACTCCATCCATTTTCAAGCCGTCTTCCTCCGGTGCATTTCGGAAAAGCAACCAAGCCAAAGGAGCCATTACGACCAAAGTGACCGTTCCCATTACAAACCAAGCGCCATCGTAACCATATCGTTCTATCAGCCAGTTTAGGCCTTTTGGTGCAAACGAATAACTGAATGAAACCAAGACTCCACTGATTGCCAGGGCCAAGCCACGCTTGTGATTGAACCATTTTCCAATGGCGTTTCGGCATGTCATAGACAACACGCCTTGAGCTGATGCACGGATTAGATAAAAACCAATGCAAATGACGACAAACGCCGTAATGCCAACAGGGAGAACTCTGCCAAGTGCATGACTAATCACTGAGACTTTAGCCAAGTAGAATAATATGAACCCGGTCGCAATGACTGAAACAACCGCCATCTTTCGTTCCCCCCATTGATCCAAGACGTTTCCAAGCCATGGCAGAGTTAAGCCACTAGCGACAGTTCCAATGCAATATGCCAAACTGAGTTCCACACGACTAAGACCAAGTTCCTGAATCAACACATCCGTAAAGACACTGAATCCCATCGTTTGACCAGGGATGCTAAAGATAGAACCGATTGTAGCCACTAGGACAATCACCCAACCGTAATAAACAGGACAACGACTTGGTGCAAACGGTGTCCGCGCGCCCCAAAAATCTCTGTTATGTTTTGGAAAGAAGGAATTAGTCATTTTTTACCCCGACCCATTTCAGTCACACCTCCACACAAAGATGTCAACCACTCCTAAAACATCTCACGCCAACAGCACGGCTGCGATTGTTGTGAGTAGGAGGTGTTTCATTTCCCTTCAGCTTTCAATTCTTCACCCGTCTTGCCGCCATGTTTGCGGAGGAGGTCGGCGATTTTGGTTGATTTGCGCCTGATGACCTTTCCCGAAACGAACGACTCTTCATTTGCCTTTTTTTGCCAAAAACTACTGGGCGGAAGTCTTTACGACCTCGCGATAGCCCTCGATCTTCCTACCCGGCTCGATCACGAAATCGAAGTCCTCGTCTTGATCGAGGGCTTCGTGATATGCGCCCAGTGCGCTCTGCGTCAGATGCCCATACTCCCGTGACGCCTCGTTCTTACCTTCCGGATCGAGCACACGTACCCACCAGAGGTTTCGCAGTGACGGGAAGAAACCGTACGGAATCACGATCGCCCGGTCCAACACCGCCAGCGGGTTGTAGATCGACTTGCGAGGATGGGCCGCCGCATGGGCCTTCAAATGCCGGGCCAGCCCCAGTTGCTCCGGCCATGGCAGATGGTGGCCGTGGTCGGATGTCCAGAACCAGACGTATCGGGCGCCCATGTCGTAGGCCAGACTGATCGCCTGCTTGGAAATCTTCGGGTCGCATTGGCCGTAGATGCTCGTGCCCCAGTGCTTGCCGAACGGTCGCGTGCCGCCGCGAAGCAACGCGTAGTGGTATCGCAGCAGTTCCTCGGCCGTATGGCGACGCGGCTTGCCGGTCCATTTGGCCACGGCCTCGTCGAACGGTTTCAACTGGTAGCGGCCCTCGTGTACGATGCCGGCCAGCCCACCGGCCATCTGATAGTGGGCCGTCTCGAAGATCGTCTCCCACGCAGGATAGTCATGCTGTTGCAAACGCATGTCGCCGAAGTTAACGCCCTGTTCCTTCAGCGACGCCTCCAGTTTGTACGAACCGTAGCTGCCGCTGGTCGCGTATCGGGCCTTCACTCGGGCCGTGATCAGTGCGGCCGCGTCGCTGAAGTATCGCAACGAATTGTGGATCAGCTTGTCGCCGACCATGATGATCGTCGGCTCGTCCATGAACATCACCGGTCCCACGTAGTTGCTGCGGTACAGATCGGCCGGATACCTTAGCGCCGGATCGCCGCCAGTGCCCCGCATGTAGAAGACCGGCTCGCCGCGGACAAACTGCTCCTGGTCCGGGCCAACGCGAAACAGGTTGATCCCGGCGTCGATCATCAGCGGATAGTCTTCGGCCGTGAACGGAACGTAGGTGTAGTTCTGCCGCTTCGGCTCCTGCGGCAGGCGGTGTCCCTCAGCGTCCTTGAAATTGCGGCCGGTGCCGACCAGCAGTTCGCGATCGAGCCGGAGAACCTTAGCCTTCTCCCAAGGCTTCCAAGCGACGTTCTTTCCGGACCAACGGAGTGTCAGCACATGGCCCAAGTAGCGGCACGTCTCGGGGATGCCGTTCCGCGTTCGGCTCCCTCGGGCAGAATGCGGCACAAAGAACTTCTGAAAATCCCGCCATGGCGGCAGCAGCCCGCGATCCGATTGCAGCGAACGGAAATCGAGCGTCTCGCCCGTTTGGGGGATGCGAAGGATGTAGCGTGCGAAGTGGAGGTCGCCGAGTGACTCCCGGAGCGGATCTTCGCGCGTAAGGGCTCGAAGTTGAAACAGCGGCGGTGCGTCGGATGTATCCTCTGCCCGAACTTCTAGCTGCCACCACACATGGGGTGTTCCGTCACGGTCCTCTCGGTGGCCATAGAGGAACTCTACGGCCTCAAACGGCGGCGGCTCGTGCGGCGTGGCCGTCAGCACGGTGTAGTGAGCATGAGTGCCGGGAGCAGGCAGCGGCTTGTCGGCCATGGCTGGGGATACCGTGCAAACGACCAGGCAAGCAAGTATGCACGCCTCGTACGTTATCTTGGACATGACAGACTCCCTAGAAGTTACGCACATATTCCCACGCCGCGGCTTGGCACCGGACGAAAACACCGCCGTGCCGGCGGCGGCTGCTAATAAATCGCTTTTACAAGCCAGGTTCGTAGGGAGGCCCAGGGCCCGGGGGAAGGTAGGGGTGCAGTTCTCATCGACTATCATTTTTCCGGTTTTTCCCTTTCCCCTTGTTCCCACCTTTGTTCTTGGACTTGCCGGCACTGATGCCGGGCTTGGTGGCCAGTAGTTTGGTGGCCACGCCGGTATACTTGTCCCCCTCGGCGAACTGGGCCTTCATTTGCTTGAGGACGGCGGAAAGTTTCTTACGGGCATCCCGGGCGACCGGGTCGGCAGTGGCCAGATCGATGGGCTTGGCATGGGCCGGATCCTCGTGGAAATCGTAGAGGTAGTCACCCTCGTAGAGCTTGTAGCGAAGGTCGCGGGCAAAGTGCGTGGCAGGACCACGGCTCTTGCCGTAATAACTGACGTAGGCCCACCCCCTCGGCTTGTAATCCTTACGCCCGGTCAGCCTGCCGGCGAAGCTGTGCCCGTCGATGGTCACGCCTTTGGGTACCTTGGCGCCTCCAAGCTCGGCAAAAGTAGGCAGCATGTCGCTGAAGTCGATCGGGTCGTCCAGCACCTTGCCGCTTACGCCACCGGCCGGGTAATTGACGACCAAGGGCACGCGCATGCCCATCTCGGACATATTGCTTCCCTTGGCTCCGGGCCAGTCGTGCTTCCCGACCTTGGCCCCGACGACACCCCTGTGCGTGCCATTGTCACCGGTATAGAGAATGACGGTGTTCTCCCGCAGCCCCAGCTTGTCCAGGTGCGCCACCACCTTGCCCACGATCTTGTCCGTGTAGGCGACCATGTCCACCATGAGGTCCAGGTTGCTTCCCTTGGGCGCGTCCTTGTCGGTATCGGGCGTCGGCACGAATGGGCTATGGGTCAGGATCATCGGGTAGTAGCAGAAGAAGGGGCCTTCCTTGTTCCGGCTGATGAAATCGAGCATGAACTCGCTCACCACGTTGGGCCCGTATTCGCCTTTCTTGCCCGGCAGGACCTTCCCGTTCTGGATCAACTCCCCGACGTTGCCGTAGCGGGGCGACTTCTTCTCCAGCCACCAGAGGCAATACTCGTCGAACCCGAAATGCCCCGGCAGCTTGCGGTCGCGGCCGAGTTGCCACTTCCCGACGATGCAGGTCTTGTAGCCTGCGTCCCGCATGACGTGGCCAAAGGTTTTCTCCCGCCGGTCGAGGATGCCAAAGGTCTTGTAGTTCCGGAAATTGTAGCGACCGGTCATGATCTTCACCCGGGTCGGCGTGCAGAGGGGCTGGGACACGCAATTGGTGAAACGCATACCGTTGGCCGCCAGCTTGTCCAGGTGCGGCGTCTTGTAAGGCGTCCCCCCGTTGGCGCTGAGCGTTTCATAGCCGAGGTCGTCGGCCATCATGAGAATGACGTTGGGTCGTTCGGCCGCGGACAAGGCCGTGGCGCAGACAAGGATGAAAAGGATTCGCGTGAGGTTCATGAATGCTGGTCTAGTCTGGTTCATCGGTTCACTTCGGCTTGTTCTTGTAGTCCTTCCTCCAAGCTTCCCACATCTTCGAGAGCTCGGCGGTCTTCTCGGGGCTCCGTATGCTCCTGTCGCAATACCCAGGCCAGCGACTGCTGCGCCTCTAAGGAGATCGCGGCGATACAGGCCGCGCTTGGAATCGTTTGAGTTGTTCATAGTGTTTTCGTATTCCTTTGTGATACCGACTCACCACACCCCACCAGCACCACGGCTGCGATTGTTGTAAGCAGGAGGTGTTTTATTTGCCTTCAGCTTTCAACTCTTCACTTGTCTTGCCGCCGTGTTTGCGAAGCAGGTCTGCGAAAGCCTTAGTAGCTGGATATTAATCCTTTTCATGCTCCTTTACAGATGGAGATGCTTCGGTCGTTATCACATGAATCACGTACATCTGCCGGGTCTTGTTTTTGGCGATACCGGGTACAAGGATCGCATCATTGGTCCGGTTCCAGCGTGGGGCAGGGTCGATGCGGATGTCACCGCTATATGATCCTTTGTCGAACCCTCTGCTACGGACAAAGGCGCTGTCGCTCCGGCGATAAATGGCGTAATAATTATTATTGTTTTTTTTGTACCCGTTGACAAACAAGTCGGCGCTGGGAGAAAGCGAAATATCGCCCTCTGGTTTGGGAAACATCTCGGGTGTGCCTAATTGTCCAACTACCTTCTTCTTATCCACGTCGTAGAAAATTTGATTATCTCCCTGTCGGCCAATTAACAGGTTGCCTTCGGCCCATTCGGGGTGGCCGCCTATATGCTTGTCGTGCAGGGTCAACCCAGAGCCGTCGGTGTGAATTGAGCATGGCATGTTGATCTTATCGCCTTTTTTCCCGCTCCATCCACCTCGCACGAAGAAGTAAGCACGATCGATCTTTCGGTTCAAAAGGGTATGGTTTATGAATAATCCTCTGTGTTTTATTTTAGGATTACGCTGCTTCAATGCCTCATCGAGTTGACGATAGGATACGAGCAATCGTTTCTTCCCTGTTTTGGCATCCACGATGAATATACCGTCATTTATTGGTGCTATTTCGTCTCTGGACCAATCCAGTGCTTCTGGATAACCAGTCACCAATCGTAGGCGTGCCAGGCGACCATAATTTATAGCAAGGAAAGCTGATCCATCAGCGGCGACGCCACCGTTGCCGATGGGTGAATCATCGTATCTGTACTCGTGCACACGCTTTTTCTTTTCAAGGTCGTACAGGACGGTAAACACTTTGCCCGTCTTGACATCTCGGTCGTTAAAAAAGAACTGTGTTTCAGCTTTCAATGGGTTCCAATAAAACATAGTGCCCTGCTGGGGATTCCATGCGTGTGTTTTATCTAACCGCACAATCTTGTTGTTCTGGTCGGTATCAATGACAAACACAGTAGCGGCCTCTTCAGGGGTGGGCATGCGATCGATTCTGTCTATTTCAAGGCCTAGCACATATCGTCCGCTGGCGTTCCACGGAATCGTCTGACATTGGCCGATATAGCCAAAAAAATGATGCTTTTTGCCGGAAGTCAGTTGCTCAACCTTCAAACTGATTAAGGGTGTTTTTTCAGCATAACTTTTCAGGCAACCGAGGACGCTAACAAACAAAATGGCTAATACTTTCATCATAGAATAATTATTTATATTTTAAATAGATATACCCGGAAAGAACTGTACCCCCCCCAGAAGCATGGCTACGATTTTTGTGATTAGTAAGTGTTTCATTCCTTTGCTTCGACTTTCAGTTCCTTCTTGGTCTTGCCGCCGTGTTTGCGGAGGAGGTCGGCGGTTTCTTTGTGTGCTTTTGACTCGGCTAAATTTAGCGGTGTTCGGGCATCCTTCATCTTCGCGCTTACATCCGCACCATTGGCGATAAGGACTTTGGCTGTTTCCTTGTTTCCACACATAGCAGCCACATGCAAAGGAGTCACGCCATGGTCATTCTTCGCATTCACATCCTTGCCAGCAGCCAAGTGTTGTTTCACGGCTGCGATGTTTCCGTCAAAGGCAGCTTCGTGAATTGAGATGTCTGGCGGTGACTCACCACACCCAACCAGCACCACGGCTGCGATTGTTGTGAGTAGTAGGTGTTTCATATGATTTAAATAGCTTCGTAGTTGCCTTTATCCGGAATCAGGTGCCGCACCTCACCTGTAGGGTTCTTCCTCCCAGTTTTTGGCTGGCCAGGAAAAACTGTCGATGCTTCCATCGAATCGTAATGCTATATCTTTGATGTTAGTCTTTCGATCAAACTTTGGTTCCTTTCCAGTCCAACCACTGAACAAATGTCGATGCCACGGGCAGGCCGCGACAATAAACCGAGAGCCCCAACGCTTGATTTGGTCCTTGAGCCAACGCTGACCATCGGGCCGCTCCTGTTGCCAAGGGCCAAGGTGATACGCGTAACTGGTTGTGAAATCGCCGAAATACTCCCATCCAAGGTCGATCGGGATGTGCCCTTGCGTGCGATCGGACAGGCAGATAAACGAGTTCGTGTTTGAAATGTAACCTTTCTCCAAATACTCCCTGTTGCCGCCCTTGTAGCCGAACGTTTTACGGCTAGGATTGACCAAATACAATGGCGGCCGACCCTCATGATCCTGACGATACAATTCAATCCCCATGCCGATCTGATGCAGGTTGTTCATGCAGTGCGAGCGACGCCCCCCCTCTTTGGCCCGTGCCAAAGTTGGCAAAAGGAGCGCGCTCAGTATGGCAATTATTGCAATCACCACCAGTAACTCAATTAATGTGAATCCTTTGAAAATGCCAAGTGATTGCATCTTCATTTTACCATTCCTTGTTGCCATGCATGCGAAACGCATCAATTAAACTACCAAGTGGGCGCTTATGGAAACCCCAGATCAGAATCGTTCGGTGATGCAAATTAATCTTACAGCATCACCACTCATCTGATGTGTTGGTTGTGTTCTCAGCCTGAGATTTCCAAAAGTACCCCCCTGTGCAAAATTACTTTGCGAGCCGGAAAAAGGCAGTGTCTTCCGACTCCATAACAATAACATTTTGATCCTCGTCAACGGTAATCTGCCCCACCACCGGCGACCATTCACCGCCACCCAAGCTTTGGGTCGACTGTAATTGAAAACCATCGGCAGAAACAGGCCAACCCAATCGGACAGCTCCATCCAGAGTTCGCTCAACGGACAGTTCAGGAACCGGAAGTGGCTTACAATCTTCCAATGGATTTACGCCTGCCTGGGACCCGCAAACCCGAATCACACCGTATTGAACTCTACTAACCCAGATTTTGCCGGAGGTTGTGAACCGGGCGGCAGCCTGAGGCCCCTGGTTGACCCCGTTAAATTTAAGGTCAGGAATCTCCCAGTAAGCTGTTCTCCAGGTGCCACTTCCTTCTAGAGAAACGGCCACGGCCGGAGATGTAAAAGCGAACCCCACCTGGCCATTACGTTCGCTTTTGTATACCTCCGGCCGCAGGGTTGCTCCTATCAATTCAGGATCATCATAATAGGTCAGGCAGATGGTTAGATGGGCGTTAGGCTGGGAGGAGGGGCCAAAGACTTCGTCGGTAACAGCGAAGTTCAGGAAATGGTGCGAAAAACCTGGATTACCATCATCCCATGCCGGTCGGACCACCAGTCGCTTGTCATCCTCAGGACCCGCCTCACCAACAATCATCTCTTGATCCCCTCCAGATCTCCCCAGGTCGATACCATCGCGGATGTCTTTATGTAGGTCCATTTCCGCATAATTTCCGTATTCGCATATTCTGGGATCGGAGTAGCAGTTGGCCAGGGGATCTTGCCAGGCCAAGGGGTGGTCCCCAGTGCGTATCAATGCCAGGTCGACACGGGATATATAAACCGGCTCACCATCCGAGACAAATAGAGGCCCACCGGTTAGTGGTGCCGTGTCCACGCCAAAAAGATTAACCCTTTGCAAAACCCAGGATCGTCGAATCCACTGGCCTGTTCCTTCCAGGACAAAAAGCTTTTCTGGATCAACGTAAGCCAGACCTCCATCAGGGTCGGTCGCGTATGACTCCGGGCCAAATAATGCGCCTTCATTTAACGGGTCATCATAGAATTCAACGCAAACTTTCATGGTTTTCGGCTCGTTGCATGGCCATCCCAGATAATTGTCAGTGATTCCGAAATTAATAATCCAATCCGACCCAGTTACAGCACGTCGCTTGTCATTTTCTGGACCAATATCATCGGCATATTCCACTGGCTGTTGATCATCGTTAATCACGACCAAGTGATTGTTTTTGTCCTTCGCAATATCAATGAAAACGTGGTTGGTATCAGGCTCGGGTTCACATTCATCAGGTGGAAAGAAAACATTGACCTGTTCTGGTTCACCAAAGGCCCCTTCTTGCCCAAAAGCCACCGCCCGAAAGATCAATCCTTGGACAAGCTGCACCCGGATAGTCCCTCCATTGATTCCTCCGGCCGTATGTGCACCCTGGGCATTTTCAGGAATCGACCCCACGAAGCGAGTACCGTCCGAACCTCGTATCCCATTTGGAATACGGAACAAAACCCAGTTCCATTTCTGGTTACGCCCTTCCAAAGGGATTTGTCCACCAAGCACCGCAGCATACTCAGGGAGGATTCCAGTCAGAAAATGAAAGTCGCGTGACTGACCGTTCGAACCCAGAACAGCGGAGTCCCCATAGACGAGCATCAGGATATCGATGAATTCGTGATCGGCCCATTCCTCGTACGAGGCATCAGCTATATTCAAGTAGGCCTGGCTTACCTTCAATGCATTAACGCCCCCGATTTCGATCCCGGTCGTAACCTGGTCTCCTCCTGTCAAGACCCTCAACTCGTCCTCCATCCATTCATCCCCGAGTGGGGACAAGAGAGATTCGGTGTCCACATAATGAACAACAGCATTCAAATCAGCCGTTTCCGGCCAATCATCGGGACTGAACGGGCCTTCTTGAGCATTGAAATGTGGAGTCAAACCAAAGCCAGCTATGAGCACACATATGGAAATGTAATTAACCTTCATGTGACAAGGTGCTACTTAACCACTGAGGCACCTCCTCGTCAACACGGAAATATTATGAGTTATATGCCAGACCGGCACAGAGGATGTCCGGGGTAAATCTCAAGATTTGGAGCTGAAGGATGAAGTTTTCTATCGGCTGAAAGACAAACACTCTATAAAATTAAATAAAGCTTTCTCGGATAAGGTAGAACGGATTCTTCTCCATCCAATCTACTTCACGGAATGGTACACTGGACATTTTCAGTCATGCACCGTCACCATCGTCGATGCAGAGGACAATACCCTTGCGCGCCTGAAAGTCAAAAAGATGACGATGCTTTTGCAAGATATCTAGCTGACTCCATCCACCGTGCTGCGCTTCCAGCCCCGCTTGCGAAACCATTCCTCGATCATGCTCGTGGTGATCTCGTGACAATGCCTGCCTTTGAAAGCTTCAGTTAAATGGAGAAGATGCAGCTTAATCTGATTGAAGCTCTTTGTGCGCAACCCGTGCTCCTTCCTGCTTTCAACGTAGCAAGCCGCGGCATCGGAAAGCGGGAATGGAGTTGCAGCGTCGCCTTGACCAAGTGAGGTGAGTGCCCTTAACTGATAATCCAGCATGACCCTTTGCCTCTCTATTGGCGCGAGACTTTGCCAAAACTGTTCAACCGGACTCTGCCATCGAAGTTCGCTCAACCAAGATTGTGCCTCCGCCTTGATCTTGAAGAAACGCCTCCTGAGCCTGCCATCGATCTGGAATGAAACTTGCCAGCGAGTGTTCCCGTGGCTGGTTGTCTTTCGGAGTGTCAAAATCCCGCTGCCACCGCTGCCAATAATTTGCAAAATTCAGCGACGGGGAGCGTAGCACGGGTTTTTTGAAAGCGGCCAAGCGGCAACCCTAGCTTGACGAGAACAAAGCCATTTTCAACCAAGCGGGGGTGGAAAGGACTTGTCACCGGACGA
>Ga0208406_1000824_pt1 | contig 12218 bp, 8 predicted proteins | sample ETNtaG_15_FD_185769 | JGI IMG/M metagenome (GOLD analysis project Ga0208406, IMG submission 185769) | Marine microbial and viral communities from oxygen minimum zone, Eastern Pacific Ocean - ETNP201302PF89A (SPAdes) (version 2) | ecosystem: Environmental > Aquatic > Marine > Oceanic ...
AGTTCCTCGAAGTTTGCGTCGTCGGAGAAGTCAGTCGAGAGAATGAAACGCCTTAAGTCGTCCCAGCCCTCCCTACTCCCGCTGAGTACGGTCTCACCGGTCTTCATGATATCGAATTTCCCAGGACCCAAGTGAGAAGCGAAGAACTCCTCATCCATGCGTTCGGTCACATTGTAGACGCCTCGGCTGGCCGAATTGATGAGCAGGACGCACCACGAACCGCTTGCTGCCAACGCTCCCATGTCGGCGTGAACGTCGCGAATGACTTGATCGCGGATGTTGGCGCCATGTGGCGAACGGTCGTTGGCATTCGCTCGCAGGACCAGCTTGTCGAAGTCCTCGATTTCGGCCTCTGGAATGATCGGGTGATCGACTCGTCCGTCGCCGTAGGCCTTGCGAAAGTACGCGCGATAGGATTTCTTGGTATCCATGCTGCCACGCCGCCCCGCGCCACCGTGGAGCCGAAGCCCGAAGCCGGTGGCCACGGCTCGGTCTCCGTCAGGCGTAAAGAGCTCGAGAAAGGCTGCACGCTCACTGTCGTGTCCGGTGACATTACTTTGTAGGTGCACGTCGAGAAAATCGTCAGGCTTCATCGAGATGGAAAGAACTGGCAGGGAAGGACGGCGCCCCACAAGGTAGGTCGCCGAGACGATGGGACTGGCACGTTCCTTGCCAACGAACGTGCCAGCGTGGAACAGGGATGTGTCGGCAAGTTGGATCGGCTCCTGGTACAACTCACTTGAAGCGACAGGTTCAGTACCGTCGTTCGTGAAACGGATATCGACGGCAGCAGAAGATTTCTGATTGATGCGTACCTCGACACCTGGATCGTATGCACCTGGTAGCGGATCGAACGAGATGCGAGACTTCACGGGGTTCAGCTGTTGCGGACCGACATTCGCAGATCCAGGGCTGGGAGTGAGGAAATAGCCCCAGCCAGCTCGTGATGATGCGGCCCGGCCGAGGGACTGGTCTGTTACCTGTCGTCGGTACCTAATGTGGTCGGCGATGCTTCCGTCCGGAGCGACGAGATAGAGCGTGCCGCCGTCTTTCTGGAGACGGAAATTCGCGTGACATACGGAGGGAAGAGTACCCAGCGCGATCTTGAGTGACATGTCCGAGCTGGCTCGGTGAGTGTTGAATCCTGCGATAGCCAGCACATTCTTCCCTCTTCGCAGTAGCCCGATGTGTGCAGAGAGGTCGAACCGTTCTGCAGAACCCGCCTCGTGACTACCACTCGCGATGCTGTCGAAGCCCGGTTCTCCGGCAGGGGCGTTCACTGCAGTGACCCACGTCCCGTTCAAGTAGGCGGCGAAGCCGTCATCGTAGTCCACCTGGAGAACGAGCGATTCGGACATGAGTGGCTCCGTTAGCATGAACTCGTGTCGAAGCAGGACGGCCGTTGTGCCGAGGGGCAACTTGGTCGCATCATCCTCATCCCCATATCCAAAGCCAGCCGGACCAACCGCAAACGCACTGTCATTGAAGCTAACAGTGGTCCATCCGTTCAGTACCTTCTTTTCATTCGGGATCTTCTTGTTATCGAAATCTAGGAGGTACTTCCAATTGGCACCGGCTTCGATCAGTATCATTTCAAACGGAATGGTCGCAGCTGATGTTCTCAACGCCTCCGAAGCCAGAGAGACACGGTTCAGGCCGGACATCCACACAATATGGTACCCGCCGGCTGAAACCTGGTTGTTCGGGAAGGCCCATTTGTCAAGGACATTGGGATCGTTGGTCAAACGGTATCCGCCGAGTCGCAGCATCCCGGTGCCGGGGTTGTGGACTTCGATCCAGTCACTGCTTTGCCTCTCGTCGTCGAGCCTACCCATCCGATTCGAGGCGAGGAGTTCGTTCAGGCGGAGGCGGCCACTTGTCGCAGCGATCTTAGCCTGGGGACGGGCTGAATCGTCGTCCTTCAACTGCGCGACCTGCTGCAGCGAACTGTCACCATGCTCGGTCACCCCCACCACGACCAACAACAGGATTTGATTAACCTGTGCCATTGAATGGCAAACGAAAAATAGACATAAGGCCGAAATCAGAATCAGGTACCGGTTCATCATATTGCTATTCAGTTATGCTGAGAATTCAAATGAGTCATTCTATCACGACTATTGCCTTGAGTAAAGCGGAGGGGCAGCCTAAGCCTGCAATGCAGAAAATTAAGTCACCCACACTGGCCTGAAGTCTAGTTCAGACCAGCGTGGATGGGTTGTGCAGCTTTGGTTCTCGCTGAAAAGGGTATGGTGTAGTGCTACGTTGATTTTGAAGCTGACCTTTTGCGCGAAAAAATTATCCGACGTAATGCGTGTACCGCCGTGTCGTATCGTGACTAGTGGGGGTAAGGGAGAGTCCCCCACTAGACCGTTGACCTCTAGAGAATATCAAGCAAAAATCGACCACCTAGCTAGGTCATTAAACATTTATCAATCTAATGCGTCTACACACTAACAAAAAAAAGGGGAGATCAAGACAGCAGTTGGAACAGCCTGGCATCCAAGACGATGTAATTAGGTACAAGGATAATTTAGTGTTGCGTTTTGTTTTTATAGGCTACGTCCTTGGACGTGAAAAGACTTGCAGTATCTTAAAAAATGCCTCATGCAGCTTGAAAACTATATTCCTTTTCTTCAAGAGCATTTGAATGCCATAAGATGAGTAGAATCTCCGAATGGCACTTTGCTATAGAGCATGGTATAGAGATCAAGCACACCCAGTGGGAAAAACATCCCATCGACCGACTTGAGGAAAATTAACCATCGACGATGCAAAAGACCAAAGAAGTCGTTCGGAATACGTATTTCTCGACGATTTCCCCGTGACTGATTCTCTACTCTGTCCATGGAAGTGACCAAAAAAGCTTTCGTTCCGATAGTAGCAAATATTTGACCTTCGCTATTATTAACATCTGCCATTGTCTAGAATCGCTGAGATGTTGAAGATTCAAATAAGTAGAGCCAAACCTACTCAAAGCCATCCACAACTTACTGCTAAATACCTAACGATGAGGCATATCTAGAACCGATGAAATTTGTTGCTGACTTACCGATGGCTCTAGAGACCCTTAATCGGAACAAATTTCTCTCCTTGCTGACCACATTGGGAATTGTGATTGGAATTGGGGCCGTTGTCTTTACCATTTCCCTTGGTGGAAGCATTAGCACTTTCGTTTCTCATGAACTGGATCGTTTCGTTGGTGCCACTATTTTTTCCATAGAACGACCTAGCCACATCCTGCATGAATCAGGCGATCGCTGGACAGAAAACCCATTTCAAGAAAACTTATGGTTGGATGAGATGAACGCAATTGTACGAAATTGCCCGTCGATTAAGAACGCGTCTGGTTTATCATTTGCATTCGGCATAAAGATGTCTCACCAAGGAAAGTCGCGGGATGGAGGTATTATTGGAACAACCCCTTCGTTGCGTCAAGTCTGGAATTGGGAACCAGCATCTGGACGATTTATTAGCGCTGATGACATGGACCAAGCAGCTCGTGTCTGTGTCTTGGGTAAAGACGCAAGTCGCCATCTGTTTGGCAATTCGAATCCGATTGGAGAAGAAGTTCGGATCGACGTTGACTCAGGAATGGCGAGATACATAGGAGCTGGTGACACTTCCTTGAAAGTGCGGTTTACGGTAGTCGGCGTTCTGGAAGAAAAAGGTACTGCTTATACCAAGCAGATGGGTTGGCCGATTGACGAACTCGTTCTTCTGCCAGCTACTACTTTAACCATCTATTTCGGCAAGCGATTCTTTCAAAATTTAATGCTGATGGCACACGCTCATGAGATCAGCCGAGTGCCACAAGCAGAAGTGGAAGTCAAACTTATGTTACGGCGCTTGTTTGGCGACCAAAACGTGCGTTATTTCAAAGTCCATAGCGCTGTGCGAGAGCAGAATAAAATAGATACAGTTAGCCGAATCATTCAACTGGTACTGGGTTTTACCGCTAGTATCTCTTTGTTTGTCGGTGGTATTGGCACCATGAACATTATGCTGGTTTCAGTCACTCAAAGAACACCTGAGTTTGGATTGCGCATGGCTATTGGTGCCACATCTAATGACATTCGCTTCCAGTTATTACTAGAATCGGTGTCACTATGCATCATTGGTGGTATTATCGGTATAATGCTGGCCGGTACTATTTCTTTGGCTACTAGTTGGGCCATCAGCACCTTTTTAGTCAAGGATGGATCTTGGCCTTTTGCCATTTCTTTTCAGTCGGCTTTGGCGGCTTTCTTGGTGTCTACGACAGTTGGTCTCTGTTCTGGCTTTTACCCTGCTCACAAAGCCGCCAGTCTACAACCTACTGAGGCCATGCGGTTTGAGTAAAAGAAAGGCTAAGTTAATGCTAGGTGAAAATATCCTGATCTGTTGGCAGGTTTTGAGTGCCAATAAATCCCGTACTTTCTTAACCGTTTTGGGAATGACGGCCGGCGTAGCTGGCATAGTCTTAATTATGTCGCTAGCTGCCGGTGGCAAACAGTTGCTGGCTACCGAAATGAATCAAGCCGGTAGTACTTTTGACCTCCGTTGGTCAGAGGAAATTCAAGATCCAGAAAGCGGGAAATGGCATCGTAATACTAGTGCCAAATATTTTACCATGGAAGACATGGACTTTATCCGCCATCGATGTCCTTCAGTCAAGGCGGTGGTTCCGGCGGAAACATGGGGAAATGAAAGTCTACGTATTGGAGGAAAACAAAAATATGCCCAGATTGGGTTGGCCTCAGCCGAAACGGGTTTGGTGCAAAACTTATCTACCCAGTATGGTCGCTTTTTATCCAACACCGACGTCGATTTCTTAAGTAAGGTTTGTGTCATCGGTAGTGAAGTAATGAAAGGCCTGTTTGGCGAATTCAATCCGATTGGCCGAGATCTGAAGATCTTCGGTAATCATTATTATACTATTGTTGGCGTGATGGAAAAACAAGGCGCAGGGGTGGGTTTAAGTGGCAACCGAGATAATACTGTCTATATCCCTTACGCCACGGTCAAAAAGTATCACCAAGGTTCAAAAAAGATCAATGCCATTTTAGTGCAGACCCAAACACCAGCCCTGCTAAATCAGGCTATCGAAGAGGTCAAAACGGTTATCCGCTGGCGACATGGCGAAGAACAATTTTATCAAATCTCAGCAGTTCAGGAACAGATCAATTTATTCAAGCGGATTCTCACGATCATCGAGTTGTTTGTGCTAGCAGTATCGTCAATAGCACTGATTGTGGGCGGAATTGGTATTTTGAACATCATGATGGTTTCGGTATACGAACGTGTGCCTGAGATTGGTCTGCGTAAGGCTTTGGGAGCCAAAGGGTATCAAATTCGGTTGCAGTTTCTTACCGAATCAGTCATCATCTGCCTGCTAGGTAGTGGGCTGGGACTGATGATTGGAGTCAGTGTGAGCCAAGCGATATCTTGGTGGGCCAGTTACTTGATGACAAATAAAGGTCAAGGAAGTAGTCAATATAGTGGTTGGAGGGGACGTGATATCTCAGTTGGGGGATTAGACTTTGAGTGGCCTTCAGTAATTACTTTAGAGACGATGCTGATCGCCATCCTAGCGGGCGTAATCATTGGCATTGTGTTTGGTTACTACCCCGCCAGTCAAGCGGCGAAAATGTCGCCTATTGAGGCCTTGCGGAACAAGTAGAAAAGTTGTTCGTCCCTACGGCCCTCAAGTGCTGTTCCTTTCTTAGCCTAATGTTTGAAATCCCAACATTAACAGCAATTAGGTAGATGAAACCGATAAAATCCCAGCTCAAATATTCACACAGACCATTGATACCAGCCTGATTACCCCGTACACGAGTTATCTTTTGCGCGGGTATCAAACCTTCAGTCAGGATAAGGATTATTGAAATAAACGTAGTTTCTTGTTTCTATTTCGTGATCTTTAATGTCTTGACGTAATTACGGCAATAGCGCTACTGAGGTTTGGTTGCCTTCAACTGTTGTTTCAATCGATGATATAGTTAGACCGTTTATTGTTGAGACACTTGTAGAATGATCTACGCCATTCAAATTGATGAAAGGATAGTTTCCATAGAATCGTATTTCCCAGTTGATTGACGAATTGCTTCTATTACTTAGAGTCGTCTTTGAGTTTTCTTCCTGAATTACCTGGATCATTTTAGATCCCACAGGAATTATGTCTACTTCTACCCATGATACTTCATCCGGAAGTTGAGGTAATGTGCTTACCTTATTATTGGGGGCATTTGCATTAACACCTATTAACCAGCGAATAGTATGGCTCACAAATGTATAGGGTAGTTCTGGATACTTACGTCTTTCTGGATCGGCATAATACAGCTCTTTCATATAATGCCACCCTCTTTCTTTCTGTCCATATGGAAAAAACGCATCTGGTAAATAGCTTTTAGCTTCGATGTTATCATTGGAACAATTGTTCCATATAAAATCTAGGTAATCTTCTGATTTATGACCTGGTTCTGTGATTAGCGTTGTTAGCATTAGGAAGCTGTTTTCCTTACCATAACCGGCTGAATAATCTGTCAAGCTCCTTCGACCTCGGTAATATGTGCTTCCCTCCCAGAAATCTGTTCTGAACAAATGTAATATATTATTCGCTTTAGTCATCCATTTGTTGTAGCCATCAATATCACCACGGGCTTTGAGTATCTCTGCATAAGACCTAAAGCCCTGATATTGCATTCCAATACCATCCGCTGCTTCTTTAAAACTATCTTCACTGGTTTCATTGTAAGTGCAAGTATTTTCCCAGCCATTTTCACCCGGAACATCTGCAATGCCATTATTGGGAATAGCATTGTCATGACTTGTCAGATAATGAGTAACGGCATTCGTATAATAATTATACAGCGTAGGATCCTCGATCCATTCCTCATTTCCTGTCCATAAGTATTGTTGATATGAAGTCCATATGGCATCGAATATAGAGGGGACTTGATGTGCTCTTTCCCAAATTTTTCCGAAGTAGTCAATATGCCAGGCTGGAACATAGTCAAATTCTGGAGTCGCAGTTTTGGCGAATTCCTTCATCATGGTTATATTTTCAAGGTCAAGTCCCAGAAAATGTGCGCCCAGCGCCATATGTTCCCAATCACGTAGACAGAAAGAACCTCTACCTGGTAAAGCTGCCTCATAACACGGAATAGTATTTGGTGTATCTGTCATCACATAATTTAAAGCTAAATCCTTTGCCCAGTTAAAAAGAAAGATTAATTCGGAATTGGAAGAATTGAGAGTAATTTTAGTTGAGTGTTCTGCCACCTTAGTGGTCTTCGGATGGTCAAAACGCTTGGAATCTTCAGACATCATCGCCTCCGTTGTCAGCTTTTTATTTTCCCTGCTGCCAGCATAAGCTTCTTGGATGATACAACCGGTGATCCCGCCGCGAGCTTCAGTTCCATCATCTTGCCTCAAGAACTTTGCCCCGAAGATCAGCGTTGAATCTGTAAAAGCAGACACTTTGATATAGTTGCCTGCAGCGCCATCGCATTCCATCCAACCTGTCCGACTAATCGATACGTCAGTTATCATAAAATAGCCGGTTCCCAAATAAGGGGTAGCGTTAATTGTTATGTCGGTGTGGCGACCATAGGCATACTGCCCGGGCTGAACAAAACATAAAGATCATACTTTCGGTAGGGTATACTAGATACTATAATCAGATTTCCATTGGGGCCACCGTCACCCAGATAGCTCCTTGACAGCTTTTGGTTGTCTGTAGTGGCGAGTCCGTTGTCGATCCTCCAGGTGTCTTTCGGCCTCCAAACCACAATTGCGCCCGCCTGGACACCTGAATTATCAATGAGGTTATTAATCCTGCCAGCTTTTAGAGACCTGAAGTCCCGATCAATCGAACTATTCCAGTATTTACTGTTAGTATTGATTGGTCCAATCAGTTGTCCGCCGAGAAACGCCTCTCTGGTGTCATCATCGTCGAAGTTGACAGCGATATTGCTACTATTAACTGTAGTGGTAACTAATAATGGGCTAAGCCATACAAAAAAATGCGAAACATAATTATCTTTCACATTTTCAATTCTAACCTAATATCTGACTAGCTTTAAACTTAAAAACCGACGATTTCTCAAATGGTTGTTTTTACTTCAATTCCAAGTTGAGGAGATAATAAATGAAATGGGGCACATTAGTGTAGGAAATTCATCCCTTTGTGTACAGTCGTTCCTATTCTGGTCTCGGTTAAACTAGTGGCACTAACAATAAAATCAAAAAAGGTGTGAGACTGATCAAGAAAGAAACTAGTGGAGCAAAGAGGCTAGTGAAGAAAAGAAAAAGGCCGACCGCTGATACCCACCTGACTATCTCGTATGGGAGTTGAACCCGTGAAGATCTTTACGCTGTTTTGGAAGCTGTTCTTTTGTGCTGAAAAATTATCCAACGTAATGTATGTACCACCGTAAGGATGTTATTGTCGGGATTGATATTCCTCAACTGCTTTCAGTGCTTCTGGTATGCCTATTTCTTCTAGTACTCCTGCCACATAATAACGAATAGACTTCTGACGCAACGCAAGAAGGCGATTTTCGCCAATTAACATCATGAGCGAAACAGCAGAATATTACTACTCCTCTTGCTTATTCTACTGAGTTTATTTATTAACCATCAGTCTCATTTTCTTCTTCATTAATAGGGTGACCGGTTTCCCAGCTGAAACTAATATTACCTGGATTGATGTTTGGATTTCGAGTTTTGATTGTTGGTTGCCCCTCCGCTCTGGATTTGAGTGGTGTATCGTAACTAGGATCATTGACAAAGCGGGCTAGCGAAATTCGCATCTCGATTGAAGTGGCTGGAGGTAGTCTTACCTCTGACCATTTGCTGTCGATGGAATGAGTCGTTTGACCAACTTTTATTTGGTCAAAGTTGTGTTGACCAAAGGTTCCTGCTTGTAAATATACTTTTCGGCAATGGATTGGACTGAGGTTGACCAACTGCAGTCGAAAACTCTCTTTTTGCAGATTTTTCACTTGGATTTGGTCTATCAAGGCAGAGACATCCGATGGCAAGCCGGGGCATTCTTGGCCTGAATCAAAATAGCGAAGCCGGGCCAGAAGCAATCCCCCATGGTAAATTGGATTAGGACTACCAGTTGTTAATTGGACCAAAGCATTACAAATAACCGGATTCTTATGAATCCAGTGTTGAATGTAGACATCCTTTGGGGCAGTGTCATCTCTACGAATCTCATCGAGCGCTTGTGCCACCGCATGATAACTAGCCTGCAAAATGTGTTCAGGATAGTCAGGCGAATGTCCATTGACAAAACGAAACCAACCTGCATCGCCACCGCCACCACGAGCCGAGAAAGTATGATTAAGCCGATTTGGATCACCGGTACGCAAAATCCGCTCAGCATCGGCAGAGGAACCTGAGAGATGCCAAAGTTGAACTGGTAGCTCAGGTGACATAGGCCGATAATCGTTCCAACCAGTATCACTATGACGATAAGGAACCCGCCACTCGTTGTCAATTTTTTGCCTCAATTCCCAAAGGTGATCGAATTGCGACCGAGCGAGATTTAACATTTGGTCATCGCCTGTTAACAGCATAGCATTCTGTCCTGCCACTGTTAAGGCTTCCAACAAAACGGTTCCTCCGTGTGGCCAGCGCCAACCATAGTAACCACCCCACCACTTGCCATCCATGTACTCACCAATTTGACCTGATAAACCGATATTGTCTGGTACAATTCCGTTGTTTTGGTCCGTTCGTGTTTGCCAAGCAGATAGGTAGTCTAATACCCAATTTTTATACTTTTCCCGACCCGTATACAAGTAAGCATGAGTGACTAAAGTTGTGGCTAATAAATTAATCGGCACATCGCCTTTAGCCATTCGCTGATTGAGAACGGCCAAAATTTTCTCGAAGACAGCGTCATCTTCCCAATCAGCTACAGGGCCAGGTACATCTGGAATGTCTTCATAAGGAAGGGGAAAGATGTGATGACCAAGCACCCAACGATGGGTAGACCAATCTTCCGCTGTCATCTGTAATTGAGCTCCCTTACTGCCGTTAATGGGCGATTTGATCAAACGCAATTCTGGGTCGTAGTTATCAGTTTCTGGATCTTCACCGGTATAAAAATTAGCGAATCGAACCGAACGTTGATAATCCCGCAACGTGTAAGGTTCAGATAGAGCCAAAAAATAAAAATAAAGATAACTCTCTCCGTGGTGCATCCAGTCATAGTAAGCGTCAAATTCACGATGAAGTTGGCCATACTCAGTAAATTGCCACGTCATGGCCTCCCACTGCTTGCGTGCTAAATACCGATAATCTTCAGCACCACCTAAAGCGTAAAAAAGTGGAAAAGTATAAAAACTCTCGTAAGCATCGTCTGAGCCGTCCATACCCGGCCAATGTTCTCGCCAAAGCAACGTTCCATCTTCCCTATGTGTACTTGTCTAGAAATAAATGCCCAGCTTCATTCATTGCTTCAATCAAGTGTCGTTGCAGAAGCGCCCAAGTTGGCGGATTAGTTCTTTGATTTGCAGTCACGGTTTCCATTCTAACACCCCCATAATCCAAATCTTTCGGTACTATAAAACATTCTTATAGTACAATCTACAAAATTCATACCCTAGCATCCCCAGCCCTACCATGATGAATCTTTCAATACTTTTGGATTGCCATTAGGCATTGCAATGAAATTATCACGATAGTTCTAATACCAGAATGCATATGAAGGTTGGTCAGAAATAACACCAACGATAGTCCAAACCGTTCCAATGGTGAACTCCTCTAGAATTAACCCGAATAGGGTAACTTAGGGCCCCCCCCGCTTTTTAGCGATGGCAAACGGTCAAATCAAAGGTGCAGGAAATGCCCATAAAGGCGCGAGTATTAGGTCCATGAAGAAATGGTTGGTATCTATGTTGGGGTTTCTCTTGGGTGGTTGTGGTAAAGATGTCTGGGGTATGTAACGAAGTGGAAGCAAGCTTACCCTAGGGATAATGAATCGAGTTTAGCTTCCATTGTGCTATGATGTTTTGATCTTACCTGACCTAGTGATAGATAAGCTAATAAACCCTAAATTCTAAGAAGGACATCAATTATGAAAAGCATAGTTCTGAAAGTAGCTTTAATCTGTTTTGGCCTTACTTACCTGATGTGGATCACCCCGGAAACCGGATATGCCCAAATTGATCAGAAAGCCATTGTGGGTGTCTGGCTGTTTGATGAGGGAGGTGGAAAAACTGCGTCAGATTCCTCTGGGAATGGTCATGATGGGAAAATAGAAAGCGGCATCAACTGGATCGCGGGACAATATGGCAGCAAAGCGTTGCACTTTCCTGGGTCTGCAGTTGTGATCGTGCCGCATGAAGCATCTCTTAACTTGCTAACTTGGACTATAACAGCTTGGATTAAAGCGGAGTTTAAGAACGGCTGGGTCGAGTTTGTCTCTAAGTCAGTACCCAAAGGAAATACCGACTTCAGAAACTACGTTTTGCAGATAGCAGGCGATACGGGATTTCTTCGGCCGCATTTTACTCAGGGCGCCCAACAATGGAAATTGACTGCCGGGACAACGGACCTGAGGGATAGTAAGTGGCACCATGTTGCTGGCACATATGACCAGACCGTCATACGCGCATATGTGGATGGAAAGATGGAGGGAGAGACAGTCCTCAAAGATGTGCCTGACACAAATGATGAACCGCTTGTCATTGGTGCTATTACCCCGGAAGTAAATTTCTTTACGGGCATCATTGACGAGGTGGGACTCTTTAACATCGCTTTGACTGAAGATGAACTGAAGATGATTCAGGAGATGGGCCTAATTAGAGCATTGGAAGTCTCTCTGTCGGAGAAACTAACTACTACTTGGTCAACTATCAAAAACGAACATTAGACTCATAATTTTCAGTAAATAAAATTGTCACTGGCAACATTTCCAGTGAGACTCCTTACTTCGTATATATGCAGCGAGGTTCTTATACTACTAACGTTAGCAGTATGAATTTTTTTGTTGAATCATAACGATGGTATGCAGAATAAAAGTCGAACCATCACTTTTCGTGTTGGTGATGAGGTGGCCGAAGGGATTGTAGGAAATGCCGGTAACGATCGCGCAAATTGTTACTAAACTGTTATAAAAGGCTGAAAATTAGCCTTGCGTTGGGCGAGGTATTTCCCCTGAGGTTTACTTTTATGGGTGGGCAGACTTTGGAAAAAACTTAGAAGTCCATAAAAAT
>Ga0208406_1000830_pt1 | contig 12188 bp, 13 predicted proteins | sample ETNtaG_15_FD_185769 | JGI IMG/M metagenome (GOLD analysis project Ga0208406, IMG submission 185769) | Marine microbial and viral communities from oxygen minimum zone, Eastern Pacific Ocean - ETNP201302PF89A (SPAdes) (version 2) | ecosystem: Environmental > Aquatic > Marine > Oceanic ...
ATATGCGCTGTAATTCAAATAATCTCATGCACCATGGAAAATAAAAAAAACACGAATGATAAAATTAAAGACAAGAGTAAAACCAGTGTAAGTCAATTTGATTTTAAAGGATTTAATGAAATTTTTAAGAATAACCTCAAACAGTATAGTGATTTTATAAAAAACATAAATGAGGATCAAAAGCAGAAGGAAAAGCCCGGAAAACAAGATTTCAAACCCCAAGAACTATACCAACTAATTGCGCCAACTACGGATAGAATTTTTGAAAGTTTAAATGCATTTTCTGGAAAAATTCATAAAGATCCCACAGTGTTATTTGAAAATTTACATGTTTGGATGCAGGATATTGTAAAGTTAAATTATTATTTTATATCGAAAGCAAACAATAAAAAAACAGATCCAATAATCAAACCAAATAAAGCTGATCAAAGATTTTCTAATAAAGAATGGAGTGAAAACTTGTTTTTTGATTTTATAAAACAATTTTATTTGATCTCAACCACATTGCTTGAAAACCTTGTCGATCAAGGAAAGTTTGACGACCCACAGCAGAAAGATTATTTTAAATTTTATATTAAGCAAATTAATATGGCTTTATCTCCGTCAAATTTTGTATTTACAAATCCAGAAATTTTAGAAAAGACAATTAAAGAAGGTGGTCAAAATCTTGTTAGGGGGTACGAAAATTACAAAGCAGATAATCTAAAACATCCTAATAAATTTTATATTTCACAAACAAAATTTGATGATTTTAAAATTGGCGAAAACATAGCAACAACTAAAGGAGAAATAATCTACAAAAACAATATTTTTGAATTAATACATTATAATAACGATACTGAGAAACAGTTTGAAATTCCGCTATTAGTAATTCCTCCATTTATAAATAAGTATTACATCATGGACATAAACAAGGAAAAATCGCTTGTTAAGTTTTTAGTTGAAAATAAAGTCAATGCCTTTTTAATGTCATGGAAAAATCCAGATTCCGATTCAAGAGATCATGGATTTAAAGATTATATTGAAGATGGTGTTATGGAGGCCATTAATGTAGCTTGCAAACAATCTGGTTCTCCAAAAGTAAATTTAGCATCCTATTGTATAGGTGGCACCCTTTTGTCAATGACTCTTGCAAACCTGAAAAATATTGAGGAAAAAACAGAGTCTCTTACACATCTAAAAAATATCAAAATAAAAGATCGTATTAATTCAGCAACTTTTTTTGCCAGTCTTGTTAATTTTGAAAATTTTGGAGATCTGCAAATGTTTATCTCAGAAAAACAAATTAGCGCCATAGAACAGGAAATGAAGAGAGTGGGATATTTTGACGGAAGAAACTTGGCCGCCACATTCAATTTTCTGAGACCAGGAGACTTGTACTGGAATTACGTTGTAAATAATTACCTATTAGGAAATGAACCATCTGCCTTTGACGTACTTTATTGGAATAATGATTCAACAAACTTACCAGAAAAGTTGTACGGTGATTATCTTAGATCATTATGTCTTAATAATAATTTGGCGAAAAATAATTATATATTAAATGGAAAAAAACTCGATCTAAGCAAAATAACTACGCCAATGTTTCATGTCGCAACAACAGCAGACCATATTTGCCCGTGGAAGGCTGTATTTAAAGGACTTAAATATTACAACAGTAACATTAAATTCGTTCTATCTAATTCCGGTCATGTTGCTGGCATCATGAGGGGAAAAAAATCTAAACCCGGTAAAGCGTTTTTTTATTCAGCAGATGCAGATAATGACAACATAAAAATGACACCGGATAAATGGTTAGAATCTACAACAAAATATGAAGGTTCTTGGTGGCCAGCCTGGATTAAATGGTTAGCCAAACGTTCTGGTAATTTAAAAGATGCAAAGGAACTTAATCTAAACAAGTATCCAGCCATATACAACGCCCCAGGACAATATGTTGTCCAAAAATAAATATGATAGAGATAAAAAAATATTCTAATCGAAGATTATATAATACCGATACCAGCTCTTACGTTACCCAAGAAAATGTAGTTGATCTCATAAAAAAGAACATAAATTTTAAAATAATCGATGCGGAGAGTAAAAAAAATATTACTTCTGCAATTTTAGTTCAAATAATTTTAGAAAGAGAAAATGCAGGAACCAATTTAGTTCCCGAAGCATTTTTAAAACAAATAATATTGTTCAATGAAAATAATAAAGCTGCAGATATGTTTGGATTTTTGAATAGCATTCATAATTTTGCCGATGCTAATAATATTTTCACTGAAGGCATGTCCTCATTTATGAAATTTAATCCATTTGATCTACAAAAATTTAATAATCAAAATACTTCTAGCAAAAATCAGCCTGAAAAAGAAAGTTCAAATAATAATCATAATATTGATGCTCTTGTTTCCCAGATAAACAAATTAAAAGATCAGATAGAAGAAATTAAAAAAAAAACCGATTAAAATTTCATTGAAAAAGTATATGCAATAAAATTATATTGCAATACAGCAATTACATATTTGCGTAACATCAAATTATACGCAAAAAGTAACGTTTTTTTACCTACAATATATGATTCTAGCTATATTACCGCACCGCAATATTTTTCTTGCTTATTATATTGCAATGCAATATAAACATGCCTATATGTATAACAATAAATATAAGGAGATATATATGACTAATAATTACTCAAATCCTTTTGATTTCTTCGATTATCAAAAGTTTTTGTCTGCTGTTAAATTACCAACAGCTGGAAGCAATGAAAATGCTGTTGCAGGTTCAAAGAAAACTTTAGAAGCATACGCAGGAGCTTCAAAAGCAATCTACGAAGGCTTCAACGGTTTTGCTAAAAAGCAAGCAGAAATTTTAAATTCTGCTATTGCAAGTGCAAAAGAAGCTACTTCAGATCTTTCAAGCGGAAAACCTCAGGACAATGCTGCAAAATCAATTGAACTTACTAAAAAAGCAATTGAAGAAGCGCAAGCTAATGTTTCTGATTTGGTAAAAATTTACGAAAAAACAGCTAATGAAACTTTTGAAATCTTAAATGCAAGATTTTTAGAAGGTTTAGATGAGCTTAAAAAAGTTGCAACTGGCGCAGATGCTAAAGATACAGCTCCATCAGGTTCAGCTAAGAAATAATGAAAAATATTAACAAGGCCAGAAAAATTTCAGCTTTTTCCCCCTTTAAAAAATGCCAAAAACTGGCCTTGTTAAGTAAACAGATAAAAAAGATTAATATGACTATAAAAAAAATAACAATGTGGATTACAAATATAATACAAGCTTTTAATGAAAGCAGTTTATTTTTATTGATTGCAAAAAAAAATATGGAACTACAAAAAAAAATATGGAGCTTTTTCGAAGATTTTGGATATGCCAGAGCAGCAGCTCATTTAACTCGACAAGGGTTTTACAATGAAAACGAAATGCTTATGTTAGATATGAAAGAAAAAGCAATTATAAAAGCACATATTAAGTTGAAACAAATAGAAGAACTTATTAAACTAGAACGAATGAAAGAAATAAAATCTAGCTATAATCCTTTAGGGCATTATTTATCGCATGCTTTTTATCCTTTCATGTCAATTAAATTGGAGGAATAAAATGGGAAAAATTGCATTAGTTACAGGTGGAACAAGAGGAATTGGCGCTGCCATTGCTATAAAATTAAAAGAAGATGGTTGTACAGTTATAAGCAGCTATGTTGGGAATGTTGAAAAAGCTGAAGAATTTTCAAAAAAAACTGGAATAAAAACTTATAAATTCGATGCGGGTTATTTTGAGAATTGCCAAAAGGCAGTTCAAGAAATAGAAAATGATTTAGGTTCTAATGTTGATATTCTTGTTAATAATGCTGGTATCACTAAAGATCGATTTCTTCACAAAATGTCCCCGGAAGACTGGACTGCAGTGATAAACACTAATTTGAATTCAATGTTCAATGTTACACGAAGTGTAATTGAAAAAATGCGCCTAAAAAAATTTGGAAGAATTATTTCTATTGGTTCTATCAATGGGTTAAAAGGTCAAGTTGGACAATCAAATTATAGTACTGCAAAAGCAGGCCTCATAGGATTTTCAAAAGCAGTTGCGTTAGAAAATGCAAGTAAAGGAATAACTGTAAACGTAATTGCCCCAGGATACATAGCAACAGAAATGGTTAAAAAAATAGATCCAGAAATTTTAAAAGGAATCGTTTCCCAAATCCCCGTGGGAAGATTAGGCGAGCCTCATGAAATAGCTTCGTTAACAAGCTATCTTGCTAGCGATCAGGCTTCATTCATAACAGGCGCCACGTTTTCAATAAATGGGGGTCAGTACTTACAATAAACGGTAATATGCCAATAATCATCGCTATATTATTAATGACAAACGTAGAGAGTTCTTTAGATCTAAAATCTAATGAAAAATACAATGCTATTAAGAAAACGGCTCAGGTTATTAGATTAATCAACGGAATAGGAATAAAATAAAGATAAAAGGAGATAAATTATGAAAAATGACGACATAGTAATAACAAGCGCTTTTAGAACTGCAATTGGTTCATTCAATGGATCGCTTTCTTCAAAAACAGCACCAGAGCTTGGTTCAGTTATAATAAAAAAATGTGTTGAAAAATCCGAACTTAAAAAAGAAGAAGTTGACATGACATACATGGGTCAAGTTTTAACTACAGGCGCAGGACAAAATCCTGCAAGACAATCATCTATTCTTGCTGGGCTTTCAAACGAAACGACTAACATCACAGTAAATCAAGTTTGTGGTTCAGGACTTGCATGCGTTGCACTTGCATATAACTCTATCAAATCTGGAGATGGCAAAGTAATAATTGCCGGTGGTCAAGAAAGTATGAGCAATTCTCCTCATTACATAAATATTCGCAAGGGCATAAAAATGGGCGATGGTAAATTAAAAGATTCAATGATCATCGATGGATTATGGGATGTCTATAATCAATATCATATGGGAATAACGGCAGAAAATGTTGCTGAAAAATTCCAAATTAAAAGAGAAGAGCAAGATAGTTTTGCGGCTGCTTCTCAAAGAAAAGCTGCGGAAGCAATGCAAGCTAATAAATTTGTAAATGAAATTGTTCCTGTAAAAATAAAAGTTAAAAAGGAAGAAGTTGAATTCAATAAGGACGAATATCCAAAAGCGGGATCAACAGCTGAAAAATTAGCAAAATTAAGACCTGCATTTAAAAAGGACGGAACGGTTACCGCAGGAAATGCATCAGGGGTTAATGATGGTGCTGCTGCGGTGTGTTTAATGACAGGAGAGATGGCTAATAAAAAAGATATCGAGCCATTAGCCAAAATCGTTTCTTGGGCACAATGTGGTGTGGATCCTTCAATTATGGGAACAGGACCTATTCCTGCATCTAAACTTGCTTTAAAAAAAGCTGGATGGGGTGAAGATGAATTAGATTTAATCGAAGCTAACGAAGCATTCGCGGCTCAAGCTATGGCAGTAAATAAAGAGATGGGCTGGACAGTTGATAAAGTTAATGTCAATGGTGGATCTATCGCACTAGGACACCCAGTAGGAGCTTCAGGAGCCAGAATATTAGTGACACTAATTCATGAAATGCAAAAACGGAAAGCTCAAAAAGGACTAGCTACTTTGTGTATTGGCGGCGGAATGGGTATAGCTATGTGTATTGAACGTAACTCGTAACTTTCTCCATCACAAATAATTGGATATTTATTCTCCATCACAAATAATTGGATATTTAAATGTGGAATATAAATAAAATAAAAATTTTAAATAAAGATCACTTGGTTTTGTTACTAAAAAAAATATTTAATTTTTTTGAAAAATCAGGACATGCTAGAGCGATAAATCGATTGACGCGACAAGGACTTTATGAAGAAGCTGAAGTACTTGTATTAGATTTAAAAGAAAGGGAACTTATTAAGTTAGAACAAATAAAAAGGACAAAACTTTATTATAATCCTTTAGAGCATTATATCATACTTGCTTTTTCTCCTTTCATGTCAATTAATTTTGAAAAGTAAAACTATGAAGAAATCTCACAAAACAAAAAAAAGAAGAACGCCCAAGATAAGAAAAAAAACTAAACGGATTAATTCCTCATTCAAGAAAATGAGCAATGACATTAAACAACAAAATGAGAATGAAAAAGTAAAACTTATTGGACCAGAGAAAATGAAAAGGGCGAAAATTCATTACTGTCCTTTCGAGCATTATGTACATTGTGTTATGCTAATTTTTTTTCCGTTTATGTTAATTAATTTTAGGAATAATAATGGTTGATAAAAAACTATTCCTATATTATTGCAAATCATAACTTTTAAAAGAGAAGTTAAGGAAGAAGATAAGTTTGATCTGCATCAAAAAATTAAATAATTATACAACCTACGATAATAATATAAATTTAGGTCAAAAAGCCTTTAAAAACAGCAAATATAACAAATATCATGACAGTTATGCAAAATTAGCATAGCTGCTACGTCAAATAAAAAATTTCGTTTTATGGGACTCATCAATCTAAATGTGATTAACTATTATTAATTTTATTAATATTAATAATAATAAAGGGAGAAATAAGATGTTAAAAAAACTAATTGGCATAAGTATGGCTGCGTTAGTGACGTTGTTACTAACGGTCAGCACATCATATGCTGGCAATGTTTTATTGAAGGTCCCAGTCTGGTTTCCGACGACGCTACCAGCACTAGGAACTTCTCCGGCATGGGTTGCTAAGCATATCAATGCCATAGGAGGAGACCTTACAATGAAGACCTATGAACCAAAAAAACTGGTTCCCCCTAAGGAAATGCTAGAAGCAGTTTCTAAAGGACAAGTTAATGCTGGATATACAACTCCTGGCTACAACATGGGAAAATTAGGAGACAAAGGAGCGATCTTTTCAGCGGTTCCTTTTGGTCCTGATGCACCTGAGTTCTTAGCTTGGGTATATTATGGTAATGGACGAACATTATGGCAAAAAACATATGACGATGCCGGTTTCAATGTTCAATCTATTCCTTGCGGTATTATCGCACCAGAAACTTCTGGTTGGTTTTCAAAAGAAATCAAAAAAGCAAAAGATCTAAAAGGATTGCGTATGCGATTCTTTGGTCTTGGTGCACGTGTGATGGAAAAATTGGGAGTAGCAACTTCTCAACTTCCTGGCGGTGAAATCGTACCTGCGTTACAAAAAGGTGCAATTGACGCTACAGAATTTTCTATGCCTGCAATCGACAAAAGATTGGGTATAAATAAAATTCTGAAATACAACTACTTTCCTGGATGGCATCAACCAGCAACTTTGTTTGACTTGATTGGACAGCGTACAATCGTTGAGATAACTTGCAGAGCAGTTATGGCAGACGCGTTGGCCATGGGTGAATCTATGCAGTTTGACACAATGAAAGAAAACGCTGCAGCAGGCACTATAAATAAATACTGGTCTGTTAAGATGTTAGATACATTTAGAGAACAGTGGGATATTGTGGTTGCAGAAATGATTGCAAAAGATCCTGCTTTCAAAGTAGTTTGGGACGATCTTCAAGAATTTCGTGCAAACTATGCAATCTGGAACGAATGGGCATATTTGCCGCGTCCTGGAACAAAACGTATCAAGAAATAAACGAGGTTAATTAACTTTTAACTTAACTATTGGCGGAACTTTACGGTTCCGCCATAGTTTTTTTGTGTGAATAAAAACTGTTTGCAATAAACAAATTGACACATGTCATTGCAAAGGGTTTTTAATATGTCATACTGAAGCAAAGCAATTGTGGAGAATGATTTCTGAATGTCTTACGATAGAGAACAAGCTAAATTGGTTGATCCGGAAAACGTACACATACCTTTCGTTGCGCACCTTAATAAATTTGTTCAGCGCATTGTTGGATTCCTCGCATGGTTTAATGTTGCACTAATTTTACTTATTTTAACAACAGTTATATTGCGTTACGGTTTTCACCGTAATGAGCTTCTTCTGTGGTGGCCATTAGTACCAATGGAAGAATTACAGTGGCACTTTTATTCCGTACCATTCATGTTTGGTTTAGCGTATGCAATCACCAATGATACCCACATCCGAATTGACATTCTCCGTATACACATGTCGCAACGACTTAAACATATATTTGAAATTCTTGGTATTCTTCTTCTTTTGATGCCGTTCACTATAATCATTTTTGATTTTAGTCTTGATTATACAATGTATGCTATTACCCACCATGAATCTTCCCAAAGCTCGATGGGATTACCTCATCGTTGGATTGTCAAATCAGTAATTCCACTTTCGATGTTATTAATATTTATTGCTTCAGTGGCTAAGCTGATGCAAGAAATAGTACTGTTATTATACCCATATGAAATTGTTTCAGGTTCCACGTCGCAGAGAGGAACTTCACCTGAATGGTGGGGAGGCAATTTGTTTCGCCCACAAATACGTATTCCTAAACGCAAACTTCGATACAAAGGACATGCCAGATAATGACACAACATGAATATTTAAATGTGGTTAGATCTAATAAAGAGCTAGATATTTTTGAGAACGTAAAACAATTATGGAAAAAGTTTAAAAAACTTCCAAAGAAAAATAAAAATTTTAAAGAGGGAGAAAATCGTTAATGATTGCGCAAAACTATCTTGTGATCGCAATGTTTTTAACTTTCATTGCACTACTTTTTACGGGTTTTCCGGTTGCATGGGTTTTAGCTGGTGTTGGCATTGGTTTCGGTGGCATCGCTTGGTTTACCGATAATGTTCTGAGATGGACAATGACCGGACTTGATTACAATACTCTCGGTCTTTTAGTTGGTCGTATCTTTGGCATTATGGATAACTGGGTGCTAATCGCACTGCCAATGTTTATTTTTATGGGGTTGATGCTAGATAAGTCCGGAATTGCACAAAGAATGATGCACTCAATGCAAAAATTATTTGGTAATATCAAAGGTGGTTTGGCAGTTACCGTTGCTCTGATTGGAATTATTCTTGCTGCTTCAACTGGCATTATTGGCGCTTCAGTTGTGCTATTGGGCGTTATGTCTTTACCAGTTATGCTCAAACAAAATTATGATAAACCGCTGGCATTGGGTACTATAGCCGCATCAGGCTGTCTTGGTATTTTAATTCCTCCTTCCATCATGCTGGTGATCATGGGAGATCAATTATCAATTCCCATACTTGATTTGTTTATGGGAGCCGTTTTCCCAGGTTTAATTCTTGGTATACTTTATATTGTATATATTTTAGTTTACTGCAAAATTTATCCAGAAAAAGCTCCACTTGCTGCCGATCACTCAGAAGTAAATCTGAGAGATGTTGTGCTAGCATTGTATGACATCATACCTCCCGCAGGTTTGATATTGCTTGTCCTTGGATCTATATTTATGGGAATAGCAACTGTTACTGAAGCTTCGGGCGTTGGTGCTTTGGGAGCAGTAGTGATTGCTGTTTTATATAAACGTTTTAACTGGAACGTTTTAAAAGATGTGGTGATTAACACTATGAACACCGCTGCTTATATTTTTGCAATCTTTGTTGGCGCAACTATATTCGCTTTGGTCTTGCGTGAATGTGGCGGTGATCAATTAATCGAATCCGGACTTACAGGATTAGGATTGGGTCCCAATGGTATAATTATCTTTGTTTTGGTTTTGGTTTTCTTCCTTGGATTTTTTCTTGACTGGATTGAAATTACTTTAATTATACTGCCGTTGTTGGCTCCAGTGATTTCTATTCTTGATTTGCAAATTAATGGTTTTGGTGTTGTCGACTTTCCCAAGCTGACATGGTTTGCCCTGTTGGTTGCGGTAACTTTACAAACTTCCTTTCTGACTCCGCCGGTTGGTTTTGCACTTTTCTATCTGAAAGGAGTTTGTCCTCCAGGTGTGAAGTTGACAGATATTTATCGTGGAGTAATACCTTTCATTGTATTACAATTGATTGCTCTCGTTTTGGTATTTCTCTTTCCGGAATTGGTCACTTGGTTGCCATCTAAGGTATTTAAACCTCTTTAAGGTAATTTCTACTATAGATTGTAAAATACAATCCCACTGTTACTGTTTTTTTGATCTAACATAATTTTTATTATTCCTAAAGACTCTTTTGATTTTATGTGTTTAAATTTACTTAAGTTAGTTAACTAAACGACAATTAGGAGGGAAAACTATATGTCAAAAAAAGATAAAACGTCAAAAGGAATTAAAACGCCTTCAAGACGTAAATTCTTTAAAGTTGCAGCTGCCACAGGTGCAGTTGCTGCTGCTACGCTAGCAATGCCTAGCGTCGCTAGGGCTGCTACTACTTTAAAAGTACAAGCTGCCTGGGGCGGTGGAATTTTCCTAGCAAATGCTCAAGACTACGTTAAAAGAGTTAACGAAATGTCTGGCGGAGCACTGAAGATCGATCTTCTTGCTGTTAATTCTGTAGTGAAAACAAGTCAAATGCAAGACGCTGTGCATAGAGGAGTTCTAGATGGAGCTCATTATGTTCCCGCGTATTGGTATAGTAAAGCTGCATCTGCTTCTCTTTTCGGCACTGGTCCATGTTGGGGCTGGAGCGCGCAAGAGTTGCTTGGATGGATCCACTACGGTGGAGGCAGAGAACTATATAATGAACTAATGGGTAATTTAGGTTTAAATCTTGTTGGTTTCTTTAATAGTCCAATGCCAGCTCAACCACTTGGATGGTTTAAAGAGCAAATAAAAAAATCATCTCAAATGAAAGGTCTTAAGTACAGAACTGTGGGATTAGCTGCAGACGTACTTGGTGAAATGGGAATGTCAGTAGTGCAACTTCCTGGTGGAGAAATTCAACCAGCAATGAAGAGTGGACTAATTGATGCTGCTGAGTTCAATAATCCAACTTCTGATAGTGACTTTGGTATGCAAGATGTATCAAAACATTATCACTTAGCAAGTTTTCATCAATCACAAGAAGCTTTCGAAATTGCATTCAACAAAAAGAAATTTGATTCTCTAGCTCCAGAATTACAAAAAATTCTTGAGTATGCTTCAGAAGCTGAGAACTCAAACTTTTTCTGGCGCAATACATTAAGTTACGCTAATGATCTTGTTAAATTGAAAAACAAGTTAGGTGTGAACGTTTATCGTACACCTGATGGTATTATGCAAGATCAGTTGAAAGCATGGGATATTATTGTTGACAAATTCAACAAAAAAGATCCATTCTTCAAAAAGGTTGTAGATTCGCAAAAAGGTTATGCTAAAAAAGTTATGGCATACTTATTGCTTAACTCACCTGACTATGGGATGGCTTACAGACATCACTTTGGTGAACCAACAAAAGCAATTTAAATATTTAAATATTTAAATATTTAAACTAAATAAATTAATAAGGGCGACATTTGTAATGTCGCCCTTTTTTATTGAGTTTTATTGAGTTTTATATAAGATCTTAGATCTGGATTGAGGGACATGCAAAAATTTATCTATTTTTTTGAAAGTCTAAGTATATGGGTAGGAAGAGCCTTTGGATGGTGTATTCTTATTTTGACACTTTCTGTAACTTATGAAGTTTTTGTCCGGTATGTACTAAACGCTCCTACAGTTTGGGTTTTTGATATGATGGTCCAAATGTATGGAGGACTATTTTTAATGGCCGGTCCCTATGCTTTAGCACAAGATGCTCATGTCAGGGGTGATGTTCTTTATCGATTGTTTCCAGTTCGAACTCAAGCATGGATTGATCTAATACTTTACATATTTTTCTTTTTTCCCGGAATGCTGGCTCTATTTTGGTTTGGTTATGAGATTGCATCAGATTCTTGGAGATATAAGGAAGTAAGTTGGAATAGTCCGGCACGAATTCAAATATATTATTTTAAATCATTAATTCCATTAGCCGGGGTTCTTTTAATTATTCAAGGAATATCAGAATGCATGAGGTGTATTTTGTGTATTAAAAATGGTCAGTGGCTGAAAAGACATGAGGATGTTAGAGAAACTGAAGAAGATTTAATCAATCAACAACAAGAAGAGCAAAGAAGAAAAAAAGCATTAGGCAAGGAGAATTAAATGACAGATCCTCAAGTAGCGATACTTATGCTTTCTTTGTTCATTTTCCTAGTTTTACTGGGATTTCCAATAGCTTTTACTCTCGTGGCAATGGGAGTTGGATTTGGATATTACGCTTATTTTCAAGCAGATAATTTATTCAATAATCAAATTTTTTATTTACTTAAT
>Ga0208406_1000835_pt1 | contig 12148 bp, 6 predicted proteins | sample ETNtaG_15_FD_185769 | JGI IMG/M metagenome (GOLD analysis project Ga0208406, IMG submission 185769) | Marine microbial and viral communities from oxygen minimum zone, Eastern Pacific Ocean - ETNP201302PF89A (SPAdes) (version 2) | ecosystem: Environmental > Aquatic > Marine > Oceanic ...
CTTGGAGCGATGACTACATCAACACCTTGAGACCGCTATACCTTATGCTTCGCCCCCAATCATGGCACAAGGGCGTTCCCATGCCCCCTTTGCCATTTCGGCAGCAGACGCAACCAGAACCGCCGACAGCCGAAGCACCAGACATCTCAATTCACGAGGCTGCCGCTAAAGGAAACGTCGGAAAGGTCAACCAGCACTTGGCGGTTGGTACGGATGTGAATGCGAAGGATGATGATGGCGAAACACCGCTAGATTTGGCCATCAAGTATAATAAAACCGAAACCGCCGACCTCCTCCGCAAACACGGCGGCAAGACGGGTGAAGAATTGTAAGCCGCTGGCAACTAAACCAACCCACTCCACCATTTGAACACCTTGGGGTTGTGGTTCCAGACCGTGCACAGTCCTGTCGCCAAGCGGCGCACGAAGTTCTCTTCCTTCTCGGTTTCCCTCAGACCCATGACGTGGCAGATGGCGTGAAGCACCTCGTGCAGGAACGTGTCCTGCATTGAGTCGTTGGCCTGGTTGTTCGAGACAGCAATCGTCTGGGTTTCTGGGTCGCAGTAACCGACTGCACCTGATCCCGCCATCTGGGCGTCGTTCAAGAACAGCAACGTGAAGGTGAGGTTCAGCACCTTCAGCCGCTTAGGCCTTCCACGAGTTGACGAAGCCTTGCCTCGGCTGTCTGATTTTGGCGATTGCTTGCATTGGGTTTTTTTTCGGCGGTTCGTTTGGTTTGCTTTCATCAACGCTTTTAGCTTTATCCTTTGAGGCTGAAGACTTATTGCGGCAACAGTAAAATGGCTTGAAAACTAGGTTAATCGTTAACCAAACTATTAAGACATAGTTAATATATAATACATTATTTTCACGCATGGTGAAAAATTCTCACACAATAAATCCTTTAAGTTGATTATATTCAGAGCCATTAACTAGGATTTTTGTGATACCGCTGCTTGGCATATCCGTTGCTATAGTAGCGGTACTTTGACGTCGTGTCGGGTTACTGCAACGTCTTTGGAGGACGTCTCGGAGGGGTAAACATCACCATTGTTCTCTGTAATTTACTCAGGTTGGCGGCAAACTCCGCCCTCAGTTGTTTTTTGCAAATATCCCGATTTTGATGGATGAGCATAAAAATGAAAATTAATACACAACTAGTAATAATCGCAGCTTTGATGCTGGTAGGAACAGCCTTCTCCGATCCGATTCACGATGCTGCCATGTATGGCAATCTTGCAGGTGTCCAAGCGGAACTGGATAAAGGCGTGGATGTGAATGCAAGGAATGATTTTGGTGAAACACCGCTGGATACGGCCCTCTGGCTCAATGGTGCAAGCGAAACCGTTGAACTCATTCGCAATCACGGCGGTAAAACAAGTAAAGAACTGATTGCTCTGTCCGATGCTGTTAGAACTGGAAACATCGAAGACGTAACAAAGCATTTGGCTGCTGGCGCAGATGTGAATGCGAAGGATATGTATGAAGACACTCCTTTGTACGAAGCGGTTAAACTAGGTTACAAGGAAATCGCCGAACTGCTACTGGCCAACGGTGCGGATGTTAATGTGAAGAATAATGTTGGATGGGTTCCTTTGCATATGGCAACTGCTTTAGATCACAAGGAAATCGTTGAACTACTAGTGACCAACGGTGCAAATGTGGATGCGAAGGATGATGATGGATCGACTCCTATGCACTTTGCGGCTTGGTACGATCGCAAAGAAGTTGCCGAACTGGTGATAGCCGGAGGCGCGGATGTGAATGCGAAGGATGAAAATGGATGGACTCCTTTGCATTACGCAACTGATGCAAGTCTCATGGAAATTTCTGGACTACTGATGGAACATGGTGCTGATGTGAATGCGAAAGATATGGAGGGCAAAACGCCACTCGATCGGGCCATTCAGTTAAATCAGACAGAAATCGCCGACTTTCTCCGCAATCACGACTTGCCGACCATCCCGCCGGTGGAGGTGCCGACGCCGATGCCACGTTTAATTTTCGACAAGGCAACATTTGGTTTCAGTTTCACTACCAAAGACACGAAGACCTATGTGGTCGAGGAGACGCAAGACTTCAAGCATTGGAGTGAGTTGGAAACAATCAAGGGAACCGGTAATCAGATCAAGTTCACTGATCCAAGACAGCCGCTGGTGCCATTGCGAAACTTCTACCGCGTCAAAGTGGTCGATTAACCAAAAAGAGAACACACACCAGAGGCCGGGCATTATGTGCCCGGCCTTTCTTTTTCCCTCTTGGCCAGCTGGAAATCGTTTGCCAAACTTAGCCAATCGAACCATCTTGGCGGATGAAGAATTGAAAGCTGAAGGAAAATGAAACAACTAATAACAGCAATCGCAGCCTTGCTGTTGGAGAAATCAGAATGCCTAACAGATAGGAGGATGCCATCGTGGTTATGAACACATCTTTGAGGGGACATCGATTCATGAAGATCGTCAGCCTATGCACTTGTTTTCTGTTTATGACGCCGGTGGCGTTTCCACAGTCGGAGACCCAGTTGCGCCAGTGGTTGCGGCGCTTCCCGGCAGCCGACAGCGACGGCAACGGAACGCTGACGGTCGAGGAAGCCAGGGCTTTCATGGCGTCCCGCAAACGGGGCAGGAACGGACAGGGCCCACCCACCGAGTTCCCTGTGGATCCCGGTTGGAGCAAGGCCCGTTTCCCGGATAACGCGGTCTGTTACATGACGCCGCAAGAGATTCAAGCCATCTACCGTGAGGTGTTTCCCAAGGACCCGCAACCGGTTTTTCAGGTCCCCCAACCCGAGAAGGCCGTGCGAATCGTGGGCACGGGACACAGCTTCATGGCGCCTGGGTACCGGACCTTCCCGGTGATCTGCCAAGCTGCTGGATTCGAACAGCCGCTGCGGACCCATACCGGCGGCGGGATGACCGGCAGCGTCCGCTATAAATGGGAACAGGAGAACGGGATTTTCGGATTTGCGGGCAAGCCGCAGCCCAAACTGCTGGCGGCCATTGCCACGGGCGCATGGGACGCCATGATGTGGGGGCCTTATTATGCGGATCGCCCCGAGTATTACGCCTGCTGGATCGACTTTGGTCTTAAGTACAATCCTAACATGAATTTTTACCTCAGCGATGCCTGGCCGTCACTGCGTCAGCTGAGCCCCTTGCCCAAGAGCGAGGACGAATTGAGTGCTGAGACCTTCGTTCGCCTGGACAAGGAGAAGGACGCCGCTCTTGAGAAAGTAATCGCGGTCCTTGATCGCAAATACCCAAACAAGGTTCATGTCATGCCCACTTCCGATGCCATGGTGCTGGCGGTTCAGGCCTATTACGAGGGCAGGTTGCCAGGCATCGAGGGCGTCAACCGCTGGCTGTGCAGCAAGACCTACAGTATCTGGCGCGATAAACTCGGGCATCTCGGCCCGGGCTTTGAGCGGCTCGAAGGGTACGTGTTCTACGCCACCATTTACAAACGGTCACCGGCTCTCATCGAGGGTGAAATCCCCTTCAAGCCCTTAGTTGACAGGAAGCTCGGCAAACTCGATCCCCCCCGTCAGGAAGTGGACCGACTCTTCCGCCGCATCGCCTGGAAAGCAGTCATCAACAATCCACTGTCCGACGTCACCGATCGTGACGGAGATGGAATTGGGGATTAATAGCAGCTGGAAAAACACGCGTTGACCAGAACCCCTCAGCGTTCAGACGATGGATTGGTTAAGCAGAATCCAAAAATAGCGGTTGCAACGATTCTGTTGATTAATACCCTTTCCCCTGTCAAGGGACCATGTTTCGGGAAAAGATATTTTTCGCTCTTAGCAGATCTAGGTCTCATTGCCGACGCTGCTTGGCGGGCTGAGACGTGAAGCGCGGCGCCAGGGCTATCAGGAGGAATATAGTGGACAGCTTCAGCGTCGGCATAAGTCCATGCGAGTATTTATTTGAAAACAGATGCTGCCTTCTCCTCTAACATGTTGGTGAACATCAAAAAAAACACGATACTCTGTGCAGTAATCTACGCCTGCCTCGCGATGGCACGCGCTGATCTTATTTCGCACTGGCCGCTCGACGGTAATGGCAATGACATCGTTGGTAACCACAATGGAGAGGTCAGCGGCGGTGTCGCCTTCGGAGCCAAGGGCGCGGCCGCCCACACTGGAACCGCAGCGGAGTTCAACGGTTTATCGTCGACTATCACCGTACCGCATTCAACCAAGCTTAATCCTCAGAGTTTCACGCTGGCATTATGGGCCAGGTCAAATGGTGGTGCAGGGGCATGGAATTCGCCGGTCACCAGCCGACACGACCTTAATCCTGACAGCCAAGGGTATCTAATCTACGACAGCAAGCCATCAGGTGTTTGGACATTTTGGAGTGGCAACGGCACCAAGAACGGCAACTGGCAAACCCTAGATGGCCCGAAAGTCATAGTGGGCGAGTGGCAGCACATCGCCATCACTTACGATAACGCAACCGAAACGAAGAAACTCTACGTCGATGGGAAATTTAAAGTTAAGCAGAATGAAGCAGTATTTCCAAATGACACAACTCCTCTCAATATTGGTTCCGGGTCCGACTACGGCGGATCTTATTACTTTGACGGTCTCATTGATGACGTTGCATTGTGGGATAATGTGCTCACACTAAAAGATATTCGAGACGTCATGAACAATGGCGTTCCTCGTGGCACACCGGCGGTGATCAACTTTTCCGCGAGTCCCCCATTGATCAACTCCGGGGAAATCGTCACTTTGTCTTGGGATGTCTTGCGCGCGGATTTCGTATCGATCACTCCCGACGTTGGCACGGTGAATAAACTGTCTGGCAGTGTCGTCGCATCGCCTGCCGAGACAATCACCTACACCCTGACAGCTGTTGGCGATTCCACTCCCAACGCGATCGCGCAGATTACTGTTGGAGTCGATGTCGAAGCAATGCCTCTTGTGTTGAACGAGTTCGTTGCCGATAACAAAAACGGACTCATTGATGCCGATGGCGGCCACGAAGACTGGATCGAAATTCACAATCCAAACCCATTTGAAATCGAGCTTGGAGGATGGTCACTCACCGACAATCCGCTGCGCCCGAACAAGTGGAAGTTCCCGTCACAGAATGTTTCCGCTGGCGAATATCTGATCGTTTTTGCATCAAAAAAAAAGGGGGGGCTCGATGCGAATTTCCGGCTTGCCAGAGCTGGCGAATACCTTGCACTGATCAATCCCGATAGCGAGATTGTCAGCGAGTTCGCGCCGACATATCCGGTGCAATTCAACGGAGTCTCATACGGAATCCCCTTCGACAGCACAGCGCCCGCCTTCCTCAACCCGACGCCCGGCGCCGCCAATGGACCAGCCTTGATCGAAATCGCACCGGCGGTCACGAACGTCACAGTGAACTCGCCCCAACTTGCTGAAAAACAACCTCTAACGATCAAAGCAACGGTCACGCCGCGAGTGGGCGCAGTTAATGAGGTCAACTTAACTTACCGCGTCGGATTCAGATCAGAACAGACGCTTGTGATGTCCGACACCGGCGGCGGAATCTACTCGGCGACGGTCCCTGCATTGGCCTACTCCAGCGGCGACATGGTACGCTGGTATGTCACCGCGAGCACCTCCGGCGGCGAGATGACTCGCGAACCGCCGTTCACGAACGCAACCGAGTCAGCGGAATACCTTGGCACAGTCGTCAGTGACCCTAACATTAAAGCTAACCAGCCAGTGCTGCACTGGTTCACGGCGAATGCCTCCAATGCCGACCGCCGTGCCGGCGCGCGTGCGAGTTTGTTTTTCAAAGGTCGCTTCTATGACAACATCTTCTGCCGCATCCGCGGCCAAAGCACCGCCAACTGGCCAAAGCACAAATACAAGTTCGACTTTTACCGTGGCGGACACTTTTTCTGGAAAGATGGGGCGCCGGATGTTGAGGAATTTAATGTCAATTCGCATTACCGTGATGGCTACCTGCGAGAGAATACGATCTTCGCCTTCCTCAACCAAGCCGGCTCGCCTGCGCCGGAGACGATGTATATTTGGATCAAACGCAATGGCGCGGACATGGGGCTGTTCTCGTTCGTCGAACAGGTCGATGAGGAATTTCTCGTCCGTCGTGGACTCGACGCCAGCGGTGCGCTTTACAAAGCGATCAACGTACCAGCGACGCTCTCGCCGACGGTCAATACCGGCCTCTACCGCAAGTTATTGCGCAAAGATGAACCCTACACCGACCTCACCGCCTTCACGGCAAACATCAACATTGCCAACCCTCATCGCTTCGCCTACGTCGCCGATGAAGTGAATTTACCGAACTACATCAACTTGATGGCAGCGATGGCAGTGCCATGCAACCACGACCAACTGACGAAAAATTATTATCTCTACCGTGACCCTCACCGGCAGGAGTGGTTCCGTCTGCCATGGGATGGTGACGCAGGCCTGCATAACCGAACGCATGAGAACTGGACCAGCCCACTCTACGGCGACGCGATGCACACCCAAGAACTGCGCAACAACGCGCCCAACCCGGAGTGGCAGAACCACCTGCACAGTGCCATTCTCGACAACCCGATCACCCGCGAGATGTACATGCGCAGGGTACGAACGCTAGCCGACCGCTACCTTGCGATCCCGACAGAGCAAATCTCGACCATAATCGTTTCAGGTGAAGCAGGGGCGAGTAGCGCGTTCTACCACGTCCCGACAGACAACTCACTCGACGCAAGCTGGTTCAAGCCGGGATTCGATCCGAAAGCGGAGGGTTGGGCGAGCGGCAGCTTCGGCTTCGGTTACGAGAATTCGGCAAGTGACTACGCCGATCTCATCTCGACTCGAGTAAAACCGAGCGAGACCACTGCGGATGCCAGATCGATCTACACGCGGATGAATTTTGACGTTGTCGACCCTGGCGCAATCACCAGCCTGATCCTGCAGATGAAGTACGATGACGGCTTTGTCGCCTACCTAAACGGAACCGAGCTCATGCGAGCCAATATCAACGGCGTGGCGCGGTTCGATTCGTCGGCGAGGAGCAACCATCCTGATTTGCATGCATTGAAATTCGAAGACTTCACCCTGCCGAGCGCGGCGCTGGTCGCCGGGATCAACGTGCTCGCCGTTCATGCGGTCAATCAATCGGCCAGTAGCAGCGATATGCTTATCATCTCACAACTGGTCGACCGCCCGAGCGGTGGCGGTTACTTTGAAAACCTTATCAATGGCTTCGCTGCGCAGATTTCCACCGATGCCGCGCGTGACCAGAGCCTCTGGTCCGGTCAGGGCATCACCAGCTTCAACTCGACGCTGTCAGGCATACTCAACAACTCGTTACCAAACCGTCGCACTCAACTATTCGAAACCTATGGCCCACTTGGAAGAGGACTCATCCCTGACTCCGAACCCGAGAATCCCTTCGTGGATTTCGGATCAATCGAATACAATCCCGCTTCTGGAAATCAGGATGAAGAGTACATCGAGATCATCAATATCAATGCCTACGCTGTCGACCTAAGCGGTTGGAGAGTCGAGGGTGGGGTTGATTTCACTATCCCTCCCGGTGCCGTCATTCCTGCAGGCGATGCCAACCCGGAACGCGGCAAATTTTTCCTCACCCCGGATGTTGCAGCATTCCGGAGCCGTGCCAACTCGCCAACCGGCGGCGAGTCACGACTCGTGATCGGGAATTACTCCGGCCACCTCGCCAACACCGGCGAAATATTGACGCTGTTCGATGCGAACAGACGCCCGGTGGCGACAACAACCACACCCACAAACCTCAGCAACACACAACAGTTTCTCATTGTCAGCGAAATCATGTACCACCCGTCAGGCGAAGGCGGCGGCAAGGAGTTTATCGAGGTTATGAACACGAGCGATTCCGTGACCCTCGACCTAGACGGCGTACGATTTACCCGCGGGATCGAGTTCAGCTTCGCGCCCGGGACGAGGCTCGTGCCTGGCGCACGGATCGTCGTCATGCAATCACAGTTCGAAAACGGCACCGCGCTAGGCAACGGCGGCGAAACGATCAAGATCGAGGACGCGAACAGTTCGACGGTGACGGAGTTCGCCTACGATAATTCTGTGCCTTGGCCGACCAGCCCGGATGGTGGTGGCCCAAGTCTAGTCTTGATCCAACCCGAGACGTACCCAAACCCTAACATTGCCACTAACTGGCGCAGCAGCGCATATGGCAACGGCAATCCTGGCACTTCCGACGCGATCCCATTCAACGACGAAAATCCAATCGCCTACGCACTCGTCGATTCGCCTCGAATAATCTCTACCAGAGACGGCATAATACTTTACAGCTACACCCGCCGAGTTGGCGCGGATTCGGTCAAACTCACAGTTGAGTGGTCAGATGACTTGTTGAATTGGGAGACCACTGAGGGTGATGGAGCCAGTAATATTGCCGATTTTGAAACTGGGACGGTGCTCGAACTCCTGCAATTTCCTCCAGGAACCCGTGGATTTGCCCGCTTGAGAGCCACCGTCAACCATTAAAGCCTGTCTAATAAACAAGAAGGCATAAGATTTCCTCAGCAGCCTTCTAAGGCTCCGCGTGCTCTGCGTTTAAGAAGAATTTCCTACTCCTTTTCGGCGAGATAGGCGGCAATTTCGCTGATGAAGCCCTCGCCAAATTTGGCTTTCTTTTTTTCCCCGACACCGCTGATCAGCTCGAACGCCTCTAGCGTCGCCGGGCAGTCCCGCGCCATCTCGCGCAGGGAAACATCACCAAAAATAATGTACGCCGGCACGCCTTCCTTGGCGGCCAACTCCTGCCGCAACTCGCGCAACCGCTCAAACAACATCTCGTCGCACTCGATCTCGCCGGCTCGCTCGCTGCGCGACCGCCGTTCTCTACTCTTCGGCTTGGCCACGACGGGGCGCGTCAACTCCAGCGGCTCTTTGCTGCGCAGCCAATCGCTTCCTTCCTGCGTGAGTTCCACGACGCTCATGCGGCCGGGTGTGAGCCGCGCGTGGCCAAGCCGCATCAACTCGCGGCCGATCGCCTTCCACTCGTCCCGACCGAATTCATCACCAATGCCGTGGGTGGAAACCTGGTCATGCCCCCATTTGCGGATGGCCTCTGTGTCCGCTCCGGTGAGCACTTCCACGACATGGTTCAACCCAAAACCGAAGCCGGACTTCTCGCGAATCCGGTACAGACAGGCGAGGAACTTTTGAGCCGCCTCAGTGCCGTCAAATGTCTCCTTCGGATCGAGGCAGTTGTCACACGCACCGCAGTTTTCATCCGTGAACGCCTCGCTGAAATAATCCATCAGCGACCGGCGACGGCAGTCGCTCGTCTCGGCAAAATGCACCATCTGCTGGAGCAGGTGCCGCGCGACAGCCTGCTCGTTCGCATCGGTTTTTTCCTCGATGAACCCGATCTGCTTGGCCACGTCCGAGGCGTTGAACAGCAGCACACATTCGGCCGGGAGGCCGTCGCGCCCTGCCCTGCCCGTTTCCTGATAGTAGCCCTCGATGTTCTTCGGCAGATCATGGTGGATCACGAAGCGCACGTCCGGCTTGTCGATGCCCATGCCGAACGCGATCGTCGCGCACACGATCTGCACCTCGTCGCGGATGAATGCCTCCTGATTATTTGCACGCACATCGGCATCCAGCCCGGCATGGTACGGCACCGCCCGAATCCCCTGATCGCCCAAGCGCTTGGCCAAGCGCTCGGTGCCTTTGCGGCTGGCGCAGTAAACGATGCCGCTCTCGCCGTCGTGCCGTCTGGCCACGTCCAGCACTTGGCGAAGCGGCTGGTTGCGCGGGATAACGCGGTACGTAAGGTTGGCCCGGTTAAAACTGGCAACGAAGCGCTTGGGCTCGCGCAGTTTCAACTGCGACACGATGTCTGCCCGGACCCGCTCGGTCGCCGTTGCAGTCAGCGCCATCAACGGCATCTCGGGAAAGCACCCACGCAGCTCGGCGATCTGCCGGTACTCGGGCCGGAAGTCGTGGCCCCACTCGCTGATGCAGTGCGCCTCGTCGATCGCGATCAGCCCCGGCTGCCACTCGACCAGGCGCTCGAGCATCTCCGGCAGCATCAACCGCTCCGGCGCGACGTACAGCAACCGGTACTCGCCTTTGTACAGCCCGGCCAGGCGGCGGCGCGACTCGGCAGCATCGAGCGTTGAATTCAAAAACGTCGCCGGCACGCCGGCCTCCTGCAGCGCATCGACCTGATCCTTCATCAGCGCGATCAGCGGCGAGACAACGATCGTCAGCCCGCCCTGCGCCAGGGCCGGCAACTGGTAGCAGAGCGACTTGCCGCCGCCGGTCGGCATCAGCACGAACGTGTCGTGCCCGGCGAGCGCGGCACGCATCACCTCCTCCTGCAGTAACCGGAATGACTCGTAGCCAAAGAATCGCTTCAGCAGCCCGGCCAAGTCCGGCTCCTCCGCACCGCTGAACAGTTCCGGCTCCATGCAGAGCCCGTTGTAAGCCACCGCTCCGCCGGATTCAAACCCGCTTGGCCAAGCGCCGGGTTTTGGCTAGATTGCCGGCCGCATGAGCATGACTTTGGCCGACTCCACGACAGAGATGCCGGTTCGGGAACGGCTTGCCGAGCTGGGGCAACGGGTGCTCGACGGCGGAGAAATATCCCGCGAAGAGGCGATTGAGCTGGCGTGCATCGAGTCCAACGCCGACATCATGGATCTGCTGGCGTGGGCCAACCGCATCCGCGAGCGCTTCAAGGGCAACAAGATTCACCTCTGCTCGATCGTCAACGCCAAGGCCGGCGCCTGCCCTGAGAACTGCTCCTTCTGCGCTCAGTCTGCCGCGTATCAGACCGAGTCGCCGCGCTACGGTTTTGTCGATCCCGAGCCGGTGGCTGAGGCGATGGCTGAGGCCAAGACCAATGACGTCACCGCCGTCGGGCTGGTCGCTGCCTGGCGAGGCCTCAAGGAAGGTCCAATGCTCGACGAGGTCTGCGATCGCATCCGCGAGATGAAGGAAAACGGCAAGTCACGCCCGGACGCCTCGTTGGGATTGATCGAGAACCAGGCCGTCGCCGACCGACTCAAGGAGGCCGGCCTCTCCTGTTACGGCCACAACCTCGAAAGCTCGCGCCGGTTTTTCGCGGAGCATTGCACAACACACACGTTCGAGGACCGGCTCAGGACGATTCAGTTTTTGAATAACGCCGGCATCAAGATTTGTTCCGGCGGCATCATCGGGATGGGCGAGGCGCACGAGGACCGGGTGGATCTGGCGTTGGAGCTGCGAGAGATCGACGCCAGCGTCGTGCCGGTGAACATCCTCAACCCGATCGAGGGCACACCGCTCGAGCACCAGGAACCGCTCCCGCCGATGGAAATCCTTAAGACGATTGCCGTGTTCCGGTTCATCCTGCCTCGCAAGGAAATCATGATCGCCGGCGGCCGCACGGTAAACCTGCGAGACATGCAGAGCATGGTGTTCACCGCTGGCGCGAGCGCGCTGATGGTTGGCAATTACCTGACCACGCTCAACCAGCCGGTCGAGAAGGATCTGCAGATGCTGCGCGACCTCGGGCTCGATCCCGACTGGGACAATGACTTCGCCGATCAGGCGTCAAGCGGGGGCTGTGGCAGCCATTGCGGTTGCGACGAACCGGCCAAGGCTGCCGCAATCGCCTGAACCATCCGGCAAAAATGACTGCGCCGCTCGGCAGAAACAACGGCGGTTACAACGGCGACACCATCGACATCAACGACGTGCTGCAACGCACACTCGCCGCGACCAAGGCGCACGACTGGTCGGTCGAACGCCTCCCAAACGCAGACGAGCTGCCGCTGTACGGTTTTCAGCGCTTGGCCAAGGAGCCGCGACTGACCGTGTACATTTCCACCGGCATCCACGGCGACGAACCGGGCGGGCCGCTGGCGTTGGTCGAGCTACTCGAGGCCAACACCTGGCCAGCCGATGCCAGCCTGTTCCTCTGTCCCTGCCTCAACCCGACCGGCTTCCTCAACAACACCCGCGATAATAAAACCGGCACCGACCTCAACCGCGACTATCGCCACATCAAGTCCGGCGAGGTGCTGGCACACACGGCTTGGATTGACAGGCTGCCACCATTCGATTTTGGCATCTGCCTGCACGAGGACTGGGAAGCCAGCGGCTTTTACCTGTACGAGCTGAACCCGGACAACCTGCCGTCCGTGTC